>ERZ773147.2126-NODE-2126-length-18133-cov-3.827249_pt1 | contig 18133 bp, 17 predicted proteins | sample MGYA00580851_ERZ773147 | MGnify/ENA primary metagenome ERZ773147 (study PRJEB29015, sample SAMEA2737818) | human gut metagenome | biome: human gut; feature: human-associated habitat; material: faeces | place: China | collected 2012 ... | reverse complement strand
GCGGCATTTAGAGCCCATCGCGAAATGCCTCTAACATCTCCTGCTGTTCAGGCGAGAGCATGCCCTTTAAAAATGTCATGGGGTCGAAATTGCCGGCAGCCGGATTCGTGCCGGAGCAGTCTGTATTTGCCGCAGTATCGGCGTCTACGTCGGGCACACTTTCCCTCAACGTTTCGAACAGCTGCATCATCCCTTTCATTTCCTCGAACAGCTCGAGATTTTTCTGCAGGTTGAGAAGTTCTCCAAACAGTGCTTTTTCCCGGGGAGAACAAAAGTTTTTGATCTGCTCAAACAACACGGCAAAGTCCGGCGAGGATGTGCCGGAGGTTTGATTTTTGTATGGAGGGGACGGATGCCTGGAAACATATTCCAGGGTGTAGCGCAGCTCCAGATATTTGATCCAGACCGCGAGATGGCTTTGACCATATGGGTCAAAATATGGCAGCAGGATTTTTAAAATCTGGATATGGTTTTGGGTATAGAGCGTATCAAAGGCGATGACAGCTTCGTTTTCACAGACGTTCATTAAAAAGCTTCCTTCCGGTGTTTATTCTATTTCTATGAAACAATCAGATAGAATAGGACAACAAGGAATTGCTTTTGCCAGTCTGTCAGAGATCGTCTGTGGGACTCGAAAAATCGTTTGCATCGCGAAGGGGCATTACCCCCGGAGGAAGCAATGCCCTTTGGGATGGGAGCCAGATGCGCTCAGATACCTATGGAATCAGCATCCACAGCCATTATTGCATCCGCAGCCGTTATTCGTGCCGATTCCGCTGCAGCCGTTGCCGCAGCAAGCCAGAAGCAGCAGAATCCAGATCAGGGAATTACAGCCGTTGTTGCAGCCGTCGTTACAGCCACAGCCGTTGTTTGCGCCGAGTCCGTTGTTGCCGCAGCATAACAGCAGAATCAGAATGAGGCAGCAACTGTTGCCGCCGAAAAGACCGCCGTTTCCGTTATTATCGTTGTTGCAGAACAATAAGTATATTACCACAATCAGAATGATCAGCCAGATTCCGCTGCTGTTCCCGTCATTGCAAGAACACGGTGGTTTTGGCGGCGGGCAGCACGGGTCACACGGCGGACAGCACGGCTCCGGCGGCGGGCAAGGCGGCGGACAGGAATGCTGTGGCGGGCAAGGCGGCGGGCATCGACCCGCACCACGTCATTGTCGCGTCTACGGGCGTGATTGGGCAGCCGCTGTCCATCGAGCCGATCGCCCAGCACATGGGAGCGCTGTACGCCGCCGTAAAGGTCAACGGCAGTCAGGAAGCGGCGGAGGGCATCATGACGACGGACACGCGGCTGAAGGAAGTTGCGGTGTCTTTCGTGGTGGACGGCAAGGTCTGCCACCTCGGCGGTATCGCGAAGGGGTCAGGCATGATTCACCCGAATCTGGCGACGATGCTCGTTTTCCTCACCTGCGACGCGGCGATTTCCCCCGCGATGCTCCGCAAGGCGCTGTCGGACAACGTGAAGGACACGTTCAACATGGTCAGCGTCGATGGCGACACATCCACCAACGACATGGTGTCCATCATGGCGAACGGTTTGGCGGGCAATGCGCTGATTGACAGTGAAAACGCGGATTACGCCGTGTTCTGCGCCGCGCTGAACGAGGTGACGACCGCCCTGTGCCGCATGATTGCTAAGGACGGCGAAGGCGCCTCGCGGCTGCTGACGTGCGTGGTGACGGGCGGCAAAACCGAGCGGGACGCCAAGCTCGCCGCAAAATCTGTCATCTGCTCCAGCCTGCTGAAGGCCGCCATTTTCGGCGCGGATGCGAACTGGGGGCGCGTGCTGTGCGCGCTGGGCTACTCCGGCGCGGAAATCGACGTGAAGAAGGTGGATGTCGCCTTCCGCAGCGCCGTCGGCTCGATTGACGTGTGCAAAAACGGCGCGTCCATCGACTTCAGCGAAGAAAAAGCGAAGGAAATCCTGCTGGAGGACGAGGTGGATGTCGTCGTCACCCTGCACGACGGCAACGCCTCCGCCACCGCTTGGGGCTGCGACCTGACGTACGATTACGTCAAAATCAACGGCGACTATCGGAGCTGAAAGGACGAATCAATATGCAGATGTACAACGGCATGACGAACCGCCAGCGCGCGCAGGTGCTGGTCGAGGCGCTGCCCTATATCCAGAAGTATAACGGCAAAATCGTCGTCGTCAAGTACGGCGGCAACGCCATGATCAACGAGGAGCTCAAGCACGATGTCATGCGCGACATGGTGCTGATGAGCCTCATCGGGGTCAAAATGGTGCTGGTGCACGGCGGCGGCCCGGAAATCTCCAGTATGCTCAAGCGCGTCGGCAAGGAAACGGAGTTCGTCAATGGTCTGCGCGTGACGGACGAGGAAACGAGCGAAATCGTCCAAATGGTGCTGGCGGGCAAAATCAACAAATCGCTGGTGGCGAAGCTGGACAACCTCGGCGGGCGCGCGATGGGCATCTGCGGCATGGACGGCGGGCTCATCAAGGCGCAGATGATTGACCCCAAGCTCGGCTACGTCGGCAAAATCAACAGCGTCAACCCGCAGCCGATTCTCGACTTGCTGGAAAAGGGATACATTCCGGTCGTTTCCACCATCGGGTGCGACGAAACAGGCCACGTCTACAACATCAACGCCGACACCGCCGCCGCGTCGATTGCCGCCGCCATGCACGCCGAGGCGCTCATCTCCATGACGGACACCGTCGGTCTGCTCCGCGACCCGAAAGACCCGACAAGCCTCATCCGCCGCGTCGATTTGAAGGGCGTGGAGGAGCTGAAGGCGGAGGGCATCATCTCCGGCGGCATGATTCCCAAGGTCGAGTGCTGCACCAACGCCATCCGCGCGGGTGTGCGCAAGGTGTTCATCATCGACGGCCGCGTTCCCCACGCACTGCTGATTGAGACGCTGACCGACGAGGGCGCCGGCACGATGTTCAAGAAGGAGATTGAGGGAAATTATGTGCCAAAAAGTTAAACAGGCGGACAGTGCTTACATCGCCGGCACATACGGCCGCTTTGACGCGGTGATGTCGAAAGGCGAGGGCGCGCACTACGAAGGCCTCGACGGCAAGCGCTACATCGACTTCGGCACGGGCATCGGCGTGACGCTCTTCGGCGCGTGCGATCCCAACTGGGTCGCCGCCGTGACGCATCAGCTGACCACCCTCGGTCACACGTCGAACCTCTACTATACCGAACCGCAGACGCAATTGGCAAAGCTGCTGTGCGAGCACACGGGCATGAAGAAGGTTTTCTTCGGTAATTCCGGCGCGGAGGCGAATGAATGTGCGCTGAAAGTCGCCCGGAAATACGGCGAGAAGGACAACCGCGACGTTATCGTGACGCTGGTGAACAGCTTCCACGGCCGCACGATTGCGACGCTGGCGGCGACTGGGCAAGACCGCTTCCATGAGCACTTCGGCCCGTTCCCCGCGGGATTCCGTTACACGCCCGCAAACGACATTCCCGCGCTGGAAGCCATCCTCAGCACGGGCAAGGTCTGCGGGCTGCTGATGGAGATGGTGCAGGGCGAAGGCGGCGTGATTCCGCTTGACCCGGCGTTCGTCAAGAAGGCGGAGGAGCTTTGCCGCGCGAATGACATTCTGCTGATGGTCGATGAGGTGCAGACTGGCAACGGGCGCACAGGCACGCTGTACGCCTACGAGCAGTTCGGCATCCATCCCGACGTGGTGACGACGGCGAAGGGGCTGGCGGGCGGTCTGCCGATGGGCGCGTGCCTCTTAGGCGAGCGCTGCGAGCATGTGCTGGGCAAGGGCGACCACGGCTCAACCTTCGGCGGCAACCCGATTTGCGCCGCCGCCGCGCTGAACGTCATCTCCCGGCTGAATGAGAACGTATTCGCGGGCGTAAAGGAGCGTGCGGCATACATCCGCAAGGAACTGACGGGCGCGCCGGGCGTGAAGAGCATCACCGGGCTGGGGCTGATGATTGGCATCCTGCCGGAGCACAAGACGGCGGCGGATGTTGCTTCGGCGTGCTTGCAGGACGGCTTGATGGTGCTGACGGCGCACGAAAAGGTGCGTCTGCTGCCCCCGCTGAACATTTCCTACGAGGATTTGGCGGCGGGGTTGGCGATTCTCAAAAAGCATCTCGCGTAATCAAATTTAGGCGCACTGCATGTTTTTCGCAGTGCGCCTGATTGTGTCGGAGGTTTTATGCGGCCCGATTTTTCCCGTGACGCGCGAATCGCCCCGATTCTCACGCGGATTGCCCAGCTGCCGAAGAAGCCGCGCCTGCTCGTCACGATTGACGGGCCGTGCGGCAGCGGCAAATCCCCCTTGGCGGATGCGCTGTCCGACGCACTGAACGCGCCCATCATCCGCATGGATGATTTTTTCCTGCCCCACGCGCTGAAAACGCCGCAGCGGCTGGCAATTCCGGGCGGCAACGTCGATTTGGAGCGCCTGATGCAGGAGGTGATCATCCCCTTCGCCGCGGGTCAGCCCGTCGTCTATCGGCGCTACCTGTGCCGCGAGGACGCATTCTCCGCGCCGATTCCCCTGCCCGACGCGCCCATCACGATTCTGGAAGGCAGTTACAGTATGCTGCCGGACATCCGCCGTCATGCGGATTTGACACTCTTCCTGTGGATTAACCCGGAGGTTCAGCAAGAACGGTTATTGCAGCGCGTCGGCGCAGCGCGGCTGAAGGATTTTAACGCGCGGTGGATTCCGCTGGAAAATGCGTATTTCGATGCGTATCACTTGCCGGACGAGTCTTGCGTGCTGGTGCCGCAGGATGTAAACGCGCCCGTTCGCCCCTGAGCGACCTTCATGCGCTGCATGATGGCGTCGTACTGCTGATGGCGCGTCGGCTGCACCGGTACGGGCATCGGCGGCGCGTCCCGTTCGGGCAGGGCGTTCACTGGCGGCGCTTCTTCCTCCGGCGGCACCGTGTCCCGCTGACACTGCCACCAAATCCACTGTTCCTTCTGCTCCTGACTGCTTTTCGCCTGAAACGGCGATCCTGCTGCCCGCATGATTTTTTCCTCCTTTCGCTGAATCAGTTCTATTTTATGCAGGATTTTTCGCTTCGTGACGCGAATACTTCCTGCGGAAACGACATTTTCGGAGGTGTTTCTCATGGAATTTACGCTTCACTGCGGTGATACGACCGCACGCGTCCGGCAAAAGGGCGCGCAAATGACCTCCTTCAAGGGGAATGATAACCGCGAGGTTATTTGGCAGGCCGATCCCGCTGTCTGGGGAAATCACGCGCCGGTGCTCTTCCCAATCTGCGGCACGGCGAAGGATAACCACGTCATCATCGACGGCGTGTCCTACCCGATTGCCAAGCACGGTTTCTCCCGTAACCCGGAGTTTACGGTCGAGAAAATCGGCGACGACTTCATCGAGCTTGTTCTGACCCCCACGGAGGAAAGCAAGCCATCCTACCCGTTTGAATTCGCGTTCCACGTCGTCTACACGCTGCGCGAAAACGGCTTCTCCGCGCAGTTCATTGTCGAAAACAAGTCCGACAAGGTGATGCCGTTCTGCTGCGGCGGGCATCCGGGCTTCATCGTGCCGATGGAGGCAGGCGCAAGCTACACGGACTACGAGCTGGTTTTCCCGCAGGTCGAGGACGGGCGCAACAGCCTCTGCCCCGGCGGATATCTCATTGACGGCAGCGAATATCTCCCCTGCTTCCGCAACAGCCGCGTGCTGCCGCTCAGCCACGACCTTTTTGACGACCGCGACGCGCTGATTTTCACCGAATTGAAGAGCCGCTCGGTCGATTTGGTCAACCGCAGCAGCGGCAAAGGACTGCGCTTCTCCTACCCGAAGATGGAGGTGCTGGCGGTCTGGTCGATGCCAAAGAAGAATGCGGATTACGTCTGCTTGGAGCCGTGGCACGGGATGCCCGGTCAGGTGACGGAGAGCGGCCGCTTCGAGGACAAGCCGTTCGTGACGCTGCTTCAGCCCGGGCACAGCTGGCAGGGCGGATATGACGTGCAGCTGATTTAACCGAAAAGTAATACTATTTCCAAATGAAAATGCGCCAAGATGCGCGGCGAATTTTTCGTTCTGGCTAACGGGAACGAAATGCAGCGTAGCAGCGCTACGCTAAATGGAGTGAGCGGACGCCAGAACGAAAAAGGCGCAAGCAGATGGCGCAGTTGAATCTGGAAATAGTATAAAACGCCATTCCGAACAACATGCGTCGGAATGGCGTTTTTGTGTGCGAGTTTTTGTGTGCAAATAGATGTCATTCAGCGGGTGTTTCGTCGTCCGTGTGGATACTCGGCGCATCCATCGGGCGCTCCGGTTTTTCGGGGATGTCCGGCATCTCAATCGTCGGCACGTCGTCGTCCTCCAGCGGCACTTTCACGTCCGTCGTGTCAGGCGCGTGGGCGGCAGAATCCGGCGTCTCGGCGCTCTTCTCGTCCTCCGGCGCGGTGGTCTTGCTCTCGCGCAGCTCCTGCAGTTTCACTTCCAGGTCGCGCATTTCCTCCAGCGTCGCTTTCAGCGTCTCCGGCACGTCCTCGCCCGCCTGCCACAGTTCATACAGCCGCAGACCAAGCTGGTTTTGCAGTTCCTTCCGACGCGTGACGATGTTCATCTCATCGACCTTCTGCTTCGTGCTGGTCGCGATGTTCGTCGCCGCCTTGTTGACTGCCTTCATGCCCTGTTCCCAGATTTCTTTGACTGTCTTTCCAATATCAGCCATAACGTTGCCTCCTTTTCTGCGGATATTTCTATATATTCGCCACAGAATGCGGAAATCCCTGCTTTTTGACAGGAAAAGTTACGAGTTTTGCAGCGGCAGCACATACACCTGACACGGATTCCATTCATCCCACAGCGTCGGCAGGCACTCCAGCGGCAGGAAGCCCATGCGCTGGTAGAAGGCGTTCGTGCGGTCATACTCCTCGTAATGCCCCGTCTGCACGGTTTTGACCTGCAGCAGCCGATAGCCTCGCGCGATTGCCTCCGCCCGAATCGCCGCAAACAGCCGCTGCCCGATGCCGCTTCGGTGATATGCCGGCAATACGCCCATGACGTAGATTTCCCCCGCGCAGGGGCTGGTTGCCTTCAGCGCCGCGAATCCGACTGCCTGCCCTTCCCGCACAGCGGCGAAAAACGGCATGTTTCGGCTGTCGTCGATGTACTTCTGCGTGCTGTCCGGCAAGCCGAACCAATCCGGCAGCGCATGGAGGATGTGCGCGGAAATCTCTGCCTTTTCTGCTGGATTTTCCACGCGGATGATGCTGATCGTCGCCATACTACGCACCTCACCAGTACAGCATCAACGCGCCGGGATGCATGGTAAATTCCGCGTGTTCGCAGGCGATAATCTCGACATCCACCTCGACATGCATTCCGGGCGACGACACCGTCACTTTGTCGCAAAGAACATGCTCCGTAAACGGAAAGTTCAAAATCTGTTTCATCATCATGCGCACGAGATAGTACGGCACTTTCCACCGCGGCTGGTGCCCGACGACCATGAAGTCGATTTCGCCGTCATTCGGCACAGCATCGGGGCAAATCGGGATGCCGCCGCCAATCCACTTTCCGTTCGCCGCAATGCACAGCAGTGCATCCTTCGTCCGCGTCTCACCATTGACGGTGTAGGTCAGTTTCAGCGGCTGATGCTTCCAAATCGCGCGAATCAGCCCAATGAGGTACGGCAGCAGCCCGCGGATTTTCCCGCCAAACTCCGCAACATTTTCCAGCACCGTCACGTCAAAGCCCGCTCCGGCGACGTTCAAGAACATCTGCCCGTTCAGGTCAATCGCGTCGCACGGGCGCGGCTCGTGGCTGAGGATGAAATCGAGCGCCGCCATCGGCTCTTTCGGCGTGCCGAGCGTCTTGACAAAGTCGTTGCCCGTGCCTGCCGGAATCAGCCCAATCGGAATGCCGCTGCCCGCCAATCCGCGCGCCGCCTCGCTGAACGTGCCGTCACCGCCGATGACGTAGACGGCTTCGCAGCCCATTTCGACTGCTTCCCGCGCCAGTTTCGCCGCGTAGCCGGGGTATTCCGTCCGCATCACACGAAACGGGAGGTTTCGCGCGGTCAGCACGCTCTGCACCTGTTCCATCACTTTCAGCGCATAGCCGCACCCAGCGATTGGATTGACAATCAGCATACGCATTGTTGTTGTTCTCCTGAATTTAGGCTCACGCAAAGCGGACAGCGCCCACACCGGAGTGCTGTCCGCAGTATCTCTTGCAGAAATTATGCCTTCGCAATCCGATCGGCAATCTGCTTGCCGGTCAGGCCGTATTCTTCCAGCAGCGCAGCGGGCTTGCCGGACTGACCGAACACATCGTTGATGCCAATCTTCTCGAAGTGCTTCAGCCCCATGCCGCAGATGGCGGAAGCCACCGCGTCGCCCAGACCGCCGATGATGGAGTGCTCCTCCACCGTGAACACCTTGCCGCACTTCGCCGCGTAAGTGCGGGCGAGTTCGTCGTCAAAGGGCTTCAGGGTGTGGAAGGACACCAGCGCCGCGTCAATGCCTTGCTCCGCCAGCAGCTGAACCGCTTCGAGGCAGTGCTCCAGCATGATGCCGCAGGTGAAAATCACGCAGTCCTTGCCGTCCTTGATGACGTTGCCCTTGCCCACCGTGAAGGGGCGCGCGTCGTACACCGGGGAAGGCAGACGAGCGGTGCGGATGTACACCGGGCCGTTGATTTCCGCAGCCGCGCGGACGCACTGCTCGCATTCGGTCGCGTCACTGGGGACGAACACCGTCATGTTCGGCAGCACGCGCATCAGGGCAATATCCTCAATCGCCTGATGGGAGCCGCCGTCCTCGCCCAGCGTGATGCCCGCGTGGGAGAAGCCAAACTTCACGTTAAATTTCGGATAGCACACGCCATTGCGAATCTGGTCGTAGCTGCGGCCCGCAAACACCGCGAACGTGGAGCAGAACGGAATCAGCCCCATCGTGGACATACCCGCCGCCATATCCACCATGTTCGCCTCGGCAATGCCGCAGTCGATGAAGCGGTCGGGATACGCCTTCTTGAAACCGTTGGTCATGGTCGCCGCCGCAAGGTCAGCGTCCAGTACGACCACCTTGTCATTTTCCGCACCGAGCTTGACGATGGCCTCGCCATACGCCACACGAATTGCTTTCTTTTCCATTTGTTCAGCCCTCCAGTTCGCTCAGCGCCTGCGCCGTCTGTTCTGCATTGGGAGCCTTGCCGTGCCAGCCGACCTGCCCCTCCATGAAGGAAACGCCCTTGCCCTTAAGGGTGTGCAGGTGAATCAGGCGAGGCTTGCCGGGGCAGGCGGGCGCGTGCAGCGCATCCAGCACCTGCTGCATATCGTTGCCATCAGCGACGTCAATCACGTCATAGCCGAACGCCTTGAATTTCGCCTGAATATCGCCCAGCGACATCACCTCGTCATTCGAGCCGTCAATCTGCAGGCCGTTGTGGTCGAAAATAACCGTCAGGTTATCAAGGTGATAGTGTGCCGCCGCCATCGACGCTTCCCACACAAGCCCTTCCTGCGATTCGCCATCGCCAATGATGGTGTAGACGTGGCAGGGATTACCCGTCTTCTTCGCGCCCAGCGCCATGCCGACCGCGATGGAGATGCCCTGACCGAGCGAACCCGTCGACGCATCCACGCCGGGGCACTTCTTCACGTCCGGATGCCCCTGCAGGATGCCGTGCAGCTGACGGAAATGGTCAAACTCCTCGCGTCCGAAATAGCCGCGTTCGCACAGCGTGCCATAGAGCGCGGGAGCTGCGTGACCCTTCGAGAGCACAAAGCGGTCGCGGTTCGGATTCTTGTCGTCCTTGGGGTCAATGCCCTTCATGACGTCAAAATACAGCGCAACGAGCGCTTCCGTTGCGGACAGCGATCCGCCGGGATGGCCAGCACCCGCCTTGTTGGTCATAATGATGATGTCCCGCCGCACTTGACGGCAGACCTCTTGGAGTTCCTGAATATCCATCAAAGTACCTCCTCTATCTCTGATCCTGCGCCGCCGCTCCTCACGATGCCGCAGTATTTCATTATCTTCATTATAGCCGCATTCTGCCGCGTTGTCAATCTGTCCTGCGCGAAATTTGTCAAACGAGTGGCAAACGGTACGCAATCCACGCGCATATCCACGCCAGCAGGCACTGCCCCGTGACCATCAGCACCGCCAGCTTCCGGCTTTTCAGCCCCTTGATGATGCTTGCGGATGCCGCGGCGCACGGCGGATACAGCAGCACGAACGTCATCAGCGCCAGCGCCGCAGCCGGGGTCGGCAGGGACGCCGACAGCGCTGCGCGGATGCTCCCCTGACCCGCCAAGACCGCCAGTGTGCTGATGATGCTCTCCTTCGCCAGCAGCCCGGTCAGCAGCGCCGCCGTTACCGCCACGCTTCCGAAGCCCAGCGGCGCGAAAATCGGCGCAATCGCCCCGGCAATGCTGCCGAGGATGCTCTCCTGCGTGCTCGCCGCCCACGCGCCCGTCCAGGTGAATCGCCCAATGAGCCAGACGACCACCGACGACAGCAGAATCACGCTGCACGCGCGGCTGAGGAATTCGCCCGTGCGGCGGAGCACCTTGCGCAGGACGTTCGACATCAAGGGCAGGCGGTACGGCGGCAGTTCCATCACGAACGCGGCGGATTCGCCCGGAAACAACGTTTTCCGCAGGATTTGCGCAATCAGCGCCGCCAGCGAAATTCCCAGCGCGCAGAGGGCAAAAATCATCCACGCGCCGCCGGGAAGAAGCGTCGAAAGCGCCGCAAAAACGGGCATTTTCGCGCTGCACGAGACGAAGGGAATCATCAGCAGTGTAAAGCGCCGATCGCGTTCGCCCCGCATCGACCGCGCCGACAGCGCCGCCGGGACAGAACACCCGAACCCCAGCAGCAGCGGGATGAACGACCGCCCGCTCAAGCCCAGCGCCCGCATCGGCCGATCCATCAGGAACGCTGCCCGCGCCATATAGCCGCTGTCCTCCAGCATTGACAGGCACGCAAACAGTATCAGCAGCATCGGCAGGAAGCTGACGACGCTCCCCACGCCCGTCATTAGCCCCTCGACAATTAGTCGCTGCAGCGCTTCCGCGACCTGCCAGTGCCGAAGCACACCGTCCAGCGCCGACTGTATCATCAGGATGATATTCGTGAGCCCGTCGGACAGCCCGCTGCCGAACCGTCCGAACGCCAGCGACAGCATGAGCGCCAGCAGCCCCGCCAAAATCGGCAGCGCCAGCACAGGGTGCAGCACAAGCGCGTCGATAGCGTCCGTCCGCGTCGGATTGTCAGGATTCCCCCGCCGCACCGCCGCGCATAGATCATCTGCCCACGCATAGCGAAGCGCCGAAAGCGCTGCCGCCGCCGACATGCCGAACTGCGCCCGCAATTGCGCCTGCCCCGCCCGTGCCGCCTCCGCCGCGCCCATCTCATCGCCTTCCAGCGCTTTCCACGCACGGAACTCCGACGGGAGATTCCCCGCCGGCAGGGCGCTTTTCATCCGCTGGATAATGGCGGTGTACGGCGCGCTCGGCGGACTTTTCGGCGTTTTCGCCCCGTCTTTCAGTGTGCGCAGGAGTTCCGGGACGCCCGTGCCATCCCGCGCGCTCATCGGCAGCACGCGAATGCCCAGCCGCGCCGACAATTCCTCCGTGTCGATGGTGATGCCGCGCTTCCGGCACTCGTCCATCATGTTCAGCGCAATCGTCATCGGGCGCGACAGCTGCGTCAGCTGATGTGTCAGGTACAGCCCGCGCGCGAGGGCGGTTGCATCCACAATTTGCAGAATTTCATCATAATCACCGCCGGATAAGTAGTCGATGGTCACTTTTTCCTCCGCCGAATACGGGCTGAGCGCGTACACGCCGGGCAAGTCCACCCACTTGACGCCATTTTGCGTCCCCTCTTTGCGCTCCACCGTCACGCCCGCCCAGTTGCCCACATGCTGATGCAGCCCCGTAACGGCGTTGAACAGCGTCGTTTTGCCGCAGTTCGGGCTGCCCACCAGCGCAATCGTTTTCATTCCGCCTCACCACCTGACAGGATGATTTGCCGCGCCAGACGCCGGCGGATGGACACGCGGCTGCCGCGCACGAGCAGAATCAGCGGGTCGCCAAGGAGCGCCGTGCCAATCAGCCGCACCCGCACGCCCGGCGTCAGCCCCATGTCCAGCAGATGCCGCTCTTCCGCGTCCGCCCCGCGATACGCCGCAATCACACCCGACTGCCCCGGCGCAAGTTCCGCAATCGTCATGCGTCCACCTCCTCCGCCAATGTCCGCTGCGGCGCGCTCAGGTAGGCGGCAATCAGCTGCTGCTCCGTCAGTATGCCAAGAAGCCGCATTGTCCCCGGCTCGATGATGTACAATTGCGTCATGCGCGTTGGGTGCAGGGCACGCACGGCGTGGTGCAGCGTCCGCGTGGAGAGCATCGCCATAGGCTGAATCGGCAGTTTTCCGCGCGTTTCCATGCGGATTTTTCGGTCCATCAGCGCGCGAAGCTCCATCAGCGCTGTGCTCGTCGTCGCGCTGACCGCGCTATATAGTAGGAAGCAACCCGCTGCCGCCAGCGACCAGCTTCCCTGCCACCTGCGCACCGCGCCGACCACGCCGCTGACGACAAGCAGCGCCCCTGCCGCCGTGCCGATGATGCGCATCCCCCGCCAGCACGTTTCCCGCCGCAGGAGGCGCAGCAAGACCGCTGACAGCAGCCGTCCGCCGTCCAGCGGCAGCGCTGGCAGCAGGTTCACCAGCAAAATCCCCGCGTTACTGAGGAAGATAAGCCGCCCCGCTTCCCGCGGAATCATGCCGTTTTGCGTCAGCCACAGCGCCAAGGCGCACAAAATCAGCGTCATCAGCGGCCCGGCGAGTATCACGCTGATTCGCGCCGTCAGCGGCAGACGTTCCTCGTCCTCCAAGCGCATCATTGCGCCAAGCGGCGTAATTTCTACCTCCTGCGGCGGATGATGCCACAGCGCGCTGACCGCCGCGTGCGCCGTTTCGTGCAGGAGGATGCTCGCGTAAGTGCAAATCAGCAGCGCCCGCCAGCGCGTCAGGAGTCCAAGGAGCAGGAGAATACCCGCCGCCGGATGCACCGTGATGTCCGTTTCTCCCAGCGTCGCGATTTTTCGCTTCATTGCCGCATCATCACCGCCGGGTCAACGCTCAAGCCGTCCTGCCGCACCTCCATCACGCACGGCTGACCGTCCAGCAGCGTCCCCAGCGGGTCGCCCGTCTGCACCATGTCGCCCGTGCTGACCGTCACACTCGCGAGATTCCCGTACAAGCAGCTCAGCCCGTCCGCGCCTAACACCTGCACCAGCCGTTCGTCCTCATTGCCGTGGTACACGCCGATGACCTCGCCCGCCATTGCGGACGTGACAATTTTCGTCTGCGCATCCCATGAAATGAACGGCTCACTCTGCGACCACGCGTGCACGACACTTTCCGCTTCCACCGGCATGGTCAGCTTGCCGCCCGATTCACCGAAAACGAGCGATGCTTCCGGGAAAATGCTGCTGACAAAGGACAGCTTGCCCAAATCGCCGTTCAAGAGCGAATCATCCGTCGCGGCGCTCATGACTGACTGCACAGCGTCCGTCAGCGGCGGAATCGCCCCGGTTTTCAGCGCAACCGCGCAGAGCATCAGCGCCGACGCAATGGCGAGATTTGGCAGCAGCCGCTCCTGCCAATGCTTTTTCGGTGTTTTCACCCACTCGATGTCCGGCTTGCTGGCTGCGAGTTCTGTACGCCTTGGGCGCACGCGGAGTTCCGTCTGTTTCGTTTCGTTCATAGCAAAAAGCCCTGCCTTTCCAGCACATCGTATGCCGGGAAAAGCAGGGGTATGATCTAAATCTATCGTGCTAAATTCATAATTACTTCAGCGTCAGCGCGCCCTGTTCCACCATGCGGTTCAGCGCCATTTGCAGCGCGATTCGCCCGTGCGTGTAGGTCAGGCCGCCCTGCATGTAGGCGGTGTACGGCTCGCGCATGGGGGCATCCGCCGACAGCTCAATCGACGCGCCCGCGACAAACGTGCCCGCCGCCATGACGACTTGGTCATTGTAGCCGGGCATGTCCCACGGTTCGGGCAGTGCCATCGAGTCAATCGGAGAAGCCATCTGAATCCCCTGGCAGAACGCGACGAGGCGCTCCGGTGTGCGCATTTGAATCGCCTGAATGATGTCGGCGCGGGGCTCATCCGCCGCGGGCGTCGTCGTCATGCCAAGGATTTCAAACACGCGTGCTGCCAAACACGCTGTCTTAATGGCCTGCGCAACGGTGTGCGGCGCCATGAACAAGCCCTGATAGAACGGCTGGTAGCTTGCGGCATACGAACCAACTTCCAGCCCGATGCCCGGCGCGGTCAGGCGGTAGGCGATGCGCTCAATGGCATCCTGCGTGCCGACGATGTAGCCGCCCGTGGGGGCAAGTCCGCCGCCCGGATTCTTGATGAGGCTGCCAACGCACACGTCCGCGCCGTAGTGACTCGGTTCCTTCTCGCACACAAACTCGCCGTAGCAGTTGTCCACCATCAGGCGGACGCCGGGGTGCTTCTCGTGCAGCATCTTCGCCAAAGGCGCGAACTCCTCCGGCATCAGCGACGGCCGCCAGTCATAGCCGCGGCTGCGCTGGGCGATGACGAGCTTCGTCTTCGGGGTGATGGCGTTCTCCACCGCTTCAAGGTCGATTTTGCCGTCACGCAGCGCCACGGGATGGAAGCTCACACCCATTTCCCGCAGTGAGCCGACCGGCGCGTCGCCCTCGCCCCAGCCGATGATGTCCTGCAAGGTGTCGTAGGGCATCCCCGTCGCAGACACGATGTCGTCCCCCGGCAGCACCAGACCGAACAGACACAGGCTGATGGCGTGCGTGCCGCTGGCAATCTGCGGGCGGACAATCGCCGCCTGCGTGCCAAACAGCTCCGCAAAAATCTTTTCGAGCGTATCACGCCCCACGTCGTCATAGCCGTAGCCCGTCGTCGGCGCGAAATGCCGGTACGCCACCTGATGCTCCCGGAAGGCGTCCAGCACGCGGCGCGTCCCAATTTCCTCCATGCGGTCAATGCGGGCGAACTGCGCCGTCAAGCCGCTTTCCGCCTGTGCAATCAATTCTTCAATGGTCATTTTGCTTCTCCTTGCGTATAATACGCTTCCAATTTGTCATACGCATCCGGTTCGAGCGCGTCCACCCACAGGACGTCCTCCTCCCGGCGCATCCACGTCAGCTGGCGCTTCGCGTAGTGCCGCGTGTTGAGCTTCAGCGCGTAAACCGCCTCATCCAGCGTCGTTTCGCCCAAAGCATACGGTATCATTTCCTTGTAGCCGATGGCTTTCATCGCCTTCGCGTCGCGCGGAACGCCGCTTTTCAGCAGTCGGCTGACTTCCTCCGCCAGCCCGTCCGCCAGCATCTGGTCGATTCGCTGCTCAATCCGCGCATAGAGGATGTCTCGCGGCATCGTCAGCGATGCAACGCGGTAAGAAAACCGACTGTCGGTTTTTATTTGCGGCTGCTGCGAGAACGGACGGCCTGTCAGGCGGTAGACCTCCAAGGCGCGAATCACGCGGCGGACGTCGTTCAAGTGCAGGCGCTGCGCCGTGTCCGGGTCAACCGCCGCCAATTGCTGATGAAGCTGCTCTTTGCCGCCGGGCGCATCCGCGATCTGCTGCAATTCCTGCCGGATGCTTTCATCCGCCGCCGCTTCGCCCATCGCCATCGGCTGCCGCAGCGCCCGGAGATACAGCCCCGTGCCGCCGACGAGCAGCGCCCGGTGCCCGCGCGCTTGAATGTCCGCGATGCAGCTTTCCGCCATCTCCTGATAGCGCGCGACGGAAAAATCTTCCGTCGGGTCGGCGACGTCTACCATGTGATGCACCGCCTGCGCGCACTCATCCGCCGTCGGTTTCGCCGTGCCGATGTCCATGCCGCGATAAATCTGCATCGAATCCATGCAGACAATCTCGCAGTCATGCGTCCGCGCCAGACGGAGCGACAGCGCGGTTTTGCCGCTCGCGGTCGGGCCTGTCAGCACCCAGCACGTTTCCTTCATGATATTGTCACCTCACTGCATCCGCCGGAATCGCCGGTCGATGTCCGTTTTGTTCAGCGCAACGACCAGCGGCGTACCGCGCGGGCTTGCCGGGATGACGCGCTTATCCGCCACGCGGCTGACCAGTTCGCGGATGTCGGCGTCGTTCAGGCGCTCGCCGGAGCGGACGCTGCGCTTGCACGCCAGCGCCAAAATCGCCGCGCGCCGCTTTTCCAGCGAAACCACACCGCGCTCATTCTCCAGCTGGTCGATGATGTCGCGCAGCAGCCCCGCCGCCTGCGGCTGACCGAGGATCATCGGAATCGACCGAATCGACACCTCGTTCTCCCCGAACGGCTCGACCACCAGCCCGATGTCCGCCAATTCCCGCGCGTGTTCATCGAGCAGCTGCTGCTCCCGGCGCGTCAGGCTGACAATCATCGGCACGAGCATTTCCTGCCCGCAGCGGTGCTGGTCGAGCGCCTTCATCATGCGGTCAAACATCACGCGTTCATGCACCGCCTGCTGGTCAATCAGCATCAAATTGTCCGCATATTCCACCAGAATGTAGCTGTCAAACAGCGTGCCGATAATGCGCATGTTCGTCTGGTCATTCGGCAGAATCGTCTGCTGCACCGGTATCGGCGAAACCAGACTTGCGGTCGGTTTCAGTAGATTGGCAGGCGGCGGCGCGGCGGGTTCGGCGTTGTAATGCTGCGCCAGTGCTGACGGGCTGCGCATCACCAGCGGCTGCTTCCACGCGGGAATGGCATCATCCGGCGCGGGTTTCGGCGGCTCGGACGGCTTTTCCGGCGGCACGCTTTGTGTCGGAATCGGCGGTTTTTTCGCGGGGATTGCCGCCTTTTGCGGAATTTCCGTACCGACGGTCGGTTTTTTCTCAACTTTAGGCGGGACAGTCGCTTCCGGCTGCGCAGTCTCACTCGCCGTCACGGGCTGCCGAACGACCGTCACGGGCACCGTCGGCGGCGGTTCAGGCGTCAGGCGCAGCACATCTGGCTGCTCGACGGGCGCTTTGTCCGCCAGCGCATCCGCCACAATCGCCTCGACCGCCTCCGCGACCGCCGCTTCGTTCTGGAAGCGAACTTCGAGCTTGTTCGGATGCACGTTGACATCCACCGTGTCATACGGCATGGTCAGATGCAGCACGCACGTCGGGTATTTGCCGGACAATACGCGCTCCCGGCACGCCGCTTCCACCGCCGCGGACAAAATCGACGACTTCATATATCGCCCATTGATGAAGAACGACTGGTGGTTTCGGCTGCCGCGCCCGCTTTCGCCCACGCCGACGAAGCCTTTCAATATCAGCCCCGCCTGATGCCCGTCCACCTCGTGCATGGAGCGGAGCATTTCGCGCCCGTAGATGCTGAACACGGCGGAGGACAGCTTGCCGTCGCCCGCGGAGTGGTAGAGCGTTTTGCCCTGACTGATGTAGCGAAAGGACACGTCCGGGCGGGACAAAATCAGCCGCATCATCAGGTCGGACACATAGCCTGCCTCCGTGACCGGCTTTTTGAGGAATTTCAGGCGCACTGGGGTGTTAAAAAAGAGGTCGCGGACGACAAACGTCGTGCCTTCGGGGCAGGCGGCTTCTTCGATGGACTCAATCGTTCCGCCGTTGTTCTGCACCTTGATGCCGCTTGGGTCTGCCTTCGTGCGTGTTGTGCAGGTGACATGCGCCACCGCCGCGATGGACGCCAGCGCTTCGCCGCGGAAACCCAGCGTCTGAATGCTGAACAAATCATCCGTGCGGCGGATTTTGCTCGTCGCGTGGCGCTCAAACGCCATGCGGATGTCCTCGCCGCGGATGCCGCTGCCGTTGTCCGTCACGCGGAAATAGCTGATGCCGCCGTCGCGGATTTCCACCGTAACCGCGCTGGCCCCCGCGTCCAGCGAGTTCTCCACCAATTCCTTGATGGCGGCGGCAGGACGCTCCACCACTTCGCCTGCCGCGATTTTGCCAATGACCTCATCGGACAGGAGCTGAATCTTTCCTGCCATTTGCTTCCCTTTCTGTCTGTTTTTCCGACTTTCGGTCGGTTTTTATGAAATTTCGGTCGGTTTTTGCCGACTCTCGGTCTGTTTTTATACTATTTCCAAATGAGAATGCGCCAAGATGCGAAGTGAATTTTTCATTCTG
>ERZ773147.2124-NODE-2124-length-18137-cov-4.776795_pt1 | contig 18137 bp, 14 predicted proteins | sample MGYA00580851_ERZ773147 | MGnify/ENA primary metagenome ERZ773147 (study PRJEB29015, sample SAMEA2737818) | human gut metagenome | biome: human gut; feature: human-associated habitat; material: faeces | place: China | collected 2012 ... | reverse complement strand
GCTTGTTGTAGGCATTGCGCGCTTCCGCAATCGCGTTATAGCTGGATTCATCGACATAGCCAATCTGGTTGATCATGTCGATAACAGCCTGTGCGTCCGCGTTCTCACGCTTTGTCACGTCGGACATATCGTACAGACGCTTGCTTCCGTTTACATGGCGGTCATACGCAACGAGCGTGTAGGCCGCCTGCTCGGATGCCATCTGATTGACCGTGCTGTTCGGCTGCTTGTCGTGCAGGAAGCCCTTGGAGTTGGGGTCCGCATAGCTCAGGAAGTTGGACAAAACGCTGATGCCGTTATGCTGGAATCTGCTGTCTATCTTTGCGTCGATGTTCAGTGCGGACAGCGCGACAATGACCTGTGCGGCGGATTCGGAGCTGCCATAATCGCCGGTTTTCTGGTATTCAGCAGACAGCCATTTCACCGCCTTATCTACCGCATCTTTGACGTTGGCATTTGTGCTGCAATACGGAGCCAATGCCTGTACGACCATTGCCGTCATATCAACGTTGGAGCCGGGGAAATCTGCATCGATGCCCCAAGAGCCATCGCTGATCTGCGCGTCAAGCAAGCTATTGATCCACGCATTGCGTGCAGTTGTGCCGGTCGCATTGTCGTAATAGTTGCCGGAATCCAGTGCAATCAGTGCAAATGCCGTGCCGTTGTTGCCCTGCTCGGAAACGCGGTAGGTGCTGCCGTTCTTCTCAAACAGCGGTTCAACAAGGTTGTAGACCGTGCTGTTGGAGCCGGTGAACTTCGTCGCATCCTCACCGAGCGCGGTCAGCGCCAGAATGACGCGGGAATACTCGGTATGCTTGGTCTGCGTACTGGTGGGATCGAGCTTGCCGTTCATCGAAGCAACACTTTTTGCAATATTGCTCAGATATTTGTCGTACCAGACCGATGCACTAACGTTACCTCTGGCTTCGGCCAGAACCGCCCACTCGCCATAGGTCGAGCCGAGAGACGGATTGTACGTCTCCGCTTTGACGTATTCGAGTACATTGTTGAGGTACTCCTCATAAATCGCGGTCTTACCGAGATTTTCAAGCGCTTCTTCGGCGTCTGTCAGCTTGGAATAATTGCTGACCTGCTTTTTCTGCGCTTCGCTCAGATTGTTGTACGCAGTGCGTGCAGCTTCAATCGCTGCCCGATCCTTTGCCGTTACGGTGTCTTTTCCGGGAAGTGCAGCGATCAGTCCGTACACATATCCAACTTCAAGCGTAGAGACAGTGGAAACAGCCGCGTTCAGCTTGTTCACTTCGCTCTGCGTCAGATAGGCTTTCTGGTCATCTGTCAGCTTGTTGTAAGCTTCTTCCGCGGAACGGATTGCGCCAATGTCATCAACAGTCGGCGTTGCAGGCAGAGCAGCAATCGCGTCAGAGACGATCTTCGCTGCTTCCATGTCCGTAATGGCCGTATAGCAATCGTTCAGCTTCTTCTTCAGCGCTTCGGAGATTTTCTTTTTCTGTTCATCGGTCAGTAAATCGAACTGCGCTTTTGCCGTGCGCACATCCGAAGCATCTGCCAACGTGATCTTGCCCGGAGACGGAAGATCGGAAATGAGCTTCTGCACATCTGCTGCATTGCCCTCCTGCACGACGGTGATGGTATAGCGGGTCGTCGTGTAGTTGGATGCCTTGTTCATGGTGGGCCAGCTCTTGTCACCAACACCGACGTAGATCACGTCGCCGGACGAAACGGCCATAATGTCGCCGTTTGCGTAGTAGGCGTTATCGCTGCCGTAGGTGTTCAGATAAGCCCTGGTCTGGAAGTTCTTATTTGCGGCGGAATAGTTGATGCGCGTGCCGATCTGCTCACTGGGAATGACCAAGAGATAATCGGTGGTCGCACTGCTATACGCCGGAGTCAGCGTACCGCCGCTAAATTCCAGACCGGACAGCGTCGTTTCGTTGTTCGTCCACGAACCGCCGATGTCCTCACCAAGATTCGTGGTAAACATGACGCGGATCACATCGCCGGATTTCAGGCTGCCGTTTTTGACTGTGAAGCCTGCAAAGCCCTGATTGACGAACCAATCGTTCTTGGTTCCCATCCAGCCAGCGCCCTTGCTGCCATCCTTTTCGGCCAGCGACTTGCCGCCCTTATGGATGGATGCAATGTAGGTGGTCTTGGTGTAGGAGTCCGTTGTCCAATCCGTATTGCCGTTCCATGTGAAGTTGCCGAGCTCCAACGCCTGAAGCACCATTGTCATCATGCTGTCGTTTTCGCCAAGGGCGTATTCACCAGAAACGAGCGTACCGGTAATTGGAGCACCGTCTTTCTCTTTCCACGTCGTGTTTTCAACAGTGACCGTGACCGAGCCGACCGTATCACCGGAGTTATAATGGGTCTTGTCTGTCGAAATGATATTCGACTTTGCTTTCGGAACAGCCTTGATCGCTGCGACAGCCTTATCACGGGCGGCTTTGATTTCAGCTTCCGTTCCCGCTGCCTTGATGTTATCTTCGCCGGAGTTCCTTGCATCCGTCAGAGCCTTGATGCCGGCTGCATCGTATTCGCTCTGATTGCAGGCATCGAACGCAGCTTTGACAACCGCGATAGCCGCATTTCTCAGCTTGGCAATCGTTGCCTCGTCGAGCGTTTCAAACATCTTCTGGTATTCCGTCTTGGAAACCATCTTGACAGAGAACGTAACGGTGCTGTCATTTTTGGCGTTCTTCGGAATCTGGTAAGAAATCAGATAGTAGCCGGACCAATCGACTCCGTGAACGCTTGTCAGCGTTTGCGGTTCAGAACGCAGCCATGTTTTACCGCCGTCAATCGACCAGACAGGCCAGTACAACTCGTCTGTTGTGTCCAGATAATAGCGGATAAATACATAATCGCCAGCCAAGGCAGTTTCCGGCAAGTTGCCAGAGAACTTCCACCAGTTACCAGACATTGAGGGCAGGCTGCCGTCAGGATTCGGGGTCTGTTTCCATTTCAGGTTTTCGTAACCGAATTGTGCCGCGCCCATAGTGGCATCTGTGATTTTCGGGAATTTGCTTTCATCCGCATCAAGAGCCAGATGCACAACAGCGACAGCCGGAAGCTCCTCAGTTTTGATTGCAGCCAGTTCTTCCAGCGTTGCTTTTTCGTTCGTCGTCAGCAACGATTTCTGATACGAGTTCAAGGCAGCGTAAGCGGTCTGGATTTCTTCAACCAAATCTTTATTGCCCGCAGTCAGCGTACTCAAATCGTCCGGGAGATAGGACAGGTTCTTGCGGATCGCAGCAATGATAGCCGCATGGTCAAGCGCGTTTGCACCTGCTGCCTGCAATGCTGCATAGTCTGCATCGAACGAATCCATCAGATCTTTGAACGTTGTCGCGGAGTTCTGGTTGGATTTCAGCGTGCTATATGCGGATGTGAATGTCCGATAGTCCGCCGTTGTGAAATCGTAGTCGTGGAAGCTCTCATAATACGCTTTTGCCGCCGCAAGGTTTTCACTGCGGTACTTAGCAATCAGCGCATTGATGTCTGCTGCTTCGGTGACATGGACAATCGCGTAATCACCCGCATACAGGGAGTAATACTCGCCAATCGTGACCTCGCCGTACACAGACTTATACGTCATATCGTCCGGCGTCACATTGAACATGGCGACGGTATAATAGCCGGGTTCTCTGAAAATGTATTCCAGATTGCCGCTGGCATCCGTTGTCGCCGTTGTCTTGTGCGTCGGCTGCGACAGCGTTTTCGTCTCCGACGGGTCGCTGATAAAGAGCGTGATGTTCTCTGCGCTCTTACTGCCGGATGCACCTGCGTATGCGCCGGTCACAGTAGCCGAGAACGCAGCCTGATCGCCCACGGTCGTGCTGGCAGGAGCCGATGCGTGGATCATGGCATAGCTGTTTTCGTAGTAACCGAAACCGGGGGATGCAGGGAGGATCGAGACTTTGGAAGAATCGTAGCCGGACGAATCCTCACTGTTGAACATCTGAAGCGGGATACGCACCAGACGAACAACATCGCCGTAATGGAGCTGGACGTTGTTCCACTTTTCTTTTGCCGACCAACGGTAATCTCCGTAATGGCTGCCGTTGACATAGAGTGCGAACACCGGGTTTTCATCGCCGTTATTGCTCGTCCCCAAGCCGGGGAGCGTCGTGTCATTGTGCGTATCAACAGTGATCCCAGCAAGGTCAAACGCCGCGCCGAGCGTGGCGTTTCCACTTGTCAGGCCAAGACTGGCGTTGGCATACAGATCAGTCCCTTTCCCCCGGAACCCCTCGTACTGTGCGGAGAAGTTGTTGATATAGGTAAAGGAAATGGTAACGTCCTTTGTGCTGGCAAGCTGCTTGCGGGCATCCTTCAGCGCGTCAATATGTGCCGGATAATGCGTCCACTGACCGCTTTCATTGTAGGCATAGTAGCCGTTGAACGCTTTCAGCATGGCGTAATCTTCCGTCGTACCGCCGATGATCCGGTACGCCATATCGTCCTTGAGCACATTGTAGGCGCTGACATACGCCGCCCACGTCTCTGCGCTGTAATCGCTTTCGCTCAGTTTGGCCGGGTCATACTGCTCAATCAGTGCTTCGGCTTCTGCCTTGCTGCTCAGATAGTTTTCATAGGCGGTGTTGTAAAGCTCTGCGTTGACCAGTTTGTGCGGATCAGCCGCCGATACCGCTGCATCGAGTTCCGGCTGACGTTTGGCAGCAGGAGCCGTACCATCTACATAGAGCGAATCCAAAAGCGTCTTTGCCGCCGTCCATGCCGCTTCATAGGCGTCCCATGTGATAGCGGTACAGTTGTCTGCGCTGACCGGTGTGCCTGTCGTATCGCTCAACTCTCCCTGCTGCCAGCACCATGTGGTATTGACAGTCTCATAGAGCGCCGTTGAATTGGCTTCTGTCTTTGGAATGAGATTAGCAATTGCAGTTTCCAGCGTAGCCTTTGCTGCGTCAATTTCCTCTTGGCTTTTCGCTTTATTGAGGATACTGTTTGCATTAGCTAATGCTGCTTGGTACTCTTGCCAAAAGCCTGTTTCACTGGTCGTGCTGCCATTGTAGCGATCATCAGTGGTGTAATATTTGTTGTCAGATTCTACCGGCGCGGAATCTATGATTTTCTGCAATGCTGTTTTATCCAGCTTGATGCTTTCACCGATCTGAACCAAAACCGCATGGGTAATATCTGTTCCGTTATAACTACCTTCCTGTGAAAAAAGTTGGTTGGAGTCTGTACTGATTTCAACAATTCGGTATCTTACCGTATTGTCAAATTGAACATTGCTTGTTCCAAATAGCGAATCGAATGTATTTTGGGCAACGCCACTAAGATCACTGATTTTTAATGTGCATGACGAACCGGTGAACGAATCTGCGTGGAATTTATCATTCCAAAATGCCTCAGCAGACTCATATCCCTCACACTCCGTTATATGCTGTTCGGAATTTTCACACCCACCACAGTAATCACTCAAAAAATCTTCAATGGTGTCATATCCGATGTTTTCAACGTCATCCAGTTTGCCATAGCACGCATATATGGCAGCATCGTCATACGAAGTATACCAAGACTCCTTTTCGAGAACTGCTGTTGGGGCATATGCCTCTACAAGACCAATGCTTGAACGAGCTTTAATAAAACTGTCACCCGGAATCGTAATCGTTATATCGGATAAATTAGATGGTAGCACAGCAAGGTACACATCTACATTGCTATTATATGCTGAGCCAGATATTTGCTCCAAGGTCGTATTTGCCACAGAAATAGGAGCGTCCGACGCGCCGACATTTGGCAAATAACCTAAAAGCATAATCAGGCATAAAAAAAGAGATATTAACCGTCTAAAAGCGGACCAAGGGCAAATGCCCTTGGTCCGCTTTTTTTGAATACGACTTTTCATTCTGCTTGATTACTCTCCTATGGTCACACTTCTGGTTGCAGCACTTCCAGTCAGCTTAATAACTTCGATGTAAGGCTGACGTGTTCCCGTCTGTGTAATAACCTGATATGTAGCGGTTTCGCCTGCTGCAAGATTAACAGAAACAGTATATGGGTTGGAAGCGCTTGTTCCAGTGATTTGGACACCATTGACATAAAGATAATCTGCGCTGGAGTTGATGCTAAGGGTTTGTTCTGTCCCAGCCGGAACGCTCGCAGTAATAAATCTCTGCGTGGAGGAGACCACCGTGCCGGTCGTAGAAATTGTCGTGCCAGCCAATTTTGCAATCGCTCTAGGTGTCGGGTTCGTGTTGCTGCTTGTGCCTCTTGCAGTAAAGATGCCGGTGATTTCCGGAGAAGTTTCACCAAATCTGCCGAAATCCAAAACAGCGGAATAAACACGGACGTATTTCACCTTTTGACCGGACAGGTTTACCGGTTCGCCGGTTGCAATATCAACGGCCCAAGCAAGGTCAAAGCCATCGCCGCCGGTTTTGTCGGAAGTGTACGGCGTATAGGGGTTCACAGCTTCACCGTATTCGCTGGGGCTGCCGTTCGGAGTAACGTCTGCATAGCCGAACGCATAGTCAGCCGTCGTGTCCGAATCTGCAATCGCCGTAACACCGGTAAAAGTCAGCGTGTTACCGCTAAGATTGACGGAAACACGGCTATCGCAGGTAGCGCCACCGGTCGGATCATTTTCAAAGGCAGTAAAGTTTGTGGTCAGCGGGAACCATGCTGCCGGGCAGCAATCGGCTGCGTTCAAACTGCCGAGTTTGGCGGTTACTCTGCTGGAACCCTTGGTGTAAATGACGCTGGTGTTACGCAGAGTGCCGGTGTAAAACTTGGAGAAACCATTTGCCGGATCATTGGCGGTAAAATTGCTTTTATAGTAGTTGGAACCGGCAAGCTCATACCATGTAGTGCCATCGACAGAAACCTGCACAGCGCCAGCCTCCGGGTTGCCGTTGAACGCATTGCCGTAGATCACAAAGTCAACGCCGTAGGGATTGGTAGCCTTATCTTCGATACCATTTTCAAAGTAGAACTCAATAAAGCCGCCGAACGCACCCAGCGAAACACCAGTGGTTTCAGGTGCGGTCTTGCCTACAAACTTCGTGCCAAGATAACCCCAGCCGGAGTTGTTGGCGAACTGGCCAAGGGGCAGATAGCTCACAACCGAGGTGGGCGCGCTGCCGGCCGGAGTGTGGGATTTTGTGCCGCAGGAAATGGTGTAAGTCGTGCCGCCGGCGACAACAACGATGGAGAGGGTGTTGTCCTCAGAGGTCGTGATCGTGTAGCCGTAGTTCGTGCCGTTCTGCAAGGACGCACTCTGCGCAGTGCCGTTCACGGTAACGGAGGTCGGGTTCTCAACCCACAGCGTGAACTCGCCGGGAATCTTGCTGGAACCGTTGCGGCCAGCGACGGTGCCGGTCGTGCCGTTCCATGCGATGAACACAGGATCGCCGGTGGAAATGCTGACGGGTTTCGAGGTGTAGAAATGGAACGCATAGGTGTCAAATGTGCTGAACGCACCTCTGACATCATTGTGAACGTAGGCCGTCACAAGTGCTGCGCCGTCGGTCATCGTTGCAGTGTAGGTGTTGGATGCCGCAGCATAAATGTAATTGATGCCCTGAGGCGGATTCGGTACATTGGCACCGAGCTTCGAGATAACGAAATTGCTCGACACACCGGCAGCCGGGGTGAATGCCACGGTCAACTCCGTGCCGTTTGCGGTCTCTGCCGGAACAGCCAGATAATAGTCATAGATCGTTCCGTGTGTGTCTGTGCTCGTTGCATACTCGACGCTTTCATAGTTTACGCCGGTTGCAGTAATGGTAGAAATGTTGCTGCCGTGTCCACTCAGGGACTCGGTCGTTGCAGCTGACGCGCTGATCGTGAACAGCGATACGGCCATTGCCAGCACAAGGATCAGTGCCAGCGCGCGGGAATTGAAAATCTTCCGTTTCATGCTTGACTTCCTTTCTGTCTGCATAAAAATCGTTCCTCGCGGTTGAGCCGATGCAGCCGAGGAACAGCTCTGCATCAGCGTTGGGTCTTTTATGTCACAGCAAAAGCTGCTGCAAACAACAAATTCCTGCTTCACACCACAGATACACTACCGCTTCCTGCGCTCCCGCCCGCCGCGACGTAGACCGCGTTTTCTGCCCGTTGGTGCGCTCGTTTCTTCGCGTCGCTTCGCCGGGACAATATGCTCTCATGCTGTGGCTATTCAGTTGTCGATGCGATTCATCATTTCGAGACGGGCGAAGGCCCGGTAGATTTGTTTTGAGATCCCCCGGTTCCGCGTTCCCAATTCGGAACCGGGGATTTCTGCGCGTCGGGGGCGACGCGCCACAGTCGGCTCACAGGGGGGATGGAGCCAAGGTCTTGTTTATACAAATCTGTTCCCATGCAGATCGTATACCTATTTATAATGGAGCAGTTTCTTCGGTGGCAGACTGCTGCGCAGCTGCCTGCGCCGCCTTTGCAGCTTCTTTTTTGGCGGCGATCTTTGCGGCGTGTTCCTGCCTGAACTTACTCAACTGGCGTTTGTATTCGTCCTTAAATTCCCGTGTACCTCGAACATTCGTACCCGGTGGGAATTTGACGCCGCGCTCTTGCAGCGCGTGCATAGTTCTGCCGCTTACTTTTTCATCCAACCAGACATCGCCGCGGAACCGGCGATTTTTGCCTTGAAACTGCTTTTTGCTTTTATTCGCTGCCATCCTTCAACCCTCCTTTCATTCACTTTCTGAAAGGAGAGTTTCGGATTCATTTTTTACCGGTGCGGGGGCAGCATTTTTAGCTCTTGCTTCGGCTTGACGCTGCTTTCGCTGCTCGTTGCGCTCTTTTCGGACGCGATCTCTTTCGGCGCGTTCCTGCTTATAAAGCTCTTCCTGCCGCTTGTATTCCTGATTGTAATGCAGATAACGCTCAGAAGCCGGGAAACGCTCCAGCGCTGCTCTGGTGCGCTCTTTAATTATATTTTCGACCCAGTGCTGGCCGTTAAAATTATTTCGCTTGCCGCCGCTCATTTGGCGTCTCCCGCGGCGGCCGCGTTTTTCTCGCGCTTCTTTTGGGATTTGCGTTCACGGCGGTCAGCTGCCGCCTGCTTTTTGCGCGCCTTTTTCTGCTGCACATGCAGCGCAGACTGACGTTCGTATTCTTCCTGAAAGATTGCTGTGCGTTCCAACTGCAGCGCACTTAGGGCTGGACCTTTGTAGTCCACATAGCCGCTGTAATTCAGGGCCGTTGCCCAGGAGCCAAATCGAAGCGCCAGTAAATCGCCGCCGATAACCTCAGACTGAGCTGGGACGTGTCCCAGCTCTTTTTTGCATTGCCGTAGGTAGCGAGCAAGTTCTTCTCGGGAATCGTGTTGATGTGCAAGGATATATTCAATATTCTTTTGCGTAACAACAATGCGTGTGCGCTCTTTCATCCGACGCTCATGCAGCGCCCGGTTGTCTTGATCTCGGAACGGTTTGCCTTTCATGCCCGTACCTCCTTGGTACAGGCTGCATCCGCCCTTTGAAGCTGCGAATCTAACGCCGCATAAAGGTCGCGCACGATTTTTCGATTTGCAAACGGCGGCGGGTTTTTAAGGTTGGCAGATACTGAGCCGCTATAAAAGCTGCGGAGAGCTTTCGGCCATGATTCAAAACGGTATTCTAAGAAATCACCGCCGATTACTTCTACTCGCGCGGGCGGATGCCCGATGTCTTCCATGCAGGCTTTCAGGTAAGCGCTGAGCTGTTCAAGGCTGTCATTCTGGTGGTCTAAAATAAACTCAGTGTTCTTTTGCGCGATGATTTGCTTGACGCGGGACAAAAGCTGTGGGTCCAGGGGTTCCTGCTGGATTTGAAGCTGCTGTTCTTCGCCGTGCATACGTTTTTCCTCCTATCGTACTTTTTCACAGACTACCCCTATCATGGGATAATCTGGATAAGACACATACAAAAAGAGCGCCACTTGTTCCGTAAAAGAGGGAACAGTTGACGCCCGTGTCAAGTACAATAAGCAGATCATCGTGCTGCCTACCATACGTTTTTTGCCCGCCTTCTGCATTTTAGGGGTCATAACCAGACAGAATCCCATGCAGTGAGAATAGCGATTCTTCCGACTTGGACTATGGATGTAATTTACATCCGCGCTCTGACTCCTACCTTCTCATGGGTCAAGCCCCACAATGGCGATCTTTCGATCACATGACTTGCAAACAAAACGCTGTCTTACGTTCTGCCGCGTGCCACTTTGGAATCTTGCTCATCCTTACGGCTCCGGGCGAGTAGCCGCGTACACTCCCAATGTACACAGCCTTCCTCTTTCATCACAGGCTCAGTCCAATCATGGCTGCGACCTGTGATTACACATCCTCGGCAAGCAAAAATCACGCAGTATGAAATTGTATGACCGCAGAATTGGTTTTCTCTTTTGTGGTATCCTAACCGTGTGTACGGCAAGGATTTTTTCACGTAAAGTGTCCCACTTCACGTGACGATTAAACCACAAAATATTCTGCTTTCACACTTAATTATACATGCAGATATAGAAAAGTCAACCCGATTCCATGTCTTCAATCATCAATTTCTTGCAAATTTCATCGTGTAAAAAGTGTGTGAAGCAGTTATGTAAATCTGCATCAGCAGATGCAGAACGGTTTTGTCTTGTATTTGCCGTCATGATTCTGGTAAAAAGGAAAGGTGGAGCACTTGCCGAAATACGGAGAGAACATTTATCACCGGAAAGACGGTCGCTGGGAGGCGCGGTATATCGCCATGCGCTTGCCAAATGGCAAAGCAAAATACAAGTCTGTCTACGGGCGGACACATGACATTGCAAAGAAAAAGCAGCTGGCGGCAATGCAGGCGCTGACGCACGAAAGCGCGGCTGTGTGTGAGCTGACGCTGAAAGAGCTTTTTTCTCAGTACCTGCTTCAAACTGATGTCAAGCTCTCCACGAAGGAGCGCTACCGCTTCATGCTGGAGCGCCATATCCTGCCGCATCTCGGAGGCATCCCGGTTTCCCGGCTGACGGCAAAAGAGCTTTCTAATTTTCTGCTCTGGATGAAGCAGCACGGACGCATTGACGGCAGCGGCGGTTTATCCGCGAAAACGGTGCGCGATCTGGCGGTGCTGATCAAGACGCTGCTGCGCTTTGCCCAGCGGGAGTATCACTGCGTCTGCGACGCGCTGAACGCGAAGCTCCCGGCTTGTACGCAGAAGAAGATCGACGTATTTTCTGAGACGGAGCTTGCTGTACTCGGAAAAGCCCTATTCCCGTCAAAGAAAATCAGCCTTGCCGTAATGCTGGCGCTTCATGCGGGACTTCGCGTCGGTGAGGCCTGCGCGCTGCGCGTAAGCGATATTGATTTTCTTTCTGGGACGCTCCATGTCCGCCAGTCTGTCCAGCGTATTACGCTGCATGGCGTATCCCGGCTTCTGGTCCAGCGCCCGAAAAGCGACAGCTCCGAGCGGATCATACCGCTGCACCCGGAACTGCTGCTTTTGCTGAAAAGGGTTTCCGCGAAGCTGCCGCCAGATGCCTATCTGATGACCGGCCGCGCAGACCGACCTATTGATCCGCGCACCTGCCAGTATCAGTTCACGGTGCTTCTGCAGCGCTGCGGCATTCGGCACCGCGGCTTTCATGCGCTGCGGCACACGTTTGCAACAAGATGTGTGGAGGCAGGCGCGGATATAAAAAGCGTCAGTGAGCTGCTCGGTCACGCGGACATTAAAACGACGCTGAAGCTCTATGTCCACCCGTCGATGGAGAGTAAGCGCCGCTGCATCCAGAGCATCGCTTTCCTCAAAATCGGCGCATGAGTATCTGAATATAACGACGTTTTGCATCCACCGGCAGCCGCACCGGTGGATTTTTTCACGCGCATTTCCCGTCAGAACTCCCGTCAACAGGCAGCCGGTGCTTGCCGCCACAGGCATTCCCGGTCTTATTCACGTGGATTGGGACACTTTACGTGATTTTTTTCGATTAAGGCGGTTGCACATTTGGATTTTCCCACATTGCGCATACTGCAAATCTGTACAACTTCTATTGGAGTAATTTAATACAGACCCTCAAAAGTGACAGCATCCGCAAAAATAATTCGCGTTTATATTGGCTGATGGTTATAATAATATAGCTCGTAGCTGATTCATTTGTTTTGTCTAGACCGCTTATAATATTGTTATAGTTTTTTAACTTTTGGTTAGGTGGACGGACAAATATGATCAAGAAAGAATTAAGTCTGCGAATGGGGGAAAATGTCCGTCAGTGCAGAAAAGATAAGGGATACACACAGGAGGATCTGGCCGAGGCGTGCAACTTTAGTGCTGCATTCTGCGCACAGGTTGAAACGGGATCGCGTATGATGTCGCTGCCAACATTGGTCAAGGTGTCTGAGGTGTTGCATACCACGCCCAATATTCTGATTTATGGAAAAACCAAAAATGAACGCATTGCGCATATTGTGAGTATGCTTGATGACATGTCTGAAAGCGAAATATCATACATAGAAGAAACTGTTCTTCTGGCACGAAGTTGGCTGCACAAGAAATAACCTGTCAGGATATGAATTGTCTTTGCAGGAGGTACATGATATGCAGCAAAATAATCCGTTGCGCCAGTTGTATATTGAGAACTACGCTCACCTTATTCGCACTGCACGTAGCTTTGTGAATGCAGACTTAGCTGAAGATCTTGTACAGGAAACATTTCTGATTGCCCAGAAACGGTTAGACCGTGTGGTCAATAGTCCGAATCCGACAGCGTGGCTCGTCAAAACGCTGAGAAATGTAATTGGAAATACATATCAGAAACGGCGCTTCATTTATACAGAACTGATTCCTGAATCGATCGTCGATAAGAGCGGAGAACATGTGCTTTCTATCAATGATATGTATGCTGGACTAATTGATGATGAAGCGCTTTCTCTGCTGATTTGGATATATTGTGAGGATGCGAGCTATCAAGACGCTGCTGATCGACTCAGAATTTCTTTGCAGGCCTGTAAAAAACGTATTCAGAGAGCAAAGTTGGCGCTGAAACGGGCAATCGAGAAAAATAATTTGTTATGATGTGTCACTTTTGACCAATATGCTCAAATTACCCTTTTGGAAAGGGGGATCAGGAAATGCCGAACAATAGCGGAGACAGCTTCGCCGAAAGCCTATACAGAAAAATGTCCGACGATGAACTGCAAAACACACTCCGCTGTGAAATGTTTTCTGAAGGCGCACTTGACAACACACAGTTTGAGATGATCCTTGCTGAGATGGAACGACGCAGAATCAATGAGCCAACCCGTTCTCCAGAGGATGCATGGGCCGAATTTGAAAGCGATTATTCCGGAAGAGAGTCCGCCTATAGTGACTTTGCAGCAGCTTCGGTTCCGCCTGAAAAAGCATTCCATGCGGATAAGCAGTGCCGAAAGCGCTGCTCAAAGCGAAAAGCAATTCTGCTGGCAGCCGTGATCTGCGTTTTGTTAACCTCTCTGATGACAGTTCAGGCTGCAGGCATTGATGTCTTTGGCTCAATCGCAAGGTGGACTACGGAACTGTTCAGTTTTGGAAAAACAGAAGAACGGAGCGGCTTGGTTGTTGATGGGAAATGGCCGGAAATTGATGAGAAACAGAATTTGCAGTTTGCATCACTTCAGGATGCGCTTGATTTTTATGGCGTAACGGAGGTCGAAGTCCCACAGTGGATTCCACCCGAATTCACACAAGAAGCGATTGCTGTGGAACAAAACGGAGTTTGGCTTGCATTCTTTGCAGAGTATGTAGATAGCGGAAATGGAGTATTTATCATCAGTTACAGTAGTTGCGCAACAGTGCCTCCTACATATTATGAAAAAACCGATAACCTGCTAGAGACTTTCAATGCTGGTGGTAATACGTACCGCATTCTGCAAAACGTGGATAATTATGTTGTTGTATGGCTCACCCCTCATTTTGAGTGTTGTATAAGTATGTCAGCAGACTCTACAGACATTTCGTCATTAAAGAACATCATATTGTCTATGCAATAAAAAGGAGAATGACGCGTGAGAGTGAGAAAATTTTTGCGAATACTTTGCCTGACCCTTGCTATGATAACCGTACTGTCATCGGTAGCTTTTGCATCTTCCGCAAGGGCAAGCAAGTATCTTTCTGCATATTACGCAACTATTTCCGAAACGTCTGATGGAAACATCAGCATCTACTTCAATGTGATCGCTCCCAGAAAGATGGAGCATCTTGGTGTCAGCAAGATAAATGTGCAAAAATACAACGGCTCTTACTGGCAAACAGAATATACCTATAGATATTCTGAAAACCCAGAACTGCAGGGTGAAAATGTAGGAAGATACTCGGCAACAGTCGTTTATGAACCGCAGTACCCAAGCAGCGAATATCGCGCTGTTTTGACCTTCTACGGTGCAGATTCAACCGGTTCAGACACAGGTGTTTATACAACTTAACGCAAAGTAAAACATCACAATCTGGTTGCCACGCTATCGGGAACATTGCCGGTAGCGTGGCTTTTTTCATACAGTGTCACTTTCGACAGGATTTATCAAATAAATTTTATAGGAGATAGAACGTGTGAAAAGATTTCGATGCTGAGAGGTGAAACGACTTTGATTGCAGGATTGTTGCAGGTTTTCTGCACGATTTCTGCTTGGAAAATGCTGTGTGCCTGTACTTGTTTTTTCACTACAGCCCGTGCTATTCTTAGAATGGAAAAAACAGATGCTCTGAGCGACGTGCTTCGGAGTCATCTGTTTTTGCTTTTTACATGTTCTGTATCCTAAAAAATCTATGGAGTTTGAAGGAGTGCTGCTCATGGAGAAAGAATTGGAGCAATATGTTTTGTCACTTTTAGCGAACTATCCGGAGACATCCAAAAAAATTGAACTTCTGCGCTATGAGCTGCATTCATCTGTCGGCATTTTTCCGCAGGAAATGATAGAAGTCATGTCATTTTCAAAGAGAGATCCGACTGCAGCTTCGGAATATCCACATAACGTGCCGGAAATTGCTCTGTGCTACAAAGATGCCGCAAAGCAGCTTAACTGTGAGGCTTTCGAGAGCATACTGGGAGCCTATCTTTCTTTGATTCAGGAACGAGATCGGCTTCATCATCACATAGGTCTGTTGGAAGCTCGGCAGAGTGAAATTATTCAAGAGTATTATTTCAGTCAACATAGCTGGAACGAAGTCGCAAAAAACATGGGGATTTCCTTGCGGACTGCATACGCAGTTCGGCAACAGGCAGTTGATGCACTTATAAAAATGTATGCTTTTACCGGCACAGTTTTCTCTGCTAAAATTGAGTAATTCTGTACCTATAGATACTGTGTGTTCTTTAGCGAAGATATCTTCCAGAACAGGATATGCGTGTGTAGTGTCCCGAAACGATATACCGTTTGATTGGAGAGCAGTATAACATGAATACAGAGCTTTTATATATTGAGAAGTTGCCACTGACGCTTCGCGTGGATGATCTTATGCCCATTCTCGGGATCGGACGCAACACGGCGTACCGGCTTGTCCGGACCGGTGAGATCCGCAGCATTCGCATCGGCCGTCAGATACGAATTCCGCGCCAGTTCCTGATAGACTTTCTGAATCAGAAATAAATATCTTTGACGCTAAAACTCGTCTTCGCCCCGCATTGCATCTTGTCTGTCAGCTGTGCTATACTGGCAGTACGAATGGATACCAGACTCTCAGCTATGCAGGGAAAGGAGGCCACAGCTCCGATTTACAAAAAGGAGTGAGAGTATGGTACCTAGAAAGAAAGGTCAAAAATACGAAATCAGCTATCGCTGCGCCGGTTACGAAAAGCCGTTCTATGAGCGGTTTGATACCTATGAAGCAGCAAAGCTGCGTATTGCACAAATTGAATATGAAAAAAGTATCTGTGCATTTGATCCGCCAAAGCAATCCATTCTGACGCCGAAACGGAATCATTATGTTACGATTGGAGAACTGCTGGACGAATATGTGCAGATATACGGGCTGAAACACTGGGGAGACTCTTATTTATCTACCAATCAGCATTATATTCTCCACTACATCAAACCGATTATCGGAGATGTCCCTGTAAAAGATATGACAACGCACGATCTGGATCTGTTCTATGACAGTTTGCAGGATCAGCCTGCGGTTGTACTGAAAGGTCATTTGAAAAAAGATCAGATGATCTCCCCATCGGTTATCCTGAAGATTCATGCCCTGATGCGGGGCGCGTTCCGCAAGGCCGTTGCGTGGAAGTATATTACGGCAAACCCGGCTGAAAATGTGACGCTTCCAAAATACAGCTGCAAAGAGCGTGCTTCATGGTCAGCGAGTGAGGTCAAATACGCGCTGGCGATTTGCGAAAACCCTGTTTTGAAGCTGGCAATGCTTTTGGCGCTTGGCTGTTCTATGCGGATTGGAGAGATCTTAGGACTGACATGGGATTGCGTAGAGTTGTCGTCAGGAGCACTGGAAGCAGAAACGGCGTCCCTGTCTATTACAAAGGAACTCAAGCGCTGCCAGAAAAGCAGTCTGGAAGCATTGGAAAAGCGAGGCCGGAACAAAACGCTGTTTGTGTTTCCGACATGGAAGCAAACGGACTGCACGACAGCGCTTGTGCTGAAGCCGCCGAAAACAGAAAGCAGCATCCGAACTGTCTTTCTTCCCAGAACCGTGGCAATGGCGCTTCTGGATGCGAAAAAACAGCAGGACGAAATAAAGCTGCTCCTTGGCTCTGATTATCAGGATTTCGGTCTTGTTCTTGCACAGCCGAATGGACGACCGTATGAAAGGCGCCAGATCGAGCGGATGCTGGATGTGTTCATTGCGGAAAACGATCTTCGGAAGGTCGTGTTCCACAGTCTCCGACACAGCAGCACATCTATTAAGCTCCAGATCAGCTGCGGCAATATCAAGGCAGTTCAGGCAGACAACGGTCATGCACAGGCACGCATGGTAACAGAAGTCTATGCTCATACAAACAATGAGGAGCGGCAGCTTCTGGCGCAGAAGGTTGATGAAAAATTTTTTCAGAAACCGCTTCTGGAGGCGGCTCCACCGACGGGCGAGATGCAGAAGGTGCTTCAGATTCTTGCCGAAAAGCCGGAGCTTATGAAGCTGCTTGCCGCTATGTAGCGGGGTGTGCAGGAAAATTTGTTGGAAGATTTGTTGGAAGCGGCAAAAAAGCCGTTTTACAGAAAAAAGAAAAAATCCTCGAAACCATTGCGGTTTCAAGGATTTTTCTGGAGCTGCTGGGCAGATTCGAACTGCCGACCTCGTCATTACCAAAATAGCTGATGCTCCATTAACTGGTATCCGTTCGTGTTATAAAATGCCGAAAAGCATTGAAAACAAAGGACTTTTCCTCAATGTCTATTTTACGATGTGTTAACCCATATTATCCCATATCCGCTCGTTTTAGGCGGCTTGTTGGAAGATTTGTTGGAAGATTTCCTAAAGATGGATATGCCTTTCCGTGCTGAAATGGAGGAAATACTATGGTAGCTGTTATCAGCATTACCAACCAAAAAGGCGGCGTTGGGAAAACAACGACTGCTTTGAATCTCGCCTCTGCGCTGGAGGCTGAACACAAGCGCGTACTTCTCATCGACAATGACCCGCAGGGCAATCTCACTGCGTCTATGGGCTATACCCCAGCTGAGCAGAAATATACGCTGGCAAATCTTCTGCTTGCCGCTATCGACTATCCGGAGGATCTGGAACTGCATCTGCCGCGCTGCATCCTGCATACGGACGGAAAGCCAGACCTGATCCCGGCAAACCGGCGGCTCACAGACGCAGCGGCGCGACTTCAGGTCATGCAGCTCTCGCAGTACAGCGCGGCAAACGATTCCGGGCGCTGCGCGGAGCAAATGCTGGCACAGGTGCTTGCGCCGCTGCGCGAGGATTATGACTATATTATCATTGACTGCGGACTCAAGCAGGAGCTTCTGACGGTCAACGCGCTGAGTGCGTCAGATTCCTGCATCATCCCGGTGCAGTCGCATTTCCTCGCGTCCGAGGGCATCCCGGACGTTCTGGATATGGTGCGTTCGGTGCAGAAGCGCTTCAATCCAGAGCTGAAAATTGCGGGGCTCCTTCTTACCATGTATCAGTCCCGGCCGCAGCTCTGCAAAAGCGTGCAGCAGAGCGTCCGGGAGGTCTACGGCGACGACTTACACGTCTTTGACCGCCCCATCGAGTACACCATCCGCATTGCGGAATGCCCCATGG
>ERZ773147.2123-NODE-2123-length-18139-cov-4.513603_pt1 | contig 18139 bp, 13 predicted proteins | sample MGYA00580851_ERZ773147 | MGnify/ENA primary metagenome ERZ773147 (study PRJEB29015, sample SAMEA2737818) | human gut metagenome | biome: human gut; feature: human-associated habitat; material: faeces | place: China | collected 2012 ... | reverse complement strand
CAAGCGCCTGCTCAAGACTGAGGACACGCGGAGGTGTCAGACGAAGTGCTTCATCTGCACTGGAAGAACGTGTGTTAGTAAGATGTTTTGTCTTACATACGTTCAGCTCGATATCTTCAGCTTTACCATTCTGTCCGATGACCATACCGGAATATACTTTCTCACCGGCTCCGATGAAGAGAGTACCACGCTCCTGAGCACTGTACAGACCATAAGTTACGGATTCACCAGTCTCAAATGCGATCAGAGATCCCTGCTTACGATACTGGATATCTCCTTTGTATGGTGCATATCCTTCAAAGCTTGTGTTGATGATACCATTTCCTTTTGTATCCGTCATGAACTCACCACGGTATCCGATCAGTCCACGTGCCGGGATAAGGAATTCGAGACGAGTATATCCACCGTTTGACGGAGTCATGTTGCGGAGTTCACCTTTTCTCTGACCGAGTTTTTCAATAACAATTCCAGTGAACTCATCAGGGACATCAATATAAGCAAGTTCCATAGGCTCAAGTTTTTTGCCATTTTCATCTGTGTGATACAGAACTTCAGCTTTACTTACTGCAAACTCGTATCCTTCACGACGCATGTTTTCAATAAGAACAGAAAGGTGAAGCTCACCACGACCGGATACTTTGAAGCTGTCTGCATTTTCTGTCTCTTCTACTCGAAGGCTGACATCTGTGTTCAGCTCACGGAAAAGACGGTCACGCAGATGACGGGATGTAACGAATTTACCTTCCTGTCCTGCAAACGGGCTGTCGTTTACGATAAACTGCATGGAGATTGTTGGCTCAGAAATCTTCTGGAACGGAATGGCTTCCGGATTCTCAGGAGAGCAGAGAGTATCTCCGATGGAAATATCTGTGATACCTGATACAGCAACAATAGATCCGATTGTAGCTTCTTTTACTTCTACACGGTTCAGTCCGTCGAATTCATAGAGTTTACCAATTTTTACACGCTGCTGTTTGTCAGGATCATGATGGTTTACAACAACCATATCCTGGTTCACGGAAATTGTACCGTTTTCTACTTTACCAACTCCGATACGACCAACATATTCATTGTAGTCGATCGTGCTGATCAGCATCTGGGTCGGAGCTTCCGGATCACCTTCCGGAGCAGGAATGTAGTCAAGGATTGTCTCGAACAGTGGTTTCATATCCTGTTTCTCGTCAGAGAGATCAAGGACAGCAACACCAGCTTTTGCAGAAGCATATACAAAAGGACACTCAAGCTGCTCATCTGAAGCACCAAGATCGATAAAGAGTTCAAGAACCTCATCAATTACGGCATCCGGTCTTGCTTCCGGACGGTCAATCTTATTGATACATACGATAACAGGAAGTTCCAGCTCAAGTGCTTTTCTCAGAACGAATTTTGTCTGAGGCATAGCACCTTCAAATGCATCAACAACAAGTACAACACCATTTACCATCTTAAGAACACGTTCTACTTCTCCACCGAAGTCAGCATGTCCAGGTGTGTCAATGATATTGATCTTAACACCATTATAATGAACGGCAGTATTCTTAGAAAGGATTGTAATTCCACGTTCACGCTCAATGTCATTAGAGTCCATGACACGTTCTTCTACTTCCTGATTCTCACGGAATACACCGCTCTGTTTTAAAAGCTCGTCAACCAGAGTTGTCTTACCATGGTCAACATGGGCGATAATTGCAACATTTCTCACATCTTCACGTTTTGTTTTCATAATCTAAACACTCTTCCTTAATTATACAAAAAATATTTATCTGTAACATAACTTCATTATTTTATCACAAAAAATGAAATTTACAAGAAAAAGTTTGAATTCGATTTCAAGTACGAAAAAGGTCGAATACTTTTTCTGTAAAAAATAGTTCTATTTCATTACAATAAGACATACATTAGGTAATGACTTAAAATACCAGCCAGAGGAAGGGAGAATTATAAATTATGTCAGATAAGATTATTGAAAACAACCAGGTGACAGTTATAGGAGAGGTGGTATCAGAGTTTACATACAGCCATGAGGTCTTTGGAGAAGGTTTCTATATGGTAGAACTTCTTGTAAAGCGGTTAAGTAACTCTTGTGACCGGATTCCGGTCATGATATCAGAACGTCTCATTGACGTAACACAGGATTGCCGTGGAGAATATTTAATGGTGTCTGGTCAGTTCAGATCCTATAATCGTCATGAGGAGACAAAAAACAGACTGGTTCTTTCTGTGTTTGCGAGAGAAATAGAATTTATCGAGGAAGAACCGGATGGAGCAAGAACAAATCATATACTTCTTGAAGGATATATGTGTAAGCGTCCGGTCTACAGAAAAACACCTCTTGGAAGAGAAATCGCAGATATTCTGCTGGCAGTGAACAGACCGTATGGAAAATCTGATTATATTCCATGTATCTGCTGGGGGAGAAATGCAAGATATGCTTCAAACTTTGATGTAGGGGAACATGTCAGAATATTCGGAAGAATCCAAAGCAGAGAGTATGTGAAGAAATTGTCAGAGACACAAACAGAGACAAGAATCGCATATGAGGTCTCCGTCAGTAAACTGGAGTGTGTGGAAGAATTCTAAGGGTGGATTGTTTCATTATTTAAAACTTTGTGAAAAGGATATCATATATTGAGATAACAACTCAAATGTGATATTCTTTTTTATATGATATTTCGGAAAATAAGAGTGTAATGAAAGAAAAAACAGGTAATGCTGATAGACAGTAGTTCTGAAAAATCATGGAATACTTGAGGTTTCATACAGGAGGAAGATACAGATGGTTAAGATATTAATGCACGGATGCAACGGAAAAATGGGACGCATGATCACAGAAATTGTGAAGAATGAAGAAGATGCAGTGATTGCGGCAGGTGTCGACAAGTTCACAGGAATTCCAAATGATTATCCGGTATTTGAGGAGATCACACAGTGTGATGTGGATGTAGATGTAGTGATTGATTTTTCCAATGCGGGAGCAGTGGATGAATTGTTGGATTACTGTGTGAAGAAGAGTCTTCCGGTTGTTCTTTGTACAACAGGGCTTTCAGATGAACAGTTAAAGAAGGTAGATGAGTGTTCTGAGAAGATTGCAGTTCTTAAGTCTGCGAATATGTCAATGGGAATCAACCTGTTACTGAAACTTTTGAAAGATGCTGCCAAAGTACTTGCACCGGCAGGCTATGATATTGAACTTGTTGAGAAACACCATAATCAGAAGCTGGATGCGCCAAGCGGAACGGCACTTGCATTGGCAGACTCTATTAATGAAGCAATGGGAAATGAATACGAGTATGTGTATGACAGAAGTCAGGTGAGAAAGAAGCGAGACGCAAAGGAAATTGGCATTTCAGCAGTTCGTGCAGGAACAATCGTAGGAGAACATGAGGTGATTTTTGCAGGAACAGATGAAGTGATTGAATTTAAACATACTGCATATTCAAGAAGCGTATTTGCCAAAGGTGCAGTTGAGGCAGGAAAGTTCCTTGCGGGACAGCCAGCCGGTATGTATGACATGGGGGATGTGATTCAGTTTTAGTACTGGATGAATAATAGCCGGTAAACCGGCGGGAACAAGATCCGGTAAATAGATCCCGGTAAGGGGAAGATTTCGGGTCTGGAGGAGATTGTATATGGAAAATATGGAAAACCGTTATTTAGACAGGTTGTCGGATCTTTATCCGACAATTGCAGCTGCATCTACGGAGATTATTAATCTGCAGGCAATTTTGAACCTTCCGAAGGGGACAGAACATTTTCTGACGGATGTACATGGAGAAGATGAAGCTTTTTCTCATGTTCTGAGGAATGGGTCTGGTGCCGTGAGAAGCAAGATTGAAGATGTTTTTGGTAATACAATGAGTGTAAAGGACAAAAAAGCACTGGCAACATTGATTTACTATCCGAAAGCGAAGATGGAACAGGTGAAGCGGACGGAGTCGAATATGGATGACTGGTATCGAGTGAATCTGTATCGTCTGATAGAAGTAAGTAAGCGTGCAGCAAGTAAATATACAAGATCTAAAGTGAGAAAATCACTGCCGAAGGATTTCTCTTATGTGATCGAAGAATTGATTACCGAGAAAGCGGAAGTCAGTGACAAAGAGTCGTATTATAATGAAATTATATCTACGATTATCAGGATCGGACGGGCAGAAGAATTTATTGCAGCAATTTCAGAACTGATCCAGCGTCTGGTTGTGGATCATCTGCATATTGTCGGTGATATTTATGACAGAGGACCGGGGCCGCATCTTATTATGGACAAGCTGCTGAAATATCATTCTGTTGATATTCAGTGGGGAAACCATGATGTTGTATGGATGGGGGCAGCGGCCGGACAGTTGGGCTGCATTGCAAATGTGATCCGTATCTGTGCCAGATATGGAAACCTGGATATTATAGAAGATGGTTATGGTATCAATTTGCTTCCACTGGCTACATTTGCTATGAGGATGTACAAGGATGATCCATGTACCTGTTTTAAATTGAAAGGTACTGACAGACCGGAATCTGATGAGATGCAGATGAATCTAAGAATACATAAAGCAATTTCAATTATTCAGTTTAAAGTAGAAGGCCAGATTATAGAGAGGCAGAAAGGATTCCATCTGGAGAATCGTGCATTACTGCATAAGATTGATTATCAGAAAGGTACGATTAATCTGGAAGGAAAAGAATATAAGCTCCTGGATACAAATTTCCCGACAATAGATCCAAAGAACCCATATAAACTGACTTCTGAAGAGGAAGAAGTTATGGATCGTCTGGTGCATGCTTTTGTGGGATGTGAAAAATTGCAGGAACATATGCGTTTCCTTCTTGCGAAAGGTGGTTTGTATAAGGTATATAACAATAATCTGTTGTATCATGGATGTGTACCGTTAGATGCGAAGGGGAACCTGAAAGAAGTAGAAATTTTCGGAAAGAAATATCGTGGAAAGGCCTTGTATGATGTGTTGGAAAGTTATGTGAGAAAAGGATTTTTTGCATTGGATCCAAAGGAGCGGGAAGATGGAAAAGATACAATGTGGTATATCTGGCTACATCCGGACTCACCGTTATTTGGAAAGAATAAGATGGCGACTTTTGAAAGATATTTTCTTGCAGAGAAGGAAACACATGTAGAAAAGAAAAATCCATACTATGCCCTGCTTGAAAATGAGACAGTTGTGGATAATATCATGATAGAATTTGGATTGGATCCAAAAGAGGATACACACATTGTAAATGGTCATGTGCCGGTTAAGAGAAAAGATGGCGAGAGTCCGATCAAGTGTAATGGTAAAGTAATGGTTATTGATGGGGGATTTTCAAGAGCATATCAGAAAGAAACCGGAATTGCAGGATACACGCTGGTTTATAATTCGTATGGATTACTTTTGGTAGCACATGAACCATTTGAGTCTACAGAAGCAGCAATTAAGAAGGAAAATGACATTCATTCGGAGACAGTGGTAGTGACCAGAGTGAACGAGAGACGTCTTGTTGGTGACACCGACGCTGGAAGGAAATTAAAAGAACAGATTAAAGATCTTGAATGGCTGCTGGCGTCGTACAGAAATGGTCAGATTATAGAAAAACTGTAAATAATTGTTTATGCTGATATAGCCTCCGGCAGGATTGCAGAGGTGCGCAGTAGAAGTATGTCATGCAATTGCATGACGCGCACCTCGCAGCAAGAATGCCGAGGCATTCTTGAATTAGGACTGAAGATAGAAAGGATTACTAGAATGGAAAAAGACTTAAATCTTCCGGAAGGAACAGAAGTAACAGAACCACTGAAAATCTATCTGAATGAGATTGGACAGATCCCTTTGCTGTCAGAAGAAGAGGAAAGGGATCTTGGGTGTAAAAGTGCTTCAGGAGATGAGGATGCAAGAAGAAAGCTGGAAGAGGGGAATCTACGCCTGGTGGTATCTCTCGCAAAACATTATACTGGAAGAGGGATTACACTCATGGATCTGATCCAGGAGGGAAATATTGGTCTCATGCATGCAGCAGAGAAATATGATTATACAAAGGAAAATCGATTTTCCACATATGCCTCCTGGTGGATCAAAGAAGCAATGCAGCGGGCAATCGATCAGCAGTCACGAGAAATCCGTGTGCCGGTTCATGTTGCAGAGAATATGAAGAAAGTACAGAAAATTTCAAAAGATCTTCAGCAGAAATTTGGAAGAGAGGCTACACCAGAAGAGATAGCAGAAGAGATGAAGGATAAATCACCGGAATTTGTAAAAGAGATTTTGTCATATCTTCAGAATCCGGTTTCACTGGAAACTCCGGTAGGAGAAGATGGGGAGAATAATCTTGGTGATATGGTTGAAGATAAGGATGCAACAACGCCGGAAGATGCTATGAATCAGCTTGTGCAAAAAGAAGAAGTACAGGAATTGTTAGAGTCCCTTAATGATAGAGAACGTCAGGTGATCCGTTTGAGATTTGGTCTGGAAGATGGAAAAACACATACGTTGGAAGAAATCGGTGATGAACTGAATGTGACAAGAGAACGCGTACGCCAGATTGAAGCCAGAGCGATGGAGAAACTTCGCAGCAAAGCGACAAAACTGTAAAAAATTTCTTTTGAATAAATATTGAAAAATTGCAGATAGTAAAGACACAATATTTATTTGAAAGGAAGACAAAAAATGAGGAGAATAAGAAAATTGCTTGTCTGTGTGATGTGCGTACTGATGCTTTGCAGTCTCGCTGGTTGTGGAAACAACACAGGAACAGCGAATGACAATCTCAATGATGCGACATCCGGTGAAAACTATGATGGAAGTGGAGAAAATGGTAATAATACCGGAAATAATGCGGGAGACCAGAATGGAGATAGTATCCTAGATGACGCGGTTGACGATGTAACGGATGGCGTGGATGATGTTACAGACGATATCACAAATGGTGTCGATGATGCAGCCGATGATCTGACGCAGGAGAATGGCGTGCAGAACAAGATGCAGAATAACGAGTGATCAATATGCCGTAGGCCGGAAACGGAACTGCGGCATTTTTCTAAAAGAAGGAGAGACAGGATGAGATTCAGACCATGTATTGATATACATAATGGAAAAGTGAAACAGATTGTGGGCGGAAGCCTGAAAGATGAAGGAAATCAGGCCAGCACAAACTTTATGTCAGAACTGGATGCAGCATGGTATGCAAGACAGTATCAGAAAGATCACCTGAAAGGCGGCCATATAATTCTTTTAAATCCAGTTGGATCAGAATACTACGAGGCGACGAAAAAGCAGGCGATGGGAGCTCTGGCGGCATACCCGGGTGGAATGCAGATCGGTGGTGGAATTACAGCAGATAATGCACAGGAATATCTAGATTCAGGAGCAAGTCATGTGATCGTGACTTCTTATGTGTTTCAAGACGGGATTTTTCATGAAGAGAGACTGCAGAAATTAGTAAATGCAGTTGGCAAAGAACATGTGGTTTTAGATCTTAGCTGCAGAAGAAAAGACGGTAAATTTTACGTGGTTACTGACCGCTGGCAGAAGTTCACAGAACTTGCATTATCACACAAGGTGTTAAATGAGCTTTCAAAATATTGTGATGAATTCCTGATCCATGGTGTAGATGTGGAGGGGAAAGGTGCCGGAATGGAAACAGAATTAGTAAGGATGCTTGGGAGCTGGGACGGAATCCCAATCACTTATGCCGGTGGAATCGGATCAATGGAAGATCTGGAGAGATTTCGAAAAGAGAGCGGCGGAAAAGTAGACTTTACAATCGGAAGCGCTCTTGATCTGTTTGGCGGGAAAATTCCATATGCAGAAGTTTGTAGTTACTGTTCACTCCCGGGTTAATCACTCCGCTTGTAAATCCACAGAATGTTAACACTCTATGAAGTTGTTGAATTCAAGAGCGGATAGTGATAGAATGTAGAACAGAGTGGAATTTCAGACCAAAATCAAAATTCAGAGAAGGAGTAATTGCGGAAATATGAATATTATAGAAAAGATTTTCGGAACTCACAGTGAGAACGAGCTGAAACGAATTTATCCGATCGTAGACCGCATCGAGGCACTGGGGCCGGAGATGGAGGCGCTTTCAGACGAAGAACTTCGAGGAAAGACAAAAGAATTTAAAGAACGACTGAAAGAGGGAGAGACTCTGGATGATATCCTTCCGGAAGCATATGCTGTAGTAAGAGAAGGTGCTTACAGAAGTCTTGGAATGCGCCATTATAGAGTACAGTTGATTGGTGGTATTATCCTGCATCAGGGACGTATCGCAGAGATGAGAACTGGTGAAGGTAAGACTCTTGTGTCCACACTTCCGGCATATTTGAATGCCTTGGACGGAAAAGGTGTTCACATCGTCACAGTTAATGACTATCTGGCGAAGCGTGATGCTGAGTGGATGGGAAAAGTACATGAGTTTTTAGGGCTCAAAGTCGGTGTTGTTCTCAATGAGATGAACAATGACGAGAGACGAGAGGCTTATAATTGCGATATTACTTATGTAACGAATAATGAACTTGGATTTGATTATCTGAGAGATAACATGGTTATCTATAAAGAACAGTTGGTTCAGAGAGGATTGCATTATGCAGTTATCGATGAGGTCGATTCCGTTTTGATCGATGAGGCCAGAACACCTTTGATCATTTCCGGACAGAGTGGAAAGTCTACAGCTCTGTATGAAGCCTGCGATGTTCTTGCAAAACAGCTGGAACGAGGTGAGGCAAGCGGTGAATTTTCCAAGATGAATGCCATCATGGGAGAAGAAATCGAAGAGACTGGTGATTTCATTGTTGATGAGAAAGAGAAGACAGTTAACCTGACAGAAGATGGTGTGAAGAAAGTAGAGAAGTTCTTCCACATCGAAAACCTTGCTGATCCGGAGAACCTGGAAATCCAGCATAATATTATCCTTGCACTCAGAGCACACAATCTGATGTTCCGTGATCAGGATTATGTTGTAACTCCGGATGGTGAAGTTATGATCGTCGATGAGTTTACAGGACGTATCATGCCGGGACGTCGTTACTCTGATGGTCTGCATCAGGCAATCGAGGCGAAGGAACATGTGAAGGTAAGAAGAGAGAGTAAGACTCTGGCAACAATCACATTCCAGAACCTGTTTAATAAGTATGACAAGAAGAGTGGTATGACAGGTACTGCGATCACAGAGGAGAAAGAGTTCCGTGATATTTATGGAATGGACGTTGTTGAAATTCCGACAAACAAGCCGGTACAGAGAGTGGATCTAGAGGATGCTGTTTATAAGACAAAGAAAGAAAAATACGAAGCAGTTGTAGAAGCTGTTAAAGAAGCGCATGCAACAGGACAGCCGGTGCTGGTAGGTACAATTACAATTGAAGTATCCGAACTTCTCAGCAAGATGCTGAAGAAAGAGGGAATCAAGCATAATGTACTGAATGCAAAATATCATGAGCAGGAGGCTGCAATCGTAGCTGATGCCGGACTTCATGGAGCGGTAACGATCGCAACCAATATGGCTGGCCGTGGTACTGATATCAAGCTGGATGATGATGCGCGTGCGGCAGGCGGTCTGAAAATTATCGGTACAGAGAGACATGAATCCCGTCGTATTGACAATCAGCTGCGTGGACGTTCCGGACGTCAGGGAGATCCAGGAGAGTCCAGATTCTACATTTCTCTGGAAGATGATCTGATGCGACTGTTCGGTTCAGAAAGACTGATGGGAATCTTCAATACACTTGGTGTAGAAGACGGTGAGCAGATTGAACATAAGATGCTTTCAAGTGCAATTGAGAAAGCACAGAAGAAGATTGAGAGCAATAACTTTGGTATTCGTAAGAATCTGTTGGAGTACGATCAGGTAATGAACGAGCAGAGAGAGATTATTTACGAAGAGAGACGCCGTGTTCTTGATGGAGAAAGCATGCGTGATACAATCTACAGCATGATTACAGAATATGTGGAAAATATGACAGATCGTTTCGCTTCTACAGAGGCAGATCCGGAAGAGTGGGATATCAAGGGATTGGACGTGAATCTTCACAATGTGATTCCGCAACTTCAGCTCCCATCTGAGAAGGAATGCCAGAGTATGAGTCAGAAGGAGTTAAAGCATCTTCTGAAAGAACGTGGAGTGAAGGCTTATGAGAACAAAGAAGCAGAGTTCCCGGAGGCAGAGCAGCTCCGTGAGGTTGAGCGTGTTGTACTTCTGAAAGTGATTGATGCAAGATGGATGGATCATATCGATGATATGGATCAGCTTCGTCAGGGAATCGGTCTTCAGGCTTATGGACAGAGAGATCCACTGGTAGAGTACAAGATGACAGGATATGAGATGTTCGGTGAAATGACAAATGCAATCGCTGAAAACACGATCCGTACATTATTCCACATTAAGGTTGAGCAGAAAGTGGAGAGAGAAGAGGTTGCAAAAGTAACCGGAACAAACAAAGATGACAGCGCAGTCCGTGCACCGAAAAAGCGCGAGGAGAAGAAGATTTATCCAAACGATCCATGCCCGTGCGGAAGTGGAAAGAAGTACAAACAGTGCTGTGGAAGAAAAATCAAATAAGCTGAACAGTTACAATAATTTAAAGTATATATATGAAAGAGGTGATTAAGGTGGTTTTACTGGATGAACTGAAGTCAAGACTGACTGCATATGAAGAACCGCTGAAAGATTTGAGGGATTCACTTTGACCTCGCTTCAAAGAAGCTTAGGATCGAAGAATTAGAAAAGAGACTGGAGGAGCCGGGATTCTGGGATGATCCGGAGACTTCCCAGCATGTAATGAAAGAATTGAAAGGTCTTCAGGACTCTGTAAAAGAGATTGAACAATTATTTACAGATTATGAAGATATGCTTCTCCTGATCGAAATGAGTGCAGGAGAAGAAGAGGAGCAGGAAGCCGCAGAAGAGATTGAAGAGGAACTTGGAACATTTGAGGAAGTCTTCGAGAAGCTGCGAATCAGCACACTTCTGATCGGACCGTATGATGCGGATAATGCCATCGTGACACTTCACGCAGGTGCGGGCGGTACAGAGGCAATGGACTGGACAAGTATGCTCTATCGTATGTACAGCCGCTGGGCTGAAAAGAGAGGATATGAAGTCGAGGTGCTGGACTATCTGGAAGGAGATGTAGCAGGTATCAAGGGAGTTACTTTTGAGGTTAAAGGAGAAAATGCTTATGGTTATCTCCGTTCCGAGAAAGGTGTACATCGTCTGGTACGTATTTCTCCATTTAATGCAAATGGAAAGCGACAGACATCATTTGCATCCTGTGATGTAATTCCGGATATTGAAGAAGATATCGATATCGAGATCAACGACGATGATATTCGTGTCGATACTTATCGTTCCAGTGGTGCCGGCGGACAGCATATCAATAAGACGTCATCTGCAATCCGAATCACACATCTTCCGACAGGAATTGTGGTTCAGTGTCAGAATGAACGTTCCCAGCACATGAATAAAGATAAGGCGATGCAGATGTTGAAATCCAAACTGTATGTACTCAAACAGCAGGAACAGGCAGAGAAGATGTCAGACATCCGCGGAGAGGTTAGAGATATTAATTTCGGAAATCAGATCCGTTCTTATGTCATGCAGCCATATACACTTGTCAAGGATCATAGAACAAACGCAGAAATCAGCAATGTAGGTGCAGTAATGGATGGAAATATTGATCCTTTTATTAATGCATATTTGAGCATGGATGCAGAAGCACAGAAAGGAAAGAAAGCAGAATGATAAATGTAGCAGTAATGGGATACGGTACAGTAGGATCAGGAGTTGTAGAGGTCCTCAGAACCAATGGTGAACTCATCAATGAAAGAGCTCAGGATGTGATAAATGTAAAATACGTTCTGGATCTCAGAGATTTTCCGGGTGATCCGGTAGAAGAGATTCTGACACATGATTTCGAGACAATCGTAAATGATGCAGAAGTAGACATTGTTGTTGAGACAATGGGAGGTGTAGAGCCTGCTTATACATTTGTAAAACGTTGTCTGGAAGCAGGTAAGAACGTTGCTACATCCAACAAAGCTCTGGTAGCAAAACATGGAGCAGAACTTCTTGAGATTGCTCGTGACAGAAGTATCAATTTTATGTTTGAAGCAAGCGTTGGTGGTGGTATCCCGATCATTCGTGCACTGAATTCCTCTCTGACAGCAGACAGAATTGATGAAGTGACAGGAATTCTGAATGGAACAACAAACTATATGCTGACAAAGATGTTCTTTGAGGGAGCTGATTATGACGAAGTACTCAAAGAAGCACAGGAGAAAGGATACGCAGAGCGCAATCCGGAAGCAGATGTTGAGGGACATGATGCGTGCAGAAAGATTGCAATTCTGACATCTCTGATCGCAGGACAGCATGTGGACTTTGAGACAATCCATACAGAAGGAATCACAAAGATCACAACAGAAGATATGAAATATGCCAAGAAGATGAATATGGCAATCAAGCTGCTTGCATCCAGCAAAAGAGAAGGAGAATCTTTCTCTGCAATCGTTGCACCGATGCTTCTTTCAGAGAATCATCCTTTGTGTAATGTGAATGATGTATTTAATGCAGTTTTTGTCCGCGGAAATATGCTTGGTGATGCAATGTTCTACGGAAGTGGAGCCGGTAAGCTCCCGACAGCAAGCGCTGTAGTCGCAGACGTTGTAGACGCTGCAAAGCACCTTCACAGAACTGTTGTAACAAGATGGGAGAGTAAGACACTCGAACTTGTACCGAATGCGGATGCGAAGAGAAGATTCTTCGTCAGAATTCGTGGAGAAGAATCTGTACTCAAATCCCGTGTGGACGAAGTGTTCGGACAAGTTGAAGTTGTCAAAGCAGATGGTGTCAAGGGAGAATTCGCTGTTATCACAGGCGAGATGACCGAGGCGGAGTATGCACAGAAGGCAGAAGAGATGCCGGAAGTTGTGAAGATGATCCGTATGGCAGATTAATTTGTATTTGCTTCATTGGATTCTGAAAGTATAATAGAAAGAGCCAGAGCAGGTACCACACATGGTAACTGTCCTGGCTCTTATGTTACATACGGCTCAGTGTACTGTTATGGTACGCAGAACTAAAGGTAACGTCCTCTCCCAGCCATTGAGGTGCGGGATAGGTGTTAGCTGTTGATTCGTCCGGAAATTCAATTTCGGCGAGAATCAGTGGAGCAAGGTCATCATGGAAGATATCTAATTCAAGAAAAAGCGGAGTGGAACAGAAGTCTGCGTTTTCCGGGCAGACACAACTCATAGGAATGACATAGCGTGTTTTATGAATGATGCGTCCGTCGACTTTTTCTTTTAGATGCTCATAACTTTCTTTGGTAAGAGGAAGGTTATATTCTTCACGGGCCATAAGTCCTTTGGATTTGTAGGTGAGAACATAATCGTCATCCTCTCTGCGTATCCTTACGACAGGAGCAGTGCATAAGTAGCCTTGTTCCAGTTCTTTGTGCGGATGATTGAAAGGAGAAAATGGCAGCTCCTCAAGTTTTTGTATTAAAAATTTGCGTTCTATTTCCATAACTAAATATTCCTCCGGGATGGTGATTGTTTATACTATAATAATATGAAGTGAGTGTCAAAAGTAAATTTTGCCACTCACTGATGTAACCGGATTGCTCCATTTTGTGCGAGCACAAACGCAATTTATACTTTTGACACTTACATCATAATACGTGAAATATAAAAAGGCAATGGTGAGATGAGTACTATCTTGACTTGACGAACGACTTATCCACGCAGTAAAATGAAATCATTGTTGAGATATCATCGGAAAGCGAGGAAGTATTGGATGAAGAAAGTAGTTGTATTTTTAGCAGACGGTTTTGAAGAAGTAGAAGGTTTAACTGTAGTGGATCTTTTGAGAAGAGCAGGAGCGGTTGTAGAGACAGTTTCTGTTATGGGAAAAATGCAGATTGACGGAGCACATGGAATACAGGTGGAAGCGGATGAATTGTTTGAGAAAGCATTTTTTGATGACGCAGAACTTCTTGTACTTCCGGGAGGTATGCCGGGAACACTGCATCTAAAAGAGCATAAAGGTTTGGCAGACTTACTTTGCAAGTTCAATGAAAAGGGAAAGAGAATCGCAGCAATCTGTGCAGCTCCGACAGTATTTGGAGCACTTGGATTGTTGAAAGAGAAAGCAGCATGCTGTTATCCGGGGATGGAAGAACAGCTGAATTGTAAAGAAGCAAAGTTCTGTTCCTTTGTCACAGATGGAAATATTACAACAAGCCGTGGTGTGGGAACAGCGATACCATTTGCACTGGAACTGATCCGTCAGCTTTTTGGCAATGAAAAAGCTTCTGAAATAGCAGAATCTATTGTATATGAGGAATAAAATTAGAAAAAGTAGTCAGAAAAATGTAAAAAAACATGTAAAAGATATAGGAAAGTGGAAAAAACACTGGAAATATGAGACTTTATATGCTATACTGTTTCAATGACTGCGAATGTATACTTATAAGAAATTAATTCGTTCGATAAGTAAAGAATTTGCTTATAAACAAGGAGGAAGAAAATGAGTTTACAGGTAGAAAAATTAGAGCATAATATGGCAAAGCTGACAATCGAAGTTTCAGCTGAAGAAGTAGAGAAGGCACTGCAGGCAGCTTACTTAAAAGAGCGCAGCAAAATCAGCCTTCCAGGATTCCGTAAAGGAAAAGTTCCGCGTCAGATGATCGAGAAGATGTACGGACCGGAAGTATTTTATGATGAGGCAGCAAACCGCATGATCTCTGAAGCATATGCAAAAGCATATGATGAGAGTGAACTTGAGATTGCTTCCCAGCCGACAATTGATATCGTTCAGCTTGAGAAGGGAAAACCATTCATCTTCACAGCAGAAGTTGCAGTTAAACCGGAAGTTAAACTTGGAGAGTACAAAGGACTTAAAGTTGACAAATACTCTACAAGAGTAACACAGAAGGAAGTTGACGAGGAGATCGAGAAGGTTCGTGAGCAGCATGCAAGAATCGTTGAGGTTACAGACAGAGCTGTAGCAGATAAAGATGATGTTACACTTGATTTTGAAGGATTTGTTGATGGTGTTGCATTCGAAGGCGGAAAAGGCGAGAACTATCCACTGACAATCGGATCTGGTTCTTTCATTCCGGGATTCGAGGAGCAGCTGATCGGAGCTGAGATCGACAAAGAAGTAGAAGTTAAGGTTACATTCCCAGAAGATTATCATTCAGAAGATCTGAAAGGAAAAGAAGCTGTATTCAAATGCACAGTACACGCAATCAGAGCAAAAGAGCTTCCGGAAGTAGATGATGAGTTCGCATCTGACGTTTCCGAGAAGGCTGAGACACTTGATGCTTACAGAGCAGAAGTAAAGGCTCAGATCAAAGAGCGTAAAGAGAACGAAGGAAAGGCTAAGAAAGAAGATCAGGCTGTAGAGCAGGCAGTTGCTAATGCAGAGATCGATCTTCCAGAACCAATGGTTGACCTTCAGGCTAAACAGATGGCTGATGATTTTGCACGCCGCATTATGCAGCAGGGACTCAGCGTAGAGCAGTACTTCCAGTTCACAGGTCTCTCAGAAGAGAAGATGATGGAAGAGCTTAAGCCACAGGCTGAGAAGAGAATCAGAACAAGACTTGTTCTTGAAGCAATCGTAGCAGCAGAGAATATTGAAGTATCTGATGAGCGTCTTGATGAAGAGTTAGCTAAGATGGCTGAGTCTTACAAGATGGAAGTTGAGAAGCTGAAAGAGTTCATGGGTGAGAACGAGAAGAAGCAGATGAAAGAGGATATTGCAGTACAGGATGCAGTTACTCTGATCGTTGATGCATCTGTAGAAGGCTAATCATTTATTAGATTTCTTGAGAGGGTGCGCCTGTATATCAGGTGTGCCTTTTCTCTTTCTATAAGAAGTGAGAGGATGAGGACTGATCCGGGAGTAAGGATCAGAACAATAATTATGCGTTGCTGGTAATAACTATTGCAAATAGCGACAATCATATAGAAAAGGAAGGATAGCATATGAGTTTAGTACCTTATGTCATTGAGCAGACAAGCCGCGGAGAGCGTTCCTATGATATTTATTCAAGACTTTTGAAGGAGCGTATCATTTTCCTCGGAGAAGAAGTAAATGATGTGTCAGCAAGCGTGATCGTTGCACAGCTTCTGTTCTTGGAGGCAGACGATCCGGATAAGGATATCCAGCTGTATATTAACAGCCCGGGAGGATCTGTAACAGCAGGTCTGGCAATCTACGATACAATGCAGTACATCAAGTGTGATGTTTCAACAGTATGTATCGGTATGGCAGCCAGCATGGGCGCATTCCTGCTTTCCGGTGGAAAGAAAGGAAAGAGATTTGCCCTTCCAAACGCTGAAATCATGATTCATCAGCCATCCGGTGGTGCACAGGGACAGGCAACAGAGATTCAGATTGCAGCAGAACATATTCTTCGTACAAAGAAGAAATTAAATGAGATCCTGGCAGCAAATACAGGAAAGCCGCTGGAAGTGATCCAGCAGGATACAGAGCGTGACAATTTCATGTCTGCAGAAGAGGCGAAAGAGTACGGTCTGATCGACGAAGTAATAGTAAACCATTAATGGGTTATTGAGGTGACAGAATATGGCAGGAAAAAAGACTGAGGATATCGTAAGATGCTCGTTTTGTAATAAGACACAGTCCCAGGTTCGTAAGATGATCGCAGGACCGAGTGGAACCTATATCTGTGATGACTGTGTTGCTATTTGTACCGAGATTATTGAGGAAGAATTAGATTTTAATGACAGAGCTGCACTTGACGATATTAATCTCCTGACACCGGAAGAGATGAAAGCTTTTCTGGACGAATATGTGATTGGACAGGATGAGGCGAAGAAAGTTCTTTCTGTTGCAGTTTACAATCATTATAAGAGAATTCTGGCAGAACAGGATCTTGGAGTAGAACTTCAGAAGAGTAATATCCTGATGCTTGGACCAACAGGATGTGGTAAGACACTTCTGGCACAGACACTTGCGAAAGTGTTGAATGTTCCATTTGCAATCGCAGATGCTACAGCACTGACAGAGGCCGGATATGTAGGAGAGGACGTTGAAAACATTCTTCTTAAGGTGATTCAGGCAGCAGACGGAGACATCGAGCGTGCAGAACACGGAATCATTTACATTGATGAGATTGATAAGATCACAAGAAAATCAGAAAATCCATCCATCACACGAGATGTTTCCGGAGAAGGTGTTCAGCAGGCACTTCTGAAGATCCTGGAAGGTACAATCGCAAATGTACCGCCACAGGGTGGACGTAAGCATCCGCAGCAGGAGATGATCCAGATTGATACCACCAATATTTTATTTATCTGTGGTGGAGCGTTTGAGGGAATAGATAAGATCATAGAGAACAGAATAGATAAGAAATCCATTGGATTTGAGGCACAGATCGCGCAGCGGCATGAGGAAGATATCGACCGGCTTCTGCAGCAGATCCTTCCACAGGATCTTGTGAAGTTCGGACTGATCCCGGAACTTGTAGGACGTGTGCCGGTAACTGTATCCCTGGAACTTCTGGATAAGGAAGATCTGATCCGCATTCTGACGGAACCAAAGAATGCGATTGTAAAACAGTACCAGAAGCTTCTGGAGCTGGATGATGTGGAACTGGAATTCGACAAAGAGGCGCTGGAGGCGATTGCTGAGACTTCCCTGAAGCGTAAGACAGGAGCCAGAGGACTCCGTGCGATCATGGAAAATGTAATGATGGATATCATGTATAAAGCACCGTCTGATGAGAATCTGAAATACTGTCTTGTGACAAAAGAGGCAGTACTTGGGGAGAAAGCACCGAGTACAGAAAAGATCGAGGCAAGACCGGAAAGTGCATAAGAAAATCAGACGTATGGAAATGGGTGCTGACGGTTAAGGCCAGAAGCATCCATTTTTATTTAACAGGAGAAAAAACTATATGAACAGAACAGAAAGTCTGCCAATGGTTGCCCTGCGGGGAATGACAATTCTGCCGGAGATGGTGGCACATTTTGACATCAGCCGGGAACGCTCGATTGAAGCGGTTCAGGAAGCGATGGCAAGCGACCAGAAGATTTTTTTGCTGACACAGAAAGATGTGGAAGTGGAAAATCCGGGAGAAGCAGAATTAGACTTCCTAAAATTGAACTAAAAAATAAAGAAAATAATAGAA
>ERZ773147.2120-NODE-2120-length-18155-cov-6.135635_pt1 | contig 18155 bp, 18 predicted proteins | sample MGYA00580851_ERZ773147 | MGnify/ENA primary metagenome ERZ773147 (study PRJEB29015, sample SAMEA2737818) | human gut metagenome | biome: human gut; feature: human-associated habitat; material: faeces | place: China | collected 2012 ... | reverse complement strand
ACGGCAGATGGGAAGCACGCTATATCAAAGGATACGAGCTTTCCGGCAAAATCAAGTACGGCTTCTGCTATGGCAAGACTTATCGGGAGGCCAAGGAAAAAGTGACCAAGTGCAAAGCGGCGCTGGTCAATGGGAAGCCAATTCCCAGCACGAACTCCCGGCATCGCTTTTCGTTCTACTGTGACGAATGGCTGCGTATGCGAAAGCCCAAAGTGAAGGAGTCTACCTATATTAAGTATGATACCGCTCTGCGGAAGCACATCAAGCCGAAGCTCGGCGGCTGCTTCCCCATGGGCATGACGACCGGCCTGATCGACGAGTTCACCGAGGAGCTGCTTTTCGAGGATGAGCTGGCTCCGAAGACCGTGCATGATGTGCTTGTCGTTCTGCACGGTATCCTGAAATACACCGCGACATTTTTCACCGGAGGATTCCCAGCAATCGAGATCAATTACCCAAAGCCGGGGAAAAAGGAAATGCGGGTGCTGTCCCGCGAAGAGCAGACACGTTTCGTTTCCTACCTGCTGGATGATATGGACACCTGCAAGTTCGGCGTGCTGCTGACGCTGTTCACGGGTGTTCGTATTGGAGAGCTTTGTGCGCTGCAATGGGGCAATATATCCTTAAAAGAACAGACGATCCGTATCGACGCCACGCTTCAGCGGCTGCGCGATACCAGCGCCGCTGGCAGCACACGGACAAGGATCGTGATCGGAACACCCAAAAGCGATACTTCCATCAGGACGATTCCCATAACAGACTACACGGCTGAGCTTTGCGGGAAGATGAATCCCCACAGTTCAGCCGCTTACGTTTTAACCGGCACGGAAAATTATATGGAGCCGCGTGCTTTGCAATACAGGATGGAGAAATATACCCGCGAATGTGGCCTGGAGGGCGTTCATTTTCACACGCTTCGTCACACGTTTGCGACGCGAGCCGTCGAGGTAGGGTTTGAAATCAAATCGCTTTCGGAGGTGCTGGGACACGCGACCACGACCATCACGCTGGATCGGTATGTCCACTCTTCTCTGATTTTGAAGCGGGACAATATGAAAAAATTGAACGCCGTAGGGTTCTGAAATGCGCAGTCAAGCTTTTGTGTCATGTGCACGAAAAAAGCACAGCTATTCCAGCGTTTTGCTGCCTTGGATGGAGTGATTTGATGGAGTGATGAACTCCACGAAGCACCGAATCCCAAGGCTTTTTTGATATGAAGGAGGTTTGATGTGAAGTTTCGGATCGTGGATTGAATTCCCGTCTGTCCGTCGAGTGATGAACTCCACGATGTTTTTTCGCCAAAACCAGCAGATCAGTCGGCGCGTGCTGATGTTCTGCTTTCTTTTCCCAGACAGGATAAGTACCCGCTTATTTTCCAGAAAGAGGTGTGCAGTTGGAAGTACAAGAGATGCGGCAGGTCTTCATCGACAGCGCAGTTCGCGTCGTAGCGCGGGATGGCATGGAGAAAACCACCACCAAAGCCATTGCATCCGAAGCGAAGCTGAACGAGGCATATATTTATAAGTGTTTTTCCGGCAAAGATGACCTGCTCAGCGCGGCACTTCACATGGAGGATGTGAACTTTGCCAACCTTCTGCAAAAGACGCTTCCTATCATGCATATGCCGGGGCTCTCATGGAAAGAGCGGGCGTATATCCTCTGGAAAAAGAGCTGGGACCTTATCTTGAGTAAGCCAGCCGATTGTATCTTCTACATTCGGTACTATTATTCCGCAAGCTGCCGCGCTCATGCATACGAAACACATCTTGCGTGTTTCCAGCCGCTGATTGAAAAAGCAAGCAAGTCTTTCAAGCCCGGCACACACATGGACATGCTCATTCATCAGATCTTCTCCACAATGCTGTTCTTTGCCTCCAGAGTTATGAACGGCGAGCTGGAAAACAGCGAGGAAACGACCCAATGGGCATTTGAACAGATTTATAGCTTTGTTGTGCCAAACGTCAGGGCTGAAGTTTTAGAGAAAGAGGATACTTAAGAAGCTTTATGAACAAATCTCTCAAGAAAATCTGGAACGTGCTCAGCAGCATCCTGGTTGCGCTAGTGGTGCTTCTGGCGCTCCTGCTGGTTGGCGCGAGGGTCGTGGGATTGCAGGTATTCACCGTGCTATCCGGCTCCATGGAGCCGACCTATCACACCGGTTCGCTGATTTATGTGAAAAAGGTTGACCCCTACACCATAACAGATGGACAGCCCATCACGTTCATGCTGGACGAGAATACTGTGGCCACGCACCGCGTCGTGGGCATCGTCCCGGACGAGGAAGATCCCACCGTGATCCGCTTCCGCACCAAGGGCGACGCCAACGAAGCCGAGGATGGCTCCCTCGTACATTATAAAAATGTGATCGGCACGCCGATCTTCTCCATCCCGTATCTCGGCTATGTTGCAGATTACATCCAGCATCCGCCCGGAATGTACATTGCTATCTCCGCAGGCGCTGTTCTGCTGCTGCTTGTATTCATCCCCGATATTTTCGCGGACGACAAAGACAAGGACGAGAGCAAAAAGAAAAAATCCTCCCGGCGCAAGAAAGGCGCTCATGCTGCGGCGCACAAGGCCGCTGCGGTCGATGCCGCGCCGGAAGAACCCGCCGGTGAAAGCCTGACCGACGAGATTCGGCGGAAGACCGATAATCTGCTCACAGACGACGAGGTGGAGGCCATTCGTCAGACCGTCGAGGCAGGCCGCTTCGACAAAGCTGCCGCCGATGCGCTCCGGCAGGAGCTGATAAAGCGGGAAGCGAAACGGGACGCGCAGTAAGCGCTTCATTGATTCAAGGGCAATGCCGCAAGGCTCCCTATATAACAATTTTTTAGGAGGTTTTCGTGATGAAAACAAGAAACAAGGCTCTGCTCCTGACCCTCTGTGCGGTGTTGCTTGTTACCGCCTCGGTGCTGGGAACAATGGCGTTCCTGACTTCCAACGATGAAGTCGTCAACACATTCAGCGTCGGCTCCGTAGCAATCAAGCTGGACGAGGCCAAGGCGAATACTGACGGCTCTCTGGTTGAAGGCGCTGATCGTGTCAAGGCCAATAACTACAAGCTGCTGCCCGGTCACACCTACAACAAAGACCCCATGGTCACCGTTCTGAGCGGCAGTGAAAGCAGCTACATCAAGATGACGGTCACCTTCTCCAAGGCTAAAGAGCTGGATGCCATCTTTGACCCCAATGGTGCAACCCTGACCAACATTTTCAACGGCTATGACGCTGCGAACTGGATCTACAAGAGCAACACCAAGGATGATACCGCGAACACTCGTACCTACGAGTTCTGGTACAAGGAGACCGTCGGTGCTCCCACCGCTGATGTCGCTCTGGACGCTCTGTTTGATTCCATCACCGTTCCCGGCACTATCACGAATGAGCAGCTTGCAACCATCGAGGGCATGACCATCACCGTCAATGCTTACGCCATTCAGGCTGACGGCTTCGCCAACGCAGAAGCTGCCTGGGCTGCCTTTAAGTAAAAACATCACGCACGATTCCAACAGACGAGGGGGAGCGTACGGATTCTGCTGTCTGTTGAAATAAAAACCCAATCGCAAATACCCGAAGAAAGGAGGAAAACGATGTGAATAAGAAAGGTTTGGCACTGGTTCTGGCGCTGACTCTGCTGGTCGTGGGCGTTGTAGCAGGTACACTGGCCTGGCTGACCGCGAAGTCTGATGTGGTAACGAATACCTTTACCACCAGCGACATCAAGGTTGAGCTGAAAGAGACCACCGGCACGGAGTACAAAATGATTCCGGGCTACACCATCAGCAAGAACCCCAAGGCGACTGTCCTGTCTGGCTCCGAAGAGTGCTACCTGTTTGTGAAGCTGGACAAGTCCGCAAACTTCGATACCTACCTTGAGTATGTTATCGCTGACGGCTGGACGAAGCTCGACGGTGTTACCGATACGGTCTACTACCGTGTTGTTGACGGCACCACCAATCAGATCGGTACAGCCTACAGCGTCCTGAAGGACGATCAGGTCTCCGTTAAGGGTTCTGTTACCAAGGAGCAGATGAACGCTTTTACGAATGAGACTCTTCCGAAACTGACGATCACGGCCTACGCCTCTCAGCTCCATAAGAACGCTACTGAGACCTTTAGTGCTTCTGAGGCTTGGAACAACATCGCAAACAAGTAACCCTCTGCGCGCGGGCGCAGACAAGATACCAAATACTTATTTAAGGAGACTGAGTACATGAAGAAGAAACTGACCGCGATTTTCCTGTGCGTCGCACTGGTCGCAATCGCCATCGTAGGCGCATCTCTGGCCTACTTCACCGACACCGATTCCGCTCAGAATACGTTCACCGTCGGAAATGTCAAGATTCAGTTGCTGGAGTCCCAGTACCACCGCGTCAATGCTGGTCGGGGCAACGCCATTGGTCAAACGGAACCTTTAATGGGCGGCTATCTGTGGGCAGCTGACGTGGATATGCAGGGTACTCCCGAGAACACCCCCAACTACGTTACCTCCGATGAAGTTTGGGATGGGCAGTATTTCTCCGATGCTCAAATCGAAGCCGATGCAGCAGGCTACAAAAACGGTTATTTTGCAGAGCACAGCCAGAACATGGTTCCCGGTGCTAACGTTCGCAAGAACCCCTATGTGAAGAACACCGGTGCCAGCGATGCCTATATCCGCATCCGCACGCTGATTCCCGTGTCCCTGTTTGATGTAATCGACAATGGCCCTTCCTATTGGACAAGTACCGCTATGAATGAAGGTCAGGTCACCTCAAATGCTGTCAACACTTATAATACCTCTGGTGCAACAGCTGTTAAGCAAGTTGAGCGCGATGGCATTAAGTACTATGAGTATGACTTTACCTTTGTAAAAGCTGTAAAGCCTGGCGAATTGACCTTCTGGAACGTCTGGGGCAACATTGCTATCAATAAGGATGCAACGGCTGAGGATCTGGCAAATGTTGAATCCTTCGACGTTATCTTCGAGGCTGACGCCATTCAGGCTGACGGTTTTGCTGATGCTGCCGCAGCTTTTGCCGCATTTGATGCGTAATTCACTTTAGCACAGCTTTGCAATTGGCTGTGCTATTCCCCTCCACCTATGTGGTCTGTACCCTTCGGGGTGCAGGCCATATGAGAGCACCCGGCAAGACCGGATGTTCTCATATCGTCTGACACGATCATAGAAACCTGCTTTCATATCCCTTATGGGTGATATGGCAAAAACCAGCTTGAGAGGAGTTAAGGACTATGAAGCGAAAACTCTTGATTCTGTCGGTGCTGGCGATCTGTATCGCCACGCTTGCCGCAGGAACCCTTGCGTACTTCACCTCCGAGGGGAAGGCGCATAACGTCATCACCACCGGCGGCGTGGAAATCGCCGTGCAGGAATGGGCGGACATGGAGAAAACCAAGCCCTTTGAAAACCTGACCGGCGTGATGCCCAATGCCGCCGTCACCAAGATCGCGGAGGTGAAAAACACCGGTGCATCTGACGCATGGATACGGGTAAAGGTCGAAAAGAACATCCAGCTTCAGGGCGAGGGTACGCCGGATACCGGTCTGGTGGAGCTGACGCTCAACACCGCCGACTGGACGGAAAAGGACGGCTACTATTATTATTCCAAGCCCCTGAAGCCCGGAGAAGTCACCGCGCCCATCTTCACCGCTGTAACATTTAAGCCCGACATGGGCAACGAGTACCAGAACGCCACGGCAACGGTGGATGTTTCCGCCCAGGCCGTGCAGACCGCCAACAACGGCGATACCGTCATGGACGCCAAGGGTTGGCCCAATTCGTAAGGAGGCAGCGCTATGAAGAACAAAAAAGGATTCGCACTGATTGTCAGCCTTGTGTTGGTTATCGGAGTAGTGCTTCCCGGCACGCTGGCGCTTTCTACCGATCAGGCCGCTACAAACGGCGAGCTTACGGTCACGGAAGAAACCCAGACTCCCACGCCGGAGGTAACGGAAACGCCAACACCCACGGAGGGGCCCAAGCCGACGGAGACCCCCGTGCCCTCCGAAACCGAGAAGCCTTCCGAGACGGAAAAGCCTGCGGAAACGGAGAAGCCTGCCGAGACTGAGGCTCCCAAGGAATGCACCTGCGGCGCAGCCGAGGGCGAGACGCATAAGGAGGGCTGCCCGCTGTATGTGAAGCCCGTATCTAATGCTTCCAAGCATATCGATACCTGCACAGAGGGCTGCACCGGCGAGGATTGCAAATGTCCCTGCCACCTGTTTGACCGGCTTATGGCCTGCCAGACGCTGGAGGAGATCGAGGCTATTATCAAGGCAACCCCGGAGGATGTACTGAAGTCTTTGTCGGAGGAGCAGGTCGCACAGGTGGAGGCGTACATGGACTCGCTGATGCCCGCGCCCTTGCCCGCCATCGTTATTGAGGAATCCGAACCTCCCGTGGAGAGTGAGATTTACCGTCCTACGGTGAACTATACCAATGTTGCGCCCTTTGGCGAACCCGTCACCGGCGGCAATTAAGGAGGCAGAGAATGAAAAAGACGAAGATTCTATCGCTGCTTTTGTGCCTGTCTCTTTTCTGCGCGCTGATCGTGCCCGGCACGAGAGCCTATGCGGACAATGAGCCCGACAGTGGCATGAAGATCAGCAAGACGGCGACAGCCAACGCTGACGGTTCCTACACCATCATGCTGGAAGCCTTCGCCACAGGCTCTACGGTCATTACGGAGCAGAAAACGGATATCCCCACTGATATTGTTCTTGTTATCGACCAGTCTGGCTCGATGAACGACCCGATAGGTGGCTATACATACACGGCATACCGAACCGGAGGATATAACAGTCGCAACTATCATAATGACGAGTATTATCCGCTCAGGCACAATGGTGGCAGCGAGAACCTGTGGCACAAGCTGAATAATAACGAGTATATTGCCGTTTCCGTAGAACAGAAGATGGCATATACCGCTATTTCCGGCTGGAGCAACAGGAAATACTATGATAATCAAAACAGCCTGTACTGTCTGGTTTCAGGAGAGTATAAGTCCGTCGCAGTGAGGAGAGAAGGACATCTCCTTTCCGCTGATGAATACTGGTATACGATGGATGGTCAGCAAATCCTCTATACGACCGGAGACAGTAGCATTCCAAACTTTGGGCAATATGCTCCTCTCTATCAGTCCGTAAAGAAGTACACCTATTCCTATACTCTGAATGGAGTCACAACGGTTATAGAAGAGTCGTTTGGGGATGGGAGCAGTCCTGACACGCAGTTTTATCGCAGGGATTATAGCAGTAGTGCTGGCGGCACGAGGCTGAATGCTCTAAAGAATGCAGCAACTACATTCGCCAATGCCGTCGCGGCAAAGGCGGCAGGTGCAGATGGCGACATCAGTACCCCTGCTGATAATGTCAATCACCGTATTGCCGTGGTTGGCTTTGCGAGTGGACAATACTATAACGGCACCAATTATAATTACGGCAATACAGAGGTTTTTGTAGGCAGCAATCAATATAAATACGGAAGTGCCGCACAAGGGCAATATGGGAACGCCTTTCAGGATATGAACACCTCCACGGGAGTTGGCAATGTTAGTGCTTCCATCGGAACTCTTTCTGCGGATGGCGGCACGCTTACAAATCTTGGCCTGGAGATGGGCAACGGGATTTTCGGTGCAAATCCCATAGCAGAGGGAGAAAAGCGGAATCGTGTCGTAATTGTATTTTCAGATGGTGTTCCTGGTTGGAGCGGTTATGATTCCAATACGGCGAACAGTGCGATTACTCAGGCTGAGACTGCAAAAAACACCCATGGAGCAACAGTATACAGCATTGGCATATTCCCTGGCGCGGACGCGACCAGCGCAGGCAATCAGAACGGAAACGAAACGGAGAAAGCCAACTGGTTCATGCAGCGTGTGTCTTCCAACACGCAGTATCCGCAGTCTCCCAGTTATTATCTTTCCGCTGCGGATGCTGGAACGCTGAACAGCATCTTCCAGCAGATTTCCGACCAGATCGAAACCGGCGGTACGACTTCCACTCTGACCTCCGATGCTGTTGTGAAGGACATCATCTCCCCGCAGTTCACGCTCCCGGCTGGAACGACGGCGGCGAATATCACAGTGGAGACCTATGCCTGCACCGGAAAGAACGCTAACGACGACTACACCTGGAGCAATAACAACAGCACAATGGGCGCGACGGCATCCATCAGCGGCGATCAGGTGAACGTCACCGGCTTTAACTTCTCCGAGAACTACGTCGGCACGGTGACAGAGAATGGCAATACGACCTATCGCGGCCACAAGCTGGTCATCAGCTTCAAGGTACAGCCCAAGGCGGGCTTCCTGGGAGGCAACGAAGTGTACACCAACACCAGTGCCGGTATTTATGAGAACAATACTGCTGAGAATCCGCTTTTGACCTTTGACAGACCCACCGTCAACGTCCCCATTCAGGATGTGACCGTCACGGCTAAGGACAAGAATGTCTACCTCAAGGGCGAAGTCACCGCTGAGCAGCTCAAAAACGGCGCGACCGTCAAGGTCGGCGGTGTGGCGCTTGATCTCAGCAAAGCCAGCGATACGACAAAGCCCTGGGGCCTTGAACCCTGGCAGACCGAATATGTCGATATCACCGTTACGGTCAAGGACAAAGATGGTAACGCGATTCCGGCTGACGGCCTGAAAGCTCTGACCGACGATACGACCTACACCATCAAAGTCACCGTAACGCCCAAAACTACCGGTTCAACGGGCAGCGCGGGCACACCGGCAACGGAAAAATTCGGTGAAAACACCCCTGCCGCTAACATCTACGTCTTCAAACCGGAGCTGACATTCAAGGATTCCACCGCCTACTACGGCGAGACCGTGCCCGCAAACAACGATTACAGCAGCAATTATGTTGCCAATTCTGAAAAGTGGAAAAACGGAGGCAAGTATTCAACGGACGATGGTGTTCAAATGATCGGCACAAAGCCGACGTTGGATATCACCTACACGCCGGATGAAAGCAAGCTTGAAGGCGGCAAGTACACCAAGCAGGATGTTCCCGTTTCGGCTACGGTCAAGATCGGGACGGAAAATGTGAACGAGCACACCACGTTCGTACATCAGGATTGCACCACCGCCTGCGGTTGGGAGAACCTGGCAACGCCCGGTACTCCTGCGTTCCTGATCCACATCCAGACCTGCACGCTGAGCATTACTAAACAGGGCGGCGCAGATAACGAGTCCTATGTGTTTGATGTTCTCAAGGATGGTGAGAAGTATTCCGAAGTGACTGTATGGGGCAACAGCACGGAAACGCTTGTTGAATTGCCCATCGGTACTTACACCATCAGTGAGAACGCCGGCTGGAGCTGGCGCTATTCTGCCAATAACGGCGGCAGCGCTGCGCTGACAGCACAGAATCCCACCGGCAGCATTACCTGCGTCAACACGAAGAACAACAATCAGTGGCTGAATGGTTTCAGTGAGGTTGTTCGGAACATCTTCGGCACGAATCATTGAGGAAGGAGGGAATGAAGATGTATAGAGGCAGATATGAAGGCAAGCACCGCAAGGCAGCAGCTCCGGCACACGGGAAAGCGCTCCGTACTGGCCGCCTGACGACCATGGTAATTGCGACCGTACTCCTTCTGGCGCTGGCCATCGGCGGCACGCTTGCATGGCTGAGCACAAAAGACGCGCCAATTCAGAACAAATTCCTTCCCACCAAGGTGACTTGCGAAGTGATGGAAACGTTTAACGGCAGCACGGGCGTGAAATCCAATGTCAACGTGAAGAATACCGGCACAATCGATGCTTTTATCCGCGTCAAGTTGGTGACTTACCGCACAAACGACCAGGGGCAGCACATTGGCGGCACCGCATCCCTCCCCACCTTTACGCTGGGCACAGGCTGGGTGAAGTATGGCGATTATTACTACTACACAAAACCCGTCGCACCGAATCAGAAGCCGGAAACCAACCTGACAGACAGCATGACGCTGATCGGCTCCTACATGGATACGGATGGCGGCAAGCAGGCTGTTGACGTGATGGCCGAGGCCATCCAGAGCGTTCCGGAAGATGCCGTTAAGGCTGCTTGGGGCGCGGGATTCTCGATTGGCGCAGACGGCAGTCTGAATGTACCGAATGTCTAAGGGGGTGGAGAGAAAATGAAGCACATAGCAAAAAAATCAATTTCGTTCATTCTGATGTTGCTGCTCGTGATGAGCTTTGCGACCACGGCTTTCGCGGCAGATTCCTCCATCACCTTTACGGGCTTCTCCTCCGGCTTTGAGTTTCAACCCGGCAGCGAGTACACGGAAACCGATCTGTTCCAGAACTTCAAGAACGTCATGCCCGGTGATACGCTGACGGAAACCATCACATTCAAGAACGCCGCAACCGACTGCGATTTCGTCAACCTCTATATGCGGGCAGAAGCCCATGACGAAACGGAGAACCCCCTGACCTACAGCGAAGCCTTTGAAAACAAGGACGGCAAGGATCAGGCCAATATCGACGGGCAGCGCGACGAGACCGTCGCTACCATGAGCGATTTCCTCTCAAAGCTCTCCATGAAGGTCTGGAACGGCACAGAGCTGATCTATGAAGCTTCCCCGGATGAGCTGGACGGACTGAGAACCAATAAGCTACTCGGCACCTTCCGCACCGGCGAAACGGCCACTCTGAAAGTGGAGCTGGCCGTTCCCGCTGACCTTGGCAACGAATACGCCAACCGCGTGGGTGAGGTGGACTGGATTTTCCATGTGGAAGCCTATCAGGAAAGCCAGCTCACCGTCCGTAAGATTTGGTCGGACGGCAACAGCAATCACCCCAATGACAGCGTGACCGTCAACCTGCTCCGGGACGGCAAGGTGGAAAAATCCGAGGTTCTGAATGCCAAAAACGGCTGGACATACACCTTTGACAAGCTGGTAGAGGGCCATGTCTGGACGGTCGAGGAAGCCCGCGTACCCAGCGGATACACGGTGAGCTACAAGACAGAGGGCAATACCACGATCATCACCAACACCAAGGATACACCCACTCCGCCTCCTACGCCGCCCACACCTCCCACACCCAGCGAGCCTCTGGATATCACGGTGCGGAAGGTCTGGAGCAACGATAATCTCAAGGAACGTCCCGATTCCGTAACTGTTACGCTCTACAACGGCGATGTGGCGTATGATTCCGTCCGCCTTGGCGCATGGAACAACTGGAGCTATTCATGGAAAGACCTGAATGCATACGGCAACTGGCAGGTCATTGAAACGAATATCCCCAGGGGCTACACACCATATTACAGCGTCAATAACGGCGTTGTGACCATTACCAACAGCCGCACACTGATTCAGACCGGTCAGCTCAACTGGCCCATCTGGGTGCTTGGCGGCGCGGGACTTGTCCTGATTCTCGGCGGGGCGGTCGTGCTGGGTAAGAAGAAACGGAAAAATGCCTAAGAAAACGGGCATTGCCATGTTAGCAGTGGGAGCAGTGCTGATCCTTTCGGCACTGCTCCTTTTCTTCCATAACCGTCAGGAGGACGTACAAGCCGGGCAGGAAGCCGAGAGCCTGCTGGCAAACGTCGAGGCGGTGATCGACGCACAGGCGACCCGCGAGCCAACGCCGGCCGGGACGGAAATACCCGGAACCACGCCCACGTCCTCCGCCACACCCCTTGACCCGGAAATGCCGGTAGTCGAGCTGGACGGCTATGAGTATGTGGGGTATGTGGAAATACCCGCGCTGGAATTGAAGCTGCCGGTCATGTCGGAATGGGACTATAACCGCTTGAAGATCGCTCCATGCCGCCAGTTCGGTTCCTCCCGGACGGATGATCTGGTCATTGCCGCCCATAACTACCAGAACCACTTTGGACGGCTGAAGGACTTGCAGACGGGCAATGCCGTGATCTTTACGGATATGGAGGGCGTAATCAATACCTACTCCATTGAAAAGATCGAGACGCTGAACCCCAGCGAGGTGGACGCTGTACAGAACAGCGGCTATGATCTCGTTCTCTATACCTGCACCAAGGGCGGCAAGACCCGTGTGACGGTGTTCTGCAACCGTGAGGAGATAGCTGCACCTTCTCCGGCTCCGACGCCGATGGAAAAATGAGGTTGAATATGGCAAATAATATTATCAATTTGGACAGAAAAAGAAACCGCCGCTCTCGTGCCGACAGCGCCCATGGGATGAAGATGGAGCGCTGCGTTCTGTGCTGGCATCTGACCAATGTTCCCCAAAACACGCCGATCTCCAAGCGAAAATATTACGTTCAAGGACAGGGGCAGCTCTGTGAAAACTGCTACTATGAGCTTTTCAAGCAGGGCGTATTCTCCGGCGAGGATAATATGAATACATGAAATCAGAAGAAAATGGGCTGAAAAAAGGTCAGCGCTTCGGGCGCTGGACATTACTGGACAAGGTTGTCACTACGGCACAAGGCGAAAAGAAACATCTCTGCCGCTGTGACTGCGGCACGGAACGATATGTGCTGGAGCGCTCCCTCAAAAGCGGAGGTTCCCTCAGCTGCGGCTGCCTGCGGCGAGAACGGGCGCAGCAGGCAACGGCATACGACCTGCTTGGCAAGACCTTTGGCGAATTGAGGGTTGTGGGCAAAAGCCGAAAGCGCACCAGGATGGGAGCGTACTGGACATGTCTGTGCAGCTGCGGTTACACCTGTGAAGCAACGGCCAGCGAGCTGGTATCCGGGCGTAAAACAAATTGCGGCTGCAAAAATGTGAAAAACTATGCTTCTTCTGACATTACCGGGCAACGCTTTGGACGGTTGACTGCGCAATACTCCACAAAAAAGCGCGATGCAAAGGGCTTCGTAATCTGGCATTGCCACTGTGACTGCGGCAATGAAACCGATGTTTCCTACAACAACCTGATGTATTGCGGACAGCAGAGCTGCGGCTGTAAGAAACGGGAACACGATAAGGCGTTAGCCGGTTTTCTCACTCATGTGGATGGCACCAGTATCGACGCACTCAAAAGCAGTAAGCTTCCCTCAAACAATACGACCGGCGTAAAGGGCGTGTATCTGGTCAAAGGTCGTTACCTTGCGAAAATCGTACTCCAGCATCGGCAATATTTTCTTGGAACATATGCTTCAGTTGAAGAAGCGGCCGAAGCCCGAAAAAAGGCAGAAGAAGCCATCCGTGGCGAAGTTATCGGCTTTTACGAAAAGTGGTCAGAGAAAGCGGCTGCTGATCCTGTTTGGGCGAAGGACAACCCCATAAAAATCAGCGTCAGCAAAAGTGCCGGTGCTGAACTGCGCGTGCAGTTGCAGCCGGACTTGTAGCTGCGATTTGTAAACGCAGTTGTGATTCTGTTTCAGCAATATGGAGTGCCTGAATGAAAAAAGAAAACTCTTTGCAATCATTCTGTGAGCGTCAGGACAGAATGTATCTTCTACAGGAGTGGGATCAGGAGAAAAATGCTCCCCTGACCCCTGATACCGTACATAAAGGAAGCCATCAAAAGGTCTGGTGGAATTGTAGTGCAGGTCACGCATGGCAAGCCGAGGTGCGGAGCCGGTCGGGCGGTTCAAGGTGCCCCTACTGCACAAGACGTATTCTGTGGGTCGGTGACAATGACCTTGCTGCGGTAAATCCTGTACTGGCCGCGCAGTGGGATATGGAAAAGAACGGTCAATTAAAACCCACTGATGTGCTGTCAGGAAGCGAAAGATGCGTCTGGTGGAAATGCGATAGAGGCCATTCGTGGAGGGCAAGCATTCTGAGCCGAAGCAGAGGCGCGGGATGCCCGGTTTGCACTGGGAAGGCCGTGATGCCCGGCGAGAATGATCTGGCGACGCTCTTTCCAGACATCGCCGCACAGTGGGATGCGGAGCGCAACGGAAGTCTGAGACCGGATCAGGTCACTTCCTTCAGCAACAGGAAGGTCTGGTGGCGATGTACACTTGGCCATGAATGGCAGGCCATCGTTGCTGCAAGAGCTGTAGAAAACTCCGGGTGCCCATACTGCACAGGACGGCGCGTCCTGGCCGGTTTCAATGATCTTGCTACGCTTCATCCGAAAATCGCCGCGCAATGGGATAGCACGCTGAACAGCGGTCTGACTCCAGAAATGGTAACGCCGGGAAGTCACAAGCGGGTATGGTGGAAATGCGCTGAAGGGCATGTTTGGAAAACGGCCATCTACTCCCGAACCGGAAAGCAGAAATGTGGATGTCCCGTATGCGCCGGAAAAGCAACACGACAATTCAAATATGAGTAGCATTAGGCCAACCACTTACTCAGGTTTCTCCGGCTTCATTATTCACACCAACTGATACAGTTGAATATTTCAGAAGGACTCTCATTGCGGACTATATGCCCCAATCGAGAGTCCTTTTTCTATTACATTATAAATCCAATATCTCCGCATATGATAGCATCTATAAAACCATACATTCGCGCAAACAAGGGCTATATTCAAACGAGAATAGCGTCTGTATGGGCTAAAATATAATATGTGGAGGTGAAGTGATGACAGACAAGGAGTTCTCCCTGAGACTGGCCAAATTGAGAACGCAAAAGGGCGTTTCGGCTCGTGACATGAGCCTTTCAATGGGTCAGAATCCGGGTTATATCAACAATATTGAGACCGGGAAGTCTATGCCGTCGTTAAGTGGCTTCTTCTACATCTGCGATTATCTTGATATAGCCGCAAGGGATTTCTTTGACGATGGGAATGAATATCCCGAACAGCTCAGAGCCGTTTTTCAGGATATGCAGAAACTGAGTCCTGAACAGCTACAGAATATTCATGCCATCGTAAAGGGGCTGCTCCGATAGGCACACGCCATTCTGTCACCGATACAGCCAAGAGATCACGAAATCCGCACAGCCATGTTAACCTTGTTATTTGCTCGGACGGCGCACCTCTGCGCTACCGGCGGTTTGCTGTGCAAGATCAGGCCAGTGCATGAAATTGACAGCGTTATCGCAGAGCGGAACAGAACCCTCGCATGGAGGTGTACACCTACGAACAAATAATGACGCAGCACCACCAATGGTGGATGCTGCGGAAAAGGCTGCTTGATTGGATGATCAGGCAGTTTTTTGATTTGCAGAAAGGAGCGCAGCCATGAACAGTTTAGAGAACAACAATCGCGCAGCGTCCCAAGATTTCCAGACAGCACTTGGGCTTCTGGAAGAACGGCTGCGCAGCTTGGAAGATTCAGAAGACATTATCGACGGCCTGCTACAAGGTGCAGCGGAGTTTTACGGTGCGGCCAGAGCTTCCGTTGTAGAAGCAGACTGGGATTTGAAAATCGGACTGCTTACCTACGAATGGTGTGCGGAAGGTGTAGAGCATCAGAAGAACATGCTCCAGTACATAAGCGAAGAACAGATCGAATCTGCGCAGCAATTATGGGAGAGAACATAAAGCGCCCGTGCGTCTCCCGTGCGGCGCTGGTGAGGGTGCTCGTGCGGCTTTTTTGCGGCAAAACTGCTGCAAAAATAAGGCTGAAATATGGCTCTGGCTGAGATTACCCGTCTGGTATGATCCCATTACCGGCTGAACAAGCCGGAATGGAACCGGGCGGGGGGATCTTTATGGGCGGCTGTATGCCGGCAGGGGCTTGGCTCCTGCCAGGACTCTTGGTTTCTTTTTTACGGAGCGCGATTGTAAGCGCCCCGTATGCCCTGCGGCCTCTTCCGGATGCGCCGCCCCACCACAATCTCATATCGCCCCATTCTGCCCGCAGCAATCATGCTGCGGGCTTTTCTGCGCCTTTAGGGCTTCATTGCCGCTCTCCGCCTCCGTGGATTTGAAATTCCCACATTTCAAATTCACGGAGGTTTTTTTATGTATTATAACACGAAGGCCAGCGGAGCGCGGATTCGTGAGCTGCGCCTAGCGAAGAAACTCGACCAGATAGAATTGGCTGAACTGCTGAATGTCTCCCACGGCTACATCAGCCGCATCGAATCCGGTAAAAAGGGCTGCTCTGTCGATTTGCTGATTCAGCTCTCTGAGATATTTGGGACGTCTCTGGATTACCTGATTCTGGGCAAGTGCCACGACGTTCTGGATGCGCACCATCTGAAAGAAAACATACAGCATCTGATTGAAGATTTGGAGCACTTCCAGACGAAGCTATAGACCGTGTTCCCATTGGTGTTAGTGATGTTCCCAATGGTACGTTCCATTCAGAGTGCAGATTTCTTAAAATAGAATCACAGCGAAAGCTGACTGTTCCTTGAAAATTCCATAGTCATTCATCAGGTACATTCCTGCATATGTGCGAGAGCACAAGCCAGCACAGCGGTGCGCCACGACCTTCACGAGCGCGGACAACATTCAATCAGCGCAGCTTTCGTGAACGAGCGATAAAACCGACTGCAAAAATCGGGCGGTTCCCGATCCGGCCATGACCGTATGCAGGGCTAACGATACTTCTGTCCAGCCACAGCTTCTTCACGCAATGGGGACAGCTCGGAGCGATCCTCGGAGGGGTTCAAGTCCCATGGAGCGGCACAACCGGCCGCCGCCTGATGATTTCCCACGGCTCTGGGGTGTCGAGGACAAATTAGGGCTGTACATACCAAAACAGAAAGGAGTCCTTGCCCTTGAAGGAGAACTGGACATATCGCCGCGGCGATATCTATCTGGCGAACTTAAATCCCTATTTTGGCTCAGAACAGGGCGGCACGCGCCCTGTTCTTCTGCTGCAAAACAACACCGGCAACTTTTATTGCCCGACCCTCATTGTAGCCCCTCTGACAGCCCGCAGAGGCAAGAAACCGCATCAGCCTACACACTATCTGCTTTCCTCCGTGAAGGGCATGGACGGCGCTTCCGTTGTTCTTCTGGAGCAGATCAAAACCATCGACAAACGCCGCGTGGTGCGCTATATCGGACGCGTCAGCCGTGAGCAGATGGATGGCGTCAATGAAGCCTTGCAAATCAGCCTCGGCCTCTATATCCCGGAAGAAATGGAGGCTCCGTAATGAAGTCCACGCTGCCGGTTATCCAGGATTCATACATTCCGTTATCTGGTCATAACCATGAAATAATCCAAGCAAGGAGGTATGGCATGGACGCATATACGGCATCCAATATGGATATTCGCTCCGTTGACCCTGCGGCGCTGGTGGATATCCGCGATGTGAAGGTCAACACAGCGCTCCCCAAGCGGGAGCGTATTCTGGATTTCATCCGCCAGATCGGCAATCCCTACTGCTACCGGCACGGAAAATATGTGGTCAGGGTCAGCTTTGCCGATACGGATATTTCGCTGGAGGACAGACTGGAAGCATATATCCGCACAAAGGGCTGACCCCGCGACATCCTCGACAGTCATCCGCATTGCAGGTACAATTTTGGAGGAAAGGGGCTGGCAATATGCAAAACAACACAGAAACGAAAGTCTGGAACGCCACGCTTTACCTCCGACTGTCGAGGGACGACGGGGATAAAGAGGAATCCAACAGCATCACCGGGCAGCGGGAGCTGCTGCGGGACTTTATCCGCTCCCGCCCGGAGCTTCGGGAATACGCCGTCAGGATCGACGACGGCTTCACGGGCTCCAATTTCGAGCGTCCGAGCTTCAAGAAAATGCTGGAGGACGTAAAGGCGGGACGCACCAACTGCATCATCGTAAAAGACCTCTCGCGCTTTGGCCGAAATTATCTGGACGCAGGCGAGTACATCGAGAAGATATTCCCATTTTTAGGCGTGCGCTTTATCGCCGTCAACGACAACTACGACAGCCTCGGCGGAAAAAACGCCTCGGACGAGCTTGTCATTCCGTTCAAGAATCTTATAAACGAAGCCTACTGCCGGGATATTTCCGTGAAAGTCCGCACTCAGCTTGAGGTCAAGCGCAAAAGCGGCCAGTATATCGGCGCATTTGCCGTGTACGGCTATCTGAAGGACAACGCAGATAAAAACCACCTGATCGTAGACGAATATGCCGCAGATATCGTGCGGGACATCTTTTCCTGGAAGCTGGAGGGCGTGAGTCCACAGGACATTGCCAGTCGTCTGAACCATAACGGGGTGCTCTCGCCTATGGAGTACAAGAAATCTCTCGGCATGAAGTTCGCCACTTCCTTCAAGGCGAACCCCCAGGCGGCATGGTCGGCCAACGCCGTGCTGCGTATCCTGAAAAATCCGGTCTACACAGGCATACTCATTCAGGGAAAAGAAACCACACCCAGCTACAAGGTG
>ERZ773147.2112-NODE-2112-length-18224-cov-4.244703_pt1 | contig 18224 bp, 20 predicted proteins | sample MGYA00580851_ERZ773147 | MGnify/ENA primary metagenome ERZ773147 (study PRJEB29015, sample SAMEA2737818) | human gut metagenome | biome: human gut; feature: human-associated habitat; material: faeces | place: China | collected 2012 ... | reverse complement strand
CCGTCGCCGATCAGGGCGATGGGCTTGTTGCCCGCCATCTGCAAACGCTTCATCAAGCACAGGGCCATAAAGTGACCCACATGCAGGGAGTCGGCCGTGCAGTCAAAGCCGATGTAAAAGGTGGCCTTGCCGTTGTTGACCATCTCGCGGATCTCTTCCTCATTCGTGACCTGGGCGATCAAGCCGCGGGCCACCAGTTCTTCATAAATACCCATTTTTCTTACATTCCTTTCCTATACGATCTGTGATGTTGAGTTTTCGACAAGAGGGGCGGCAAAATAAAAAACGCCCCCTGTCCTTGGACAGAGGGCGACAAATTATCGCGGTACCACCTCATGTTCGCCGCCTCCTCACGGAAAACGGCCTTGTCGGGTGCTGACACACCCTATCGCTGTAACGGGCGAACCCGACACATCCCTACTTACCTCAAAGTTCAGGCTTTCAGAAGGCTGCTCCGGGATGTATTCGCACGCGCCGCCCTCTCCTCTTTTCACCAGCCAGAGGTTCTCTTTGCAGGCGCCGGGGCGTGTTACTTCTTCCCTTCATCACGGTAACGGTATCAAGTTGCCACTATTGTAGCAGATTTTTTTCGTTTGTCAACACTTTTTTCGCAATATGAAAAATATTTATAAATGTCTCTCATAAGGCGAATTTATTCCGATATTTCCGCCCGGAATTTCTCCGCCTGGGTCAGCAGTTCCTCCGCGCCCTGTAACATAGTTTCCGTCACATGCGCGCCGCCGGTCAAGCGGGCCAGCTCCATCTGCCGCTGCTTCCGGTCAAGCTGCCGCACCTGGGTGAAGGTTCGGCCATTGGCCTCCCCCTTCTCCACGGAGAAGTGGGTGTCCGCCATGGCGGCCAGCTGTGGCAGATGGGTGACGCACAGCACCTGCTTATGACGGCTGATGCGGGCCATCTTCTCAGCCACCTTCTGGGCGGCCCGGCCGCTGACACCGGTGTCCACCTCGTCAAACACCATGGTGGCCACATGATCCTGCTCGCTGAGGACGTTCTTCATGGCCAGCATAATGCGGGCCAGCTCGCCGCCGGAGGCGATCTTGTTGATGGGCTTCAGCTCCTCGCCCAGGTTGGCGGACATGAGGAACCGCACCTGATCCATACCGGCGGCATCCAGCGGCTTCTCGGCAAAGTCCACCTGAAAGCGGATCTTGCCCATATCCAGCTGCCGCAGCTCCGTCAGGATGGCCTGGGACAGCGTCTCACCGGCGGCCTTGCGGGCGGCGGACAGCTCCTCCGCGGCCTTGCGGGCGGCCTTCTCCGCCTTGGCGCAGTCCTTCTCCAGCCGGGCCAGCGCGTCGCCCGCGTAGGCAATGTCGTCCAGCTCCTTGCGGCAGTTGTCCAGATACGCCAGCATGTCCTCCACCGTCGCGCCGTACTTCTTTTTCAGGCGGTAGAGCTGATCCAACCGGCCCTCCACCTCGTCCAGCTCGTTGGGGGAGAAATCGAAGTTCTCCCGCTGCTCCGCCACGGAAAAGGCGATGTCATACGCCTCGCTGTATGCGCTCTCCAGACGCTCGTACAGGGCGTTGAAGCCCTCATCCAGATGGCGCACGGACCCAAGCGCGTCCTGGGCCTGCCGCAGCAGGTTCAGCACGCCGCTGCCGTCCTCACCGCCGTTCAGGGCATAGTCCGCCCCCGACACGGCGGAGATGAACTTCTCGGCATTCCGCAGCAGATTGCGGCGGCTTTGCAGCTCTTCCTCCTCGCCGCTTTTCAGCTTGGCCCGCTCCAGCTCGCCTATTTGATATTGCAGGGTGTCCATCCGCCGCGCTTTTTCCGCCTCGTCCATTTGCAGAGCGTTCATTTTGCGGCGTATCTCTGTTAAGCTATTATACTTGTCGATATATGCATCTAAAAGGTTCTCCACCTTTCCGAAGCTATCCAGATATGCCAGATGCTGCTCCTCGTCCAATAGCTGCTGGCCGTCGTGCTGGCCGTGGATATTCACCAGACGGCTGCCCAGCGTCCGAAGCTGGGACACGGTAACGGGCCGCCCGCCTACACGGCAGACGTTCTTGCCATCGGCACCGATCTCACGCTGGAGCATCAGGTCGCCGTTTTCGTCGGGCGCCGCGCCCAGCTCCTCACACAGAACGGGATCCACATGGGAGAACAGTGCGCTGACGAACGCCTTGCTGGTGCCGGTACGGATCAGATCACGGGAGGTGCGCTGGCCCAACACGGCGCTCATGGCGTCGATGACGATGGATTTACCGGCGCCAGTCTCGCCCGTCAGGACATTGAAACCGGGACGAAAGGCGATCTCCGCCTCCTCGATGATGGCAATATTCTCGATATGAAGCAGTTCCAGCATAGCAGCCCTCCGTTGCGCGTCAGCGCAGCATCTGTTTCACCTGTTCGCAGAAGTCCAATGCCTGCATGTTGTCGTGGAACACCAGAAAGATGGTGTCGTCACCGGCCAGCGTGCCCACGATGTCGGTATCGCCCATATTGTCCAGCGCAAAGGCCGCGCCCTGCGCCATACCCTCGATGGTTTTCAGCACCACGATGTTCTGGGCCGCCTCTACGCTGACCACGCTCTCGCGGAAGATGGTGCGCAGCTTGTCGGCAAAGTTCAGCTTCGTTTTCTGCACCGACACGGCATAGCGGTATTTTCCCTGACCGGTGGGCTCCTTCACCAGATGGAGCTGCTTGATATCCCGGGAAATGGTGGCCTGGGTGGAGCGGATGCCCAGATCGTTCAGCCGCTGCAGCAGCTGCTCCTGGGTCTCGATGGCCTCCTCGCTGATGATCTGCAGCAGCTTTTCCTGTCGCATGTTTTTCATTTTTCGCAGCCTCCCATTTTATAGTCAAGGATCTCGCAGAAGCTCTTTTTGCTGAGCCGTACAAGGCCCATGGCGAACTTGGACTGCCGCACACGGACTCTGTCGCCGTTTTTCAGGGAAAACGCTTTGCCACCGTCGGCGGAGAGGTAGACGAACTTCCGGTTGGCATCCGCCGCCTCGATGGTGATCACATGCTCCGGCGACAGCACATAGGAGGTCGCGCGGGTAGAATGGGGGCAGATGGGCGTGATCAGCAGGTTCCGAGCCGTAGGCTCCACGATGGGGCCGCCGGCGGCCATGGAATAGCCGGTGGAGCCGGTGGGCGTGGAGATCACCACGCCGTCGCCGGTGACCTTGGTCAGGCGGCCCTCCTCGGTGAAGATATCCAGCCGGACCACCCTTGCCACAGAGCCTTTCGATACCACCGCGTCGTTGAGGGCGATGTTGCTGTACACCGCGTTGCCGCCCCGGAAGATGGTCACGTCCAGCATCATGCGGGACTCCACCACGAAGTCCCAGCTTTGCAGGTCACGCAGGCGCTCCAGCTCGTTGGCCTCCAGTTCCGACATGAAGCCCAGGCTGCCCAGATTGATGCCCAGCACCGGCACATTGTGCAGCGCCGCCGTGCGGCTCAGGTGCAGGATGGTGCCATCGCCGCCGAAGGCGATCACCAAATCGGCGGCCTTGATCTCCTGCTGCAGCTGCCGCACCGGCACGCCCAGCTCGTCGCCGTAGCCGTCCCGGTGGAAGGGCAGGCACACCACCGTCTCAAAGCCGATACTCTCCAGAATGGCCTTGGCGTCCTTGGCCACCTTCAGCTCACTGTCCCGATAGGGATTCGGACAAAGGATCACTTTCTTTTTCACTGCGCTTCCCCCTCCTTCAATGTCTCATGGGATGCTGTCACCACAGCGCGCAGGTCGACGTCCGCGTCCTGTTCGTCGGATTTGCGAAGGTATCCCAGATATTCGATGTTCCCCTCCGGCCCGCGGATGGGAGAATATGTAATGCCAAGCACCGCAAAGTGATTCTCCTTTGCGTGCTCCAGGAAGTGTTCCAGTACCTCCAGATGGACGGCGCTGTCGCGGACGACGCCCTTTTTGCCCACCTTTTCCCGGCCCGCCTCGAACTGGGGCTTGATGAGGCAGGCCGCCTCGCCGCCCTCGCGCAGCAGCGGATACAGCGCCGGGAAGATCAGCTTCAAGGAGATGAAGGACACGTCGATGGAGGCGAAATCCAGCGCCTCCGGTACCTGCTCGGTGGTCAGCGTCCGGGCGTTGGTCTTTTCCAGACACACCACCCGGGGATCGGTGCGCAGCTTCCACGCCAGCTGGTTGGTGCCCACGTCCACGGCGTATACCTTTTTCGCGCCGTTTTGCAGCATACAGTCGGTAAAGCCGCCGGTGGAGGAGCCGATGTCGGCGCAGGTCTTTCCCTCCAGCAGAATGGGCCAGGTCTGCATGGCCTTTTCCAGCTTCAGGCCGCCCCGGCTCACATACCGCAGCGTCTTGCCCCGCACCTCGATATGAGCGTCGTTGGGGACCGCCGTCCCCGGCTTATCCACCTTCTGGTTGTTGACATACACGATGCCCGCCATGATGGTGGCCTGGGCCTTCTGGCGGCTCTCCTGCAGGCCCTGCTCCACCAGAAGAACGTCCAGTCTCGTCTTATTGCTCATGGCACGCCTCCTTCAGCGCCGCCGCCACGCTCTCCGCGTCCAGTCCGCACTGGGCGTACAGCTGCGGCACACTGCCGTGACAGGGGATGGTATCCCCCAGATTCTTCAAAAACAGCTTGTCCGGCGCACAGCCCTGCTGGGCCAGAATGGCCGTCAGCCGCTGGCCCACGCAGCCACTGCCCACGCAGTCCTCCAGCACCAGCAGGCGCTTCTCATGGCCCAGCGCCGCCAGCACCTCCTCATTGCGCAGCGGCGCGATGGCGTTCAGCTTCACCACGCGGGCCTCGATGCCCGATCGATGCAGCAGCTCCGCCGCCGCCAGCGCCTCGTTGATCAATATGCCGTAGGTCAGGATGGTGCAGTCGCTTCCCTGCCGCAGCTCCGTAAAGGTCTCGTCGCCGCAGCAGCCCCGGTACGCGCCCTCCCCGCCGCGGGGATAGCGGACAGCCACCGGGCCGGTCAGCTCCAATACTGCCCGCCGCAGCATCTGCCGCAGCTCGGCAAAGCTGGCGGGACAAAGCACCGTCATATGGGGCACCTGTGCCAGATACAGCGCGTCAAAGCAGCCGTGATGGGTCTCGCCGTCGGCGCCCACAAGGCCCGCCCGGTCAACGCCCAGTACCACATGCAGGCCGTCCAGCGCCACGTCCTGCATCAACTGGTCATAGCCCCGCTGCAGGAAGCTGGAATACACCGCGAACACCGGCACAAGGCCCTGCTTGGCCATGCCGCCCGCCATGGATACGGCGTGACCCTCGGCAATGCCCACGTCAAAGAACCGCCGGGGATAGGCTTTGGCAAACTCCGTCAGCCCGGTGCCCTCCTGCATGGCGGCGGTAACAGCGCACACGCGTTCATCCTCCCCTGCCAGCTTGGTCAATTCCGCACCGAACACATGGGAGAAATCCACTCCAGACGGCTTCAGCGGCTTTCCGGTGACCGGGTCAAAGGGCCCCACGCCGTGATAGTCGGCGGGGCGCTCCTCCGCGGGGGCATAGCCCTTTCCCTTCACGGTACGCACATGCAGCAGCACGGGGCAGCGCTGCTCCTTCGCCCATTGCAGGGACTGCTCCAGCGCCGCCTCGTCGTGGCCGTCCACCGGCCCCATATAAGTGAAGCCCATGCTCTCAAACATGGAGCTGCCCGGCAGCAGCGTCTTTTTCAGCGCCGTCTTTACGTCGTGGCTGACATGATAGAGCTTCTGTCCCACCGCGCCGGTGCCCAGCAGTTGGCGGTAGCGCTTCTTGAATTCATAGTACCCCGGCTTTGTCCGCAGCCGGGACAGATGGCGGCTCAGCGCGCCTACGTTGGGTGCGATGGACATGCCGTTGTCGTTGAGAATGACGATCATGGGCTCGCCGGAGGCGCCGGCGTTGTTCAATCCCTCGAAGCTGAGGCCGCCGGTCAGGGCGCCGTCGCCGACCAGAGTGATCACGTCGTAGTCCTGATGCTGCATGGTGCGGGCCTTGGCCATACCCAGCGCCACGGAGACGGAGTTGGAGGCGTGGCCCGCCATAAAGGCGTCATGGACGCTCTCATAGGGCTTGGGGAAGCCGGACAGTCCGCCAAACTGCCGCAGGGTATCCATCTGCTCCCGGCGGCCCGTCAGGATCTTATGGACATAGCACTGGTGGCCCACGTCGAACACCAGCCGGTCACGGGAGGTGTCAAACACCCGGTGGATGGCCACCGTCAGCTCCACCACACCCAGATTAGACGCCAAATGCCCGCCGGTTTTCGCTACGCTGCGCACCAGAAAAGCACGCAGCTCGTCGCAAAGCTGGCGGGTCTGTTGGGTATTGAGTCGTTTTACGTCGGAGGGGCTATGAATGGATTCCAGCATCAGGGGTCATTCCTCATTTCAGCGATAGAGATGCAGCGCGTGCATGATCCGCGCCACCCGGTACACCACGGCGGTACACTCGTTGATGGCCACCTTTTTGAACAGCGCCTTGCCGCCGATGGTCAGGCCGGAGATCAGCGCCGTCACACCGATGGAGATCATCACGTTGGCGGTATTGAAGTCCCGCTGCAGGGCCGTCACGATCACCGCCGCGGTGGAGCCGCTGACGATGCCGCAGATATCGCCCACCACGTCGTTGCACACGGAGCTGACGCGGTTGGCGTTGGACAGCAGGCGTATAGCCTCTTTTCCGCCCTTTTCCTTGTGGGCGGCCATGGAGTGGAACGGCTTGGGATCCGCCGCCGTCACCGCCACGCCGATCATGTCGAACACGATGCCCAGGGCGATGAAGGCCAGCAGCACCAGCGTGGCCACCACATAGCCCGCGCCGCCCAGCGCCGTGGAGGACAAAAAGCTCAGCAGCGCACTGAGCACCACCGCCAGGAAAAATACCCGCAGCGGCCAATGGTCGTTCTTCTTTCTGGGTTTGTTTTTGTCACTGCTCAAGATGAAAAAACCTCATTTCAAAAAACACACGATCACGCCGCCAGCCACCGTCATTGCGAGCCAGTGCGCGCCGCGAAGCAAGTACCCTTGGGGTGCACACTGGCGCGGCAATCCATTCTCTTATGTCCAGAAAAACGGATTCCCACGATCGCTTTGCTCCCTCGGAATGACAGTTCTATCCGGCACTGTGTGATATCGTTAAAAAAACTGAACAGGGCAGCTCCGGAAGTAAATCTTGCGGCTTAGGTACGGGTTGGTTTTCCCCACAGCATGCCTCTCGTCGCCGATCAGGTGGTTTCCCCTTAGATGCTGCATCGCGGCGTTACCGCGTCGCGAGACCCGACTGCCACTTAGTCCGCACTGCAATCCTTCCGAGGCCCCACTGAAATGGACAGCCTAGGTGATTTCCACAGCAGTCACGCCGCCTCTTATCCTCTTTTGCAGGCAGGGTTTCAAGGGAATCGCACGCGGACCCTGGCCGGGGTCCTTGGTGCTTCAGCTCCCCTATCCACCGTGCCCACGCAAGGCAGGCTACTCTGCACACAGCGTTACGGCAGCAAAGGCCGGGTAGCACCGCAATGCAGGTTTCTTGCCATCCGAAGATGGCGTCATCTGCCTCGTACACAGGTCGCTTACCACAGGGGGAGTACGCCTGTGCACAACAGCAGGTCTCCACGGAGGCAGGGTCGGGTCCCTCATGCCATTGAGGGGCGCCCTACGTCCGCAGGCGGGCATTTCGCACGCCTCCCTCCAGCACCCACCCCAAACTGGGCGTAAGAAGCAAGCACCAGAGGTTTCACAGTTGTGCCCTTTAAAGGATTTTTAGGCCCTTCTTAGGAGACGGCAGATCTGACTAGGATACTGCGCCGCTGTTCAGTAATTTCATATCATACCACACTTTCTTCCGTTTCGCAACTGGTTTTATGCAGAATATTCCGTATATACACCCCATCGTTCGACAAAGATACCATTGATTGACAAGGGCAGACACGGTTTTGACGGACAAAAAGCGCCGGAAAGACACGCTGTCAGGCGTGTTTGTCCTTGTTAATCAATGGTACGGTTTCCTGCCCTTTTCCTCTTGCAATTTCCGTCATGCCGTGATACAATTTGGTATGTGTACCAAATGTAATGCAGGAGATGAACTACCGTGGCCATTACCAACGCCAGTCTGGCTGCCAAAAAACGGATACTGACCGCCTGTGTACGGCTCTTTCTGGAAAAAGGCTACAAGCGCACCACCATTGCCGAGATACTGCGGGAGGCGGACGTATCCGCCAGCACCTTCCAGAATATTTTTCACGCCAAGGACGGTGTACTGATCGAGCTGGTGGAGTTTATGTTCGGCAACCAGTTCAATGCCGCGCGGCAAATGGCGGGCGGCGATCTGCCGCCGGTGTACGTCTACGCGGCGGAGACCGCCATCCAGATCACGCTGACAGAGCTGAACGAAAACCTGCGGGAGATCTATCTGGAAGCGTACACGCAGCCTGAAACGGCGGAATACATCCATCAGAACACCTCCAGTGAGCTGTACCGCATTTTCAGTTCCTATCTCCCCGGCTATACGGAAAGCGACTTCTATGAGCTGGAGCTGGGCTCGGCAGGCATCATGCGGGGCTATATGTCCCGCAAATGCGACAAGTATTTTACCCTGGAGCGGAAGCTGCGGCGCTTTCTGGTCATGAGCATGAGCGCCTACAAGGTGCCGGAGGCCGAGCAGGAGCAGGTGTTGTCCTTTATTGCCGCGCTGGATATCCGCAACCTTGCCGAACAGGTGATGCATCAGTTGTTCGCGGCGCTGGCCATGCGCTTTGAATTCTCTCTGCAAGGACTTGCAGAATGACCCCGCCACATTCTTATCTCCTCCCGGGATTTTAGGTAGGGAAAAGGACAGGTGCTTTCCGCGCCTGTCCTTTTCTCATGTCGGTTTTTACTTATTCCGGCCTACCATGCGGTCGGCCAGCTCCCACAGGAACATGTGATCCGACCAGTTGGCCACGGCGGCCTTGGCGCTCTCCGTGCAGCGCTCCACCTCTTTGGCACAGCCGTCCAGCCCCAGCACATCCACGAACGTGACCTTGCCCTCCTCCTTGTCGGAGCCGATGGGCTTGCCGAACACGGCGGCGTCTCCCACCACGTCCAGCATATCGTCCCGGATCTGGAAGGCCTTGCCGATGCCGTCGGCGTAGGCCAGCGCCTGAGAGCGCATGCCCTGGTTCATCTTGGCGGCCACGCAGCCCAACTCCGCCGCGCCGGAGATCATCACGCCGGTTTTCAGACGGTTCAGCTGGGTCAGGCCCTCGGCGGTGTCCACGTTATACACGGTGTCCAGCACCTGGCCGCCCACCATGCCGTCCGCGCCGCAGGCCCGCACCAGCACCCGCAGCGCCTCCAGCCGCGTGTCGTTGGACAGCATAGGCGCGTCCAGGATCAGGCGGAACGCCTCCGGCTGGAGGGCGTCGCCCGCCAGGATGGCCAGTGTCTCGCCGTAAGCCTTGTGGCAGGTGGGCTTTCCCCGGCGCAGGTCGTCATCGTCCATGCAGGGCAGATCGTCGTGGATGAGGCTGTAATTATGCACCAGCTCCAGCGCGCAGCCGAAGGGCAGCGCCAGATGCCAGTCGATGCCGCCCAGACGGGCGAACTCCAGCGTCAGCACCGGGCGGATACGCTTGCCGCCGCCCAGAATGGCGTAGCGCATGGCCTCGTACAGCCTGCCATAGGCCACCTTTTCCGTAAACAGGCCGTCCAGATACTTTTCGATGGCCTGCTGATATTCCTTGTATCTCGCTTCGTAATCCATATTATTCCTCGCTTAAAAAATCACTCTCGATGGGAGCGCCGTCGGGGCCCTTCATCAGCTTGACCACCTGCTGCTCCGCCTTGTCCAGCTCTGTGCGGCACTGGGCGATCAGCTTCGTGCCCTCTTCAAACAGCTTCAGGGAGTCGCTCAGCTGGGCGTCGCCCTTTTCCAGCTTGCCCACGATCTCCTCCAGCCGCGCCATGTTTTCCTCAAATGTCTTTTTTGCTGCCATATGTCAGTCCTCCTTATGGTCAACGGTGCAGTCCAGCGCGCCCTGCCCCAGCTGCACATGTATCCTGTCGCCTTCCCTCACCTGCCGGCTTGTCCGCAGCACCGTGCCGTCCGCGGCCTGTGCCATGGCGTAGCCCCGGCCCAGTACCTTCAGCGGGCTGAGGGCGTCCAGCGACGCCGCCAGCGCGGTGAACCGCTGCTGCCGCGCGCTCAGCTGCCGGTGGGCCGTCAGGCCCAGGCGCTGCTGCACGCTGTCCAGCTGCATCCGCCGGTCGTCGACAAACGCCATAGGATCGGTCAGCACCCGCTTGGCCGTCAGCGCCTTCAGCTGGGTATCCGCCTTCTCCAGCGTGTTCAGCGTTCCCTGTGCCACGGCGCGGGAGGCGCTGTCCAGCTGCTTCAGAAGCTCCGCCTGATCCGGCACGGCGATCTCCGCCGCGTTGGAGGGCGTGGACGCCCGGCGATCCGCCACGAAGTCGGAGATGGTCACATCCGGCTCATGCCCCACGGCGGAGATCACCGGGATCTCCGAGGCATAGATAGCCCGGGCCACCCGCTCGTCGTTGAAGGCCCACAGATCCTCGATGGAGCCGCCGCCCCGGCCCACGATCAGCACATCCGCCAACTGCCAGCGGTTGGCGTAGCGGATGGCGCCCACGATCTCCGGCGGCGCCTCCATGCCCTGCACCCGCACCGGCAGCAGCAGCACCTTTGCGATGGGATAGCGCCGCCGCAGGATGCGGATCATGTCGTGTACCGCCGCGCCCGCCGACGAGGTAACGATGGCGATGCGCCGGGGGTACAGCGGCAGCGGCTTCTTGTGGGCGGGGTCGAACAGGCCCTCACGGTTCAGCTTGTCCTTCAGCTGCTCGAAGGCCACATACAGGTCGCCGATGCCGTCCGCCGACAGGGACGTGCAGTACAGCTGATACGCGCCGTCACGGGGATAGACGCTGATGCGTCCCCCGGCGATGACCTGCATGCCGCTCTCCGGCCGGAACCGCAGCCTCCCCGCGCTGCCCCGGAACATGACGCAGCGGATGGCGCTCTCGCCGTCCTTCAGGGTGAAGTAGTGGTGTCCGGAGGGATAGATCTTATAGTTGGACAGCTCGCCCCGGATCAGCACTTCACTGAGCTGGGGTACGCCGTCGATGATGCTTTTGATATACTGGTTGACCTCCGTCACGCTGAAAACATGCTGTTCCATAACAACTCCTACGAAAAAGGCAGGGCCAATGCCCTGCCCTTCTGTGTTTACTCCTTGATCTCCTGCCGCAGGAAGCTGCCCAGAATACCGTTGACGAACTTGGCCGTCTCCGGCTCGTCGTACTTGCGGGTCAGCTCCACCGCCTCGTTGATGGCGACACCGTGGGGGATATCCGGCATGTACATGATCTCGTACATGGCCAGCCGCATGATGGCCGAGGCCACCAGCGAAATGCGCTCGAAGCGCCAGCCCTTGGCATACTTCTCGATGTAGGTGTCCAGCTCGGCGGCGTGCTCCGCCACACCGGAGACCAGGCGGCGGATGTAGGCCTCCTGCTTGGCGTTGGGCCGTTGGGCGTACAGCTCACATTCCGGGGCCAGCTCGGCGAACTTCTCCTCAGACAGGTAATGATCCAGAAATTCCCCGATGGGCAGGTCGGTAAAGCTCAGCTCAAACGCCAGATGCATGGCGATCTCACGGGCAGTATTGCGTGTCATACTCTTCTCTCTCTTTTTCGTCGGTTTAGTTGAAGCTGATGCCGCCTACATGGACGTTCACGGCGGACACGGGATAGCCGGTGGTGCTCTCCAGCGCCTGATACACGGCGTTCTGGGCCTTCTTGGCCACCTCGCCGATGGTGCAGCCGTAGCGCACCGTGATGAACACGTTCACCATGATGGCGTCGCCGTCCATCTCCACGCGGATGCCCTTGGCGGTCATTTTCTTGCCGCCCATGAAGTCCGACACGTTGGCGCTCATCAATCCGGTGACATCCTCCACCTCCAGCACAGCAGCGGACGCGATGGACGCCACTACTTCCTCGGAGATCTGGATGGTGCCCAGCTCCTCCTGATGGGTCATATATTCTTTATTCTCAGGCATAACGATGTGTCTCCTTGCAATAAAACTCATTCGTAAAATTTAGTATACCATTTCCCGCCGGAAATTACAACAATTATTTAGGCTGGACATCGTAAAAAGTTGTAGGGGCGGGCGACTCTGCCCGCCCTGTCGGAAACCGGTAATGGCTGGGGGCGGACAGAGTCGTCCGCCCCTACAAAGTTATATTCGTCCCTGCACCCGCAGGGTGTTTCAGTCCGCCTCCATGATCTTGATCTGCCCAGCGGTATACTGGGTCTCGTTGATGACGATGTCCTTGATCCGGGCCACGTCCGTGGCGTCAAGGCCGTCCTCACCGGCGTCCACCACCACGCTGCAGGAGTCCGAGCCCATGAATACCACGCAGTCGGCGTAGCCCTTGGCCGTCACCAGATTCTCCACCTGGGACTCCGCCACAGTGTAGCCAGCCAGTACCTGCAGGGTCTGACTAGCCTCGTTGCACACCTCCTCGGTGGCGTTTTCGTCCATTTCTGCCTCCTGTAACATGCTGATGGCGCTGTCACGGGCCTGCTTGCGGCTGAGCCGCGCTGTGGCGAAGTAGTCGTTTTCCCCAGCCGTATCGCCGGACACGGTGACGCCCTCGCCGTTCTCATTGACCAGCGTGGCCTGCCCCAGAATTTTGTCCGTCTCCGCCACGTTCCCGGCATACCGCCAGTTCAGATAGACCGACGCTCCCACCAGCACCAGTACCGCCAGCACCACCGCCGGACGCTTCCAGTTCTTCTTCCATTGGATCTTCATGCTCTTGCCCTCCTGCTTTCCGCTATATTCTTATTTCCATTGCACCACCGTGATCTTGTCGCTGCCCAGTCCCGTCAGCACCGACACCGCCTGGATGACCGCCAGATTCACGCCGCTGTCGCCCGCGCCCTGGCAAACCACCACCGCGCCCTGATAAACGGGGTAGGTCTGCTCCGTCACCACCACGTCCTCATAGCCGCTGCCCCGGTTCAGCGTCACCACGTCCCGGTCCTGACGGTCCTCCGTGTCCCTCAGGCTGGTGCTGCGGTTCTCCGCCAATTGCAGGGACGAGCCGCTTTTCAGCGTCAGCATCACCTGCACCTGTCCCACGCCCCGGATGCGGCCCAGCAGCTGCTCCAGCCGTTTCTCCGTCTCCGCCAGAGAATATGCCTCGGACACGTTCACCGGCTGGTCGGACGATGTCTGCTGCTCTCTCTTTCCGGAGGGCAGCAGCATCAGCACCACACCGGCCAGCACCACCAGTGCCACATATCTGTACTTTTTTACATAGGATATGAGCTTCTCCTTCGCCATATGCCTCACTCCGTTTCCTGCCAGTGCTGACAGTCCTCATCGATGCCCAGATCGGTCTCGATCACCTCCGCCAGCGCCGGGCTCCTTGGGATATCCAGCGTCACCCCCACCGGGAACGGCACGCCGTCCCGCTCCTGACAGGCCACCTCCGGGTGGCAGGTCAGGCCCAGCGCCGCCGCTTTTTCTGAAATATATGCGGCGGTCTCCTGTTGTATGATGGCTGCCATCTCCTGCCGGTTGGCGTCAGTGTATGCTTCCGTCTGCTGTTGGATGGTGCCCTCCCACGCTTCGTACTGCCAGCGGAGGCTGTCCATATCCAGCGTCAGCAGCGGGCGGAGCACCACCAGCAGCATCACAAGGCCGCCGGTGCATTTGGCAATGGTCAGCAGGGCCCCCTTGGGGATCAGCGCGTAGAGGATGGACAGCACCATGGCCGCCGCCACGATGCCGAAGAGCCATGTCCGGAAAACACTCATGGGATCACCACCGATACAGAGGATGTGATAGAGATCAACAGCAGCAGGGCGCAGCTGCCCACCATGCCCAGCATCAGGCCGAAGGCGCTGCCCAAGGCGTCGATCAGCTCCACCAGCGTGCCGTTTCCGGCGGTGCCCGCCAGAAAGGCCGTGATCTTATACAGCAGGTACTGCACCGCCAGCCGCAGGAAGGGCGTCAAGCAGGTGGCCAGCACCGCCAGCATACCGAAGATGCCGATGGAGTTTTTCAGAAGTCCCGCGCCGGACAGCACGCTGCCGCTGGCCTGAGAGATGATGCCGCCCACCACCGGCACCGCCGTGGAGATGACCGTGCGGGTCACCTGTAAGGTCAGCGCGTCGGCGGAGGTGGCCGCCGCGCCGGAGATGGTCAGATAGCCGGTAAACAGCACCAGCGCGCCGGTCAGCGCCCATGTGACCACCTTCTTGATGCCGGCGGCGATGCGCTTAAGGGGGTTGCCCGGCAGCATGGCGTCGGCAGCGGACGCCGCCACATAGAAGTACACCAGCGGCAGCAGCACACTGTGGATCAGCGTCATCAGGAGGTTTGCGAAGAACACCGTGGCCACCTGCCGCACACCGGCCGACACGATGCCGCCGCTGGCCGCCACCGCCGCCGCCAGTGAGGGCAGCAGCGCCGTGCTGAGCACGTCCAGCTGCTCCATGGTCTCCGTTCCCGCGCCCATCATGGTCTGCACGTCGCCTGCCGCCGTCAGGGTGATGACCAGCACGAAGGACAGCGGCACGAAATTGGCCATCAGGGGATGCTCCGCCGCCTGAAAGCTGCCCTCCGCCACGCCGTACAGCAGCACCGCGCCCAGCAGCACCACCATCCCCCGCAGACTGCTGCGGAACTCCGCCGCCAACAGACGGCAGGCGTTGTCCCACAGCTTCGCCACGCCCTTTGACAGCGTGCCGCTGTCGGCGGTATCCTCGTCCAGCTGCTCCAGCAGCGCCTGCGCGTCGGGAGAGAGGGCGTCCTCCACCTCCTCCGGCAGCACCGCCCACGCCGGTACGGCGCACAGCAGCAGCAACAGTACCGCCGCTGCGGCCACGATGCGCCCCTTCACAGCAGTCCCTCCAGCATCTGCCACGCCGCCCGGAACAGCGGCAGCGACACCAGCAGCGCGGCGAAGGCGCCCGCTATCTCCACCAGTCCCGCCATGGCGCCCTCCCCTGCGTCCCGGCACAGTGCACCGCCGGTGCGGCTGACAAGGGCAATAGCCACCGTTTTCAGCAGCGGCGTGAACAGCTCGGCGGACAGGCCGCCCCAGTCCAGCAGCTCCCGCAGGAAGTCCGTGACCTCCTCCAGCCCCCTGGCCAGCGCCGCCAGCACCGCCACGCATACCGCCAGCGCCAGCAGCAGCGCCGTGTCGGGGCTTGTCTTTTTCATGAGCGCCGTCAGCACCGCGCCCAGCAGGCATACCGCCGCAATCTTGGCCGCCGTTTCCATCACAATGAGAACAGGCTCTTGACCAGATCGAACAGGTCGCTGATCTGCTGCAAGAGCATCATCAGCACCACGATCAGCCCCGCCAGCGTGGTCAGCAGCGCCTGCTCATCCCTGCCCGAGCGCACCAGTATCAGGTTCAGCACCGCCACCAGTATCCCGATGGCGGCGATCTTGAAGATCAGATCCACATCCATGCTTTCCTCCTCACAGCAGTAAAATGATCAGCAGCCCCGCCGCCGACAGCGCGCCCGCCAGCCACAGCTTCGTGCTCTGTCTCTGCTGCTCTCCACGGCGGCGGCAGGCGTCCTTCAGCTGTCGTGCGGCGTACAGCAGCGCGGCGGTCAGCTTCTCCTCGTCGCCGGTCAGCTCCAGCGTTGATACCGGCTCCGCTTCTACGGGGAGACCGGAAAACACGCGATACCAAGCTTCCTGCAAAGGCATACCGCCTTGCAGCAGCTTTTCCACCCGGCGGAAGTACACACCGGCCAGCGGGTAGCGCTGCATGGCCGACAGGATATCCGGCAGGGGCTTTTTCTGCCAGCGGATGGCCGCCGCCATGGTGTCCAGCGCCGCCGACAGCTCCCGCAGCAGCTGTGTCCGCCGCCGCTCCCGCCGCTGGTGAGCCGTAAAGGCCCACAGGGCCGCCGCCGCGATCAGCGCCGCGCCCAACAGCTTCCCCATCACAGCACCGCCACCTGATAGCGGCGCTCCGCGCCGTGACGGGTGATGGTGACTGCCCGCTCAAACACCTTCAGCTTCAGCAGCTGGGCGAACAGGGGCTTGCGCTTCAGCTCCTCCACATCCGCCGCGTGGATGGTGGCCAGCAGCGCCACGCCGCAGTTGGCGGCGGCGGATATGGCATACAGATCCTCCCGCAGGGTGATCTCGTCCACGGCGACGATCTGGGGATTGGCGGAGCGCAGCACCATTGGGATGCCCGCCGCCTTGGGACAGCCGTCCAGCACGTCCGTATGGCAGCCCACCGCCAGCTGCGGCACGCCCCGGTGCATCCCGGCGATCTCGCCCCGTTCGTCCACCACCGCCACACGCCGGGCGGCGTGGAGGTCGGAGCCGTTGGACAGGGCGCGGATCATGTCTCGCAGCAGCGTGGTCTTGCCCAGTCCCGGCGGTGAGAGGATCACCGTGGAGCAGAAGCGATCCCCCTCCCACAGCTGGGGCAGTATTGTGTCGGACAGGCCCTCCTGCTCCCGGCCGATGCGGATGCAGACGGAGGAAAAGTCCCGCAGGTTACGGCTGCCGCCCTCCCGCACCACGGCGGTGCCGCACACCCCCACGCGAAAGCCGCCGGAGGCGGTGAGATAACCCTGTGCCAGCGTATCGGTGACAGCGTAGCGGGAATAGCCCGTGACCAGATCGCACAGCTGCTCCAGATCGGCCTGTGAGACGCAGGGCCGGGGCAGCTCCTGAGAGGGCCATATCTCCCCCTCCGGCAGCAGCACCGTCATGGGCTGTCCCGCCCGCAGGCGCAGCTCCTCCGCCCGGACCTTCTGATGATCCGGCAGCTGGCGGGCCAGCCGCTGCCACTTGGCAGGCAGCAGCAGCGCCGCCTGCTCATACCGCGCGATGGCGTACCGCTCGTCCATCCGACCACTTCCCTCCTGTTTGATACTCCACTGTATGAGGGTGCGGACAAGGTTATGACAACAAAAAAGCCCGCCCCGGCTTTGCGCCGGGGCGGGCAAATACGATGTGATACTGCGGAAAGCAAATTATTTCCACAGGCTGCACAGCAGGTCGGTGTAGGCGCTGGGATCGTCGATGGGCAGACCGGCGATCAGACACGCCTGATTATACAGGATCTGGGCGTACTTCTTGGCTTTCTCCGGCTCCACGATGCGGGCGGTCTCGAAGGCCAGGAACGCGGGATGATCCACGTTGACCTCCAGGATACGCTTGGCCTTCATGTTCAGGTCGGGCTGCACGGCGTTGAAGTACTTCTCCATCTCGAAGGTGATGCCCTCGCCGCTGGACAGGCACACCGGGTGGGTCTTCAGCTTGGTACTGGCCTTGACCTCCGTCACCTTGTCGCCCAGGGCCTCCTTGATGAAGGTGAAGGCCTCCTTGTAATGCTCGGTCTCGTCAGGCTTCTTCTCGTCGTCCAGCTCCAGCTCGCCGTCCACCACGCTGCGGAAGGGCTTGTCCCGGTACTTGCCGAACATGTCGGGGATGAAGCCGTCGGTGTTGTCAGTGAAGTACAGCATCTCATAGTCGTGCTCCTTCACCAGCTCTGTCTGGGGCAGGTGGTCGATGGCGTCCACACTCTCGCCGGTGGCGTAGTAGATGAACTTCTGGCTCTCCGGCATGCGGTCCACATACTCGTCCAGCGTCACCAGCTTCTTCTCCTTGGAGGAGTAGAACAGCAGCAGATCCTGCACCTTTTCCTTGTTGGCGCCGTAGTTGTCCAGGGCGCACAGCTTCAGCTGGCGGCCATAGCTGCGGTAAATGGTCTCATAGCTCTCCCGCTCGTCCTTCAGCATCCGCAGCAGCTCCGCCTTGATCTTCTTCTCCAGATTGGAGGCGATGACCTTCAGCTGGCGGTCATGCTGCAAAAGCTCGCGGGAGATGTTCAGGCTCAGGTCGGGAGAATCCACCACGCCCCGGACGAAGTTGAAGTACTCCGGCAGCAGGTCTGCGCAGTGATCCATGATCATGACACCGGAGCTATACAGCTGCAGACCAGGCTTGAAATCCTCGGTAAAGTACTGGTTGGGCATACGGGAGGGGATGAACAGCAGGGCCTTATAGGTCACCGCGCCCTCCACCGAGGCGGTGATCACCGACTGCGGCGGGGCCATTTCACCGAAGCGCTCCTGATAGAACTTGTCGTACTCCTCCTTGGTGACCTCGCTCTTTTTCCGCTGCCATAGGGGCACCATGCTGTTGAGGGTCTCCCATTCGTACACCGTGTCATACTCGGGCTTATCGTCGGGACTGTCGGGCTTTTT
>ERZ773147.2106-NODE-2106-length-18264-cov-4.578231_pt1 | contig 18264 bp, 12 predicted proteins | sample MGYA00580851_ERZ773147 | MGnify/ENA primary metagenome ERZ773147 (study PRJEB29015, sample SAMEA2737818) | human gut metagenome | biome: human gut; feature: human-associated habitat; material: faeces | place: China | collected 2012 ... | reverse complement strand
TCCAGTCCCGTAAATGGCTCGTCCAGGGCAATAGCCTCCGACGGGGCCAGCAGCGCCCGGGCCAAGGCCAGACGGCGCTTCATGCCTCCGGACCACGCCCCCACCGGCTTGCCCGTCTCCCAGGTCAGGCCCAGCGCCGTGAGCATGGCCGCCGCTTTCGCTTCCTCGTAGTCCGTCCCCAGCGCAAACCGGAGATTTCCCAAGGCGTCCAGCCCCTCTAACAGGCGGTCCTCCTGAAAAACGGCGCTCCAACGGACGGCCGTTCCCATCAGTTCGCCGCTGTCTGGCTTTTCCAGACCCAACAGGATCCGCAGCAGGGTGGTCTTTCCCACGCCTGACGGCCCCCACAGGGCCGTGACTCCCACACCGGCGGTAAAAGACACGTTTTCCAGCACCGGAAGGTCTCCGTAGGCTTTGCATAGGTTTTTGACTTCCATCACAGCCCCGCCTTTCCCATCAGTCGGTCCACCAGCGCCAAAAACAGTCTCTCAAACGCCACTGACACCGCCACAATGGTAACGGTCCACGCAAACAGATCCGCCGTCTGGAAGTAGACCTTGGCGGTGTATAGCCGCTCTCCCATGGACCCGGCGGGCAAGCCGATGATCTCCGCCGCTGCCCCGGCTTTCCAGCAAAGCCCCAGGCCCAAAGATACCGCCGTGCGGAAATAGGGCATCACCTGCGGCAGATAGATGCCCCGGAGCCGCCGCCCAAGGGGGACCCGGAACACCCGGGCCATTTCCAGAAGCCGACGGTCCGTGCGGCAGATGCCCTCCAGCACATTCAGGTACACCGGCGGGAACACCATCAGCGCCGAGATGAACAGGGACAGGCTCCGGCTGTTGAGCCACACCTGCGCCAGAATGATGAAGGACGCCACCGGCACCGCCTTGACCGCCGCCACCAGCGGGGCCATCAGCCCCCGGAGCCACTGTTTCCACGCCGCCAGTGCCGCCAGCACCACCGCCAACACCGTGGCGAGCAGAAATCCGCCGAAGATGCGGATGGCGGACCAGGCCACCGTCCGCCAGAAAGCGGCGGTAACGGCCAGCTGCCCCAGCCGCAGCAGCACATTCACCGGAGACGCCAGCAGCAGCTCTCCATGGGGGTATGCCGCCCTCAGGGCCATGGCCGCCAGCTGCCACACCACCAGCCAGAACAAAACCGATATGCTGTTTTTCAGCGCCTTACGCACCGTAATAGAAGTCGTCGCCCGGCATGGCGCCCCCCACGCTCTTGGGATCGGCGTCAAACATCACCTGCAGATAGCCGCTGAGGGCGGACTTCATCTCCGCGCCGGTGACGAAGGTCAGGCCGCAGGAAGGAATGGCCTTCTGCGCCAGCGCCGCCTTGGGGATCAGACCGTACTGCTCGCACAGGGCGGCGGTGCCCTCCACATCGGACTGGGCCTTCTCGATAGAGGCGGCGTACTCCTGCAAAAACAGTTCCACCGCGCCGGGGTTCTCCTGCAAAAATGCATTGCGGACGATGACGCAGCCCATCATCAGGGTGCTGTCGCCGCCGGACACCCTGTCCCACTCGTCGGTCATGTTGAAGAGGGTCCTGGTGTTTTCGTTCTGCATCAGGATGCTGGTGGCCACCGGCTGCGGGGCCATGATGACGGCCTCGGGATCGGTCTGCCACACGGTCAGCAGCTCGCTGCCCTCGCCCACGAACCGGATGGTCACATCCTTGTCGGGATCAAGGCCATTGCCGCTCAGCACATAGCGGAGGATATACTCCGGATTGGCGCCCTGACCAGGGGCATAGATGGTCTTACCCGCCAGATCGGCGATAGAGGCGATCTCCTGCCCGCTGCCCAGCAGGGACAGCACGCCCAGGGTGTTCACCGCCAGCACCGTCACGCCGCCGCTGGTCTTGTTGTAGAGGGTCGCCGCCAGATTGGTGGCCACGGCGGCGATATCGGCGTCGCCATTGGAGATGGCGGCCACCACCTCGTCATTGGCGCCGGGCATGGTGATATGATAGGTGTTCTGCGTCTCGCCCGCGTCGGCGGCGGCCCACAGGTTCATGGCGCCGATGCCGGTGGGGCCGGACAGGACGTACAGGTTCACCTCCGCTGGGGCGGGGGTATCGTCCGGCTGCTCCGGCTCGGTATTGGCCTGCGTGCCGCAGGCGGTCAGGCTCAGGACCAGGGTCAGTGCCAGCAGCAGGCTGACAAGGGATCTGATGTGCTTCATTGGATTACCTCGATTCTTTTTCCGTCACGGACGATCAGTCCGGCGCGCTCCAACTCCTCCATGGCCCGGTACAGGCTGGTACGGCCCATGGACAGTGCGCCCGCCAGCTTCGTCATGCTGAGCTTCTCCGGCAGGCGGCCCGCCTCATCGCAGTTAGCCCGCAGCCAGCGGTACAGCCGCTGCCGGGCACCCTCCTGGGTGAAGATGGCGATCTTGCCGTTGAGGAACCGCACCCGGCCAGAGAGGAAGGCGATGTAGTTTTCCGCCATCCGGGGACAGCGGGCAAACCACTGCCGCAGCAGCGCCTCCGGCAGCAGCAGCCCCGTGCAGCCGGTCACCGCCCGGACGAGGGAGACGTAGCCTCCGCCGCCGAACAGCGCCGCCGCGCCGAAGGTATCGCCGGGGCCGAAGGCCGCCAGCACCGTCTGTTCCCGTGTGAGAGACACCGCCTCGGCCCGGCCATCCAGCACGATGCCCAGGGCGCGCTCCGCTGTGTCCGGGCCGCAGATGGTCTCCCCTCGCGGGAAAGCCTTCACGCCCAGGGCCAGCGCGTCGGAAAGCAGCTCCTCCGCACCCTGAAACAGGAAATGCCGCCGCAGGAGCGTCATATGATCGTCCATAGTTGACTCCTTTTGTTCCGTTTGGAACAGTTTTATTTAGTATACCTGCCCCATGCCCCGTTGTCAAGAGGGCGAAAATGTGGTATGCTGGGGAAAAAACACGAAGGGAGACCCCTTTATGCGATTGATCTCATGGAACGTCAACGGCCTGCGCTCCTGCCTGAGCAAGGGCTTTCTGGATTTCTGCGCCTTTGCCGACGCGGATGTGATCTGCCTGCAGGAGACAAAGATGCGCCCGGAGCAGGCGGAATTTGATCTGCCGGACTATCACAGGTTCTGGAACAGCGCCGATAAGGCGGGCTATTCCGGCACCGCCGTCTTTACCCGCAGGGAGCCGCTGTCCGTCACCTACGACTTCGGCCCGGACATCCACCGGCACGAGGGCCGGGTCATCACGGTGGAGTACGAGGACTTCTATCTGGTGTGCTGCTATACCCCCAACGCCAAGGATCAGCTGTCCCGTCTGGACTACCGCATGGAGTGGGAGGACGACATCCGGGAATACCTGATGGAGCTGGACGGGAAAAAGCCGGTGGTCTACTGCGGCGACCTGAACGTGGCCCATCAGGAGATCGACCTGAAGAACCCGAAAACCAACCGCATGAACCCCGGCTTCTCCGACGAGGAGCGGGCGAAGATGACCCAGCTGCTCTCCAGCGGCTTTGCCGACACCTTCCGCACATTATACCCCGACCGCACCGGGGCCTATTCCTGGTGGAGCTACCGCTTCCACGCCCGCGAGAACAACGCGGGGTGGCGCATCGACTATTTCATTGTGTCGGAGCGTCTGCTGCCCCGCGTAAAGAACGCCGACATCTGGCCGGAGGTCACCGGCAGCGACCACTGCCCCGTGGTGCTGGAGCTGAGCGAATAAAGTGAAAACCGGCGTCATTCCGACGCCGGTTTTTCTTCCCCAAAAAAGAGGGGTGTATTTTACATCTTAGCACTGCGCCGCACTGAATTCAAGAGGAAATCCCCATATTTTTCAATTTCGGCGCAGGGCATGAAAAGCCGCACTTTTCTGCCGCGTATTTTGGAAAAACTGCGCCTTGACGGCGGAAAACCACACGTTTACAATGTAGCATATTTTTGTGAGCGCCGGCTTTCCACAGGGAAAAGCGGCGCGCGGAAGGGAACAGGGAACGGCGTATGAAATATGTATTTGTGACAGGCGGCGTGGTGTCCGGTTTGGGCAAGGGCATCTGCGCGGCGTCGCTGGGCCGCCTTTTGAAGCAGCGGGGCCTGCGGGTGCGGAACCAGAAATTTGACCCTTATCTGAATGTTGACCCCGGCACCATGAGCCCCTATCAGCACGGCGAGGTGTTCGTCACCGACGACGGGGCGGAGACCGACCTGGATCTGGGCCACTATGAGCGGTTCGTGGACGAGAGCCTGACGGGCCGGTGCTCCGTGTCCTCCGGCCGGGTGTACTGGGATCTTCTCAACCGTGAGCGGCAGGGCGCGTTCCTGGGCGGCACGGTGCAGATCATCCCCCACGTCACCGACGAGATCAAGAGCCACGTCTACGCCATGGAGCAGGAGGATGTGGACGTGCTGATCTGCGAGATCGGCGGCACGGTGGGCGATATCGAGAGCCAGCCCTTCCTGGAGGCCATCCGTCAGGTGGCGGTGGAAAAGGGCCGGGAAAACGTGGTCTACATCCATGTGCCCCTGATCGTCCAGATCCCCGGCAGCGGCGAGCTGAAGAGCAAGCCCACCCAGCACTCGGTGAAGGAGCTGCTGAGCCTGGGCATCCAGCCGGACGTGCTGGTGTGCCGCAGCGACGTGCCCATTCCGGAGGACATGCGGAAGAAGATCGCCCTGTTCTGCAACATCTCCGAGGCCTGCGTGATCCAGAACACCACGGCGGACACCCTGTATGAGGTGCCGCTGCTGCTGCAGAAGGAGGGTCTGGACGAGATCGTGTGCCGCAAGCTGGGCCTTTCCTGCCCGGCGGCGGACATGACCCACTGGGCCGCCATGGTCAGCGACATCAAGAACGCCAGCCGCGAGGTCACCATCGCCCTGGTGGGCAAATACGTCCAGCTTCACGACGCCTACCTCAGCGTGGAGGAATCCCTGTTCCACGCCGGTACCGCCTGCGGCGCGGTGGTGCATATCCGGTGGGTGGATTCCGAGACCGTGACGGAGGAGAACGCGGCGGAGGTGCTCGCTGGATGCAGCGGCATCCTGGTGCCCGGCGGCTTCGGTGACCGGGGCATCGAGGGCATGATCGCCGCGGCCCGGTATGCCCGGGAGAACAACATCCCCTATCTGGGCATCTGCCTTGGCATGCAGATCGCCGTCATCGAATTTGCCCGCCATGTGCTGGGCTGGGCCGACGCCCACTCCACCGAAATGGCGCCCAAGACCGCCCATCCCGTCATCGACCTGATGCCGGATCAGGTGGGCGTCAGCAGCAAGGGCGGCACCATGCGGCTGGGCCGGTATCCCTGCGTGCTGGCGGCGGACAGCCGCGCCCGCGCCCTGTACGGCCAGAGCGAGATCAGCGAGCGGCACCGCCACCGCTATGAGTTCAACAACGACTTCCGGGAGCGCATCACCGCCGCCGGACTGGTGCCCACCGGCACCTCCCCCGACGGACATCTGGTGGAGATCGTGGAGAATCCCGCCCATCGCTGGTTCGTGGGCGTGCAGTTCCATCCGGAGTTCAAGAGCCGTCCCGACCGGCCTCATCCCCTGTTCCGGGGCTTTGTGGCGGCGGCATTGGAGAAATAAGAAAATATAAAAATACGCATGGCAAAGCTTGCCACAGCTGTCATTCCGAGACCAGTCCGCAGACTGGTCGTGGGAATCCGTACCCTATAAGGAACGGATTGCCACGTCGGCCTTACGGCCTCCTCGCAATGACAGGGTGATACGCTTTGCCATGCGCTTTATTTTGCCCGCTTATGAGAACATATGATCCGCGAACGCCGCCAGTCTCTCGTCGATGCCCGGCAGCTTCACCGCCGCGCCGGCGTCGTTGGCCGTTTCCAGCATGCAGAACCGGGGCGGCAGACGAAAGGCCTTGTTCATGCACAGAGCCGAGATCAGCTGCTGGGCCACAATGTCGCCGCCGGAGTAGCCGGACACGATGATGGCGTACAGATCCTTGTCGTAGAAGGGCGTGGTGCGGAACAGGGCCGTCAACCGGTTGATGCAGGCCGTCAGGTTGGCGGCCAGGGCGTCGTTATAGTTGGGACACAGCCACAGCACGCCGTCGGCGTGGCCGATGGCAGGATATACCTCGTCCACGATGACGCCGCCGTAGAAGCACCGTCCCTCCTCGCCGAAGTGAAGGCAGGTGCGGAACTCGCAGCCGTTGCAGTCGGCCACCGTACCGTTCCGCAGGCTCACCACCTGCGCGTCCACCCGGCCCTGAAGCCGGGGCGCCATCCGCTCCCACAGGGCAATGGTGTTGGAGGTCTTGCGGTTGGAGGCGTGCAGCACCATCAGATTGGGATGCTCCCTTACCGGCGCGGTGTCCGCCAGCAGGCGGTCCACCAGCTCTCGGGCGCAGGCGGTGTAGGCGCTGAGATAGTCCGTGTGCCGCAGCATGGCCCGGATGTGGAAATTCTCCAGCGAGCCGGTGGCCTCCACCAGCGGCGCGCCCATAAAGGCGCAGCCCGCCTGATTGGCGGCAAACACGATCTCCCGGGCGGCGGACTTGGTGTAAAGCTCGCCGTCGCCGTCCACCAGCACCGCGCCGCGGCAGCCGTCAAAGAAATGGCCGTTCTGCCGGATGGCGGACAGCATGGCGTACCATCCCAGATTCACCCCGCCGTGCAGCAGCGAAACGGCGAACAGCACCCGCTGTCCCGTCACCGGATGCAGCGCATCAGGGTGCTGCACCTTCACATGAGGGCGGCCCTCCAGCGCGTGGGACAGCACCGCCGCCAGACGGGGATTCTCCTCCACCTGCGGACAGATCACCAGCAAAGGCTCCATGTTGCCTGCCTCCTTCTCAAATAATGGCCCGCAGGATGTCCTGCGTCTCCGTCAGCCGGGCAAACAGATCGTCCGGCAGAGGGATATCCTCCGTTTCCAGCCCCGTGGGGGTATAGCGGTTCTTCACACCCATAAAGATATCACCCAGACATACGCTGCCGTAGTGCCATTCGCCCCGCAGCGTCAGCAGCACGCTGATGGCCGCCGAGGACAGCGCCGGCGCCACATAGGGCTTGAAGCCCAGCTCCCGCATTTTCAGGTTGGCCGTCAGGGCCAGCTCCGTCAGCTCACGGGACAGGGCGTCATCATAGTGCTCGATGGAGTTGGCGATCACCAGTCCGCTGCCGTGGGGGCCGAAGGCCCGGCCCTCCGTTAGGAAGGAGGCGAAGCGCTCCTCCTGCCTGGCGTAGTAGGCGGCGCGGGCGTTCATGACGCCAAGGCCGTAGCCCTGCACCTGCTGGGGCAGCAGGCCCATGCCGTCGTACACGCCGTTTTCGTCCCGGTTGGAGGCCAGCAGCGCCGCCCGGGACAGGGGGTCCACCGGGTCGGAGATCACGCAGAAGAGTCCCCGGAACCTGGCCTCCCGCGCCTTGCGGGCGTACAGCTCCACCAGTCCCCGGTTGGCCTCGAACTGGGCCATCCGCACATCCTTCACGCCGCTGCCCACGGCGGGGATGCCCTTGGACGCCACAAAGAGAAACGCGTCGCAGTCGAAAAGCGTCTCCTGGGACACGATCTCCACAGGGGGCATGGCGTTATACTGCCACGGCAGCGTCACCTGATTCAGCTCAAACTCCCAGCGCCTGGTGGCGGCCTCGTTGATGTCGCAGATGCCGATAGCGGATATCGTGTCGCCGCCCAGCAGCTTCAGCCCCATGGCGATGGTGCTGCCCACATCGCCGATGGCCAGAATGTGGACGCGCTTTTTGCCCGCCTTGGGCTGCCATGCCGCCATCTCCCGCCAGCGGGGATGGTCGAAGTTCACCGCCCGCAGGCCGCCGGTCAGCCATTCCGCCGCCTCAATGGGCGGCGCCTGGGTCACGGCGATGCGGCGGCTGTCCAGCCACGACACGTCCTCCCCCGCCGCCGTCAGCTGGGAAAGGGCCGTGGCGGAGAAGGCGGCCCGGCCGCTCTCCGGGGCGCGGCGGTACAGAAAGATGGGTTGGCCCTGGGCGGTCTCCGCCGCCGTCAGGGGCAGCGGCTCGCAGGACACGAAATACTGTCCGTTTTCCTCGTATTGATACATGATGGTTCCTCCTTTTACCGGAACAGGTTCTCCAGCCGCCGCAGCGTCTCCAGATCGTCACGGAGATAATCGGACACCGCGCCATCAAGGCTGTACTGCATCCGGCCCTTATCGGGGCACAGGGGCAGCACCACCGCTTCGCTGAGCCGCCGCAGTGTCAGGCTGCGGGCATAGACCCGGCGGTAGGCGGTCTCCAGCGCCTCGATGATATACAGGGTGTTCTCGATGCAGGTGCGGGAGAAGGTATAGGCCGCGTCCGCGCCGCACTGGCGCAGATGCTCCGGATAGACGTAGGGCAAGATCAGGTTCACCGACGGCTGCAAACCGGAGCGCTCCATGTCGGGGTGTTCCACCGTGTCGCCGCCGATAAAGGGATACAGGGTGGACTCCACATACCATGCCCGCAGATTGGGCACAAAATACACATAATCCACATCCCGGCCCAGCTGCTGGGCCAGATCCCGGCCCTGACCGGACAGGATGCCCACCAGCACCTCCTTGATCTCCACCTGCTGCTCCCGGGCCAGCGGGTCCAGCACGCCGATGCGGCGGCCGGTGTGGAGCTGGTCGTCCACCAGGATCACCGGACGGCGGAAGGAGTGGACCACCCGCATCTGATCCGCCAGCGGCGCATAGCCGGGGAAGGCCTCAATATGCTGGGTGCGTCGGTCGGCGGCGAACACCTTGTCGGTGTGGATGGTCTTGGTGACGGTGTTGGGGATGGCGGCCCGCCGCAGCAGCTTGCCGAAGGGCACGCACATATAGGGGCCCAGCACACGGGGCTTGGTGGGGATCATAGGCACGCCGTTCAGGGCGGTGATCTTTTCCACCAGCCGGTGCAGCACCAGCTGGGAGGAGATGGTGAAGATCAGCCGTCCGGGGTACAGATCCACCAGCCCCAGCTTGAACCGCCGCCGTGCCTGATGGATGGCGGACAGCACCGCGCCGTCGCCGCTGAAGGGCGGCTTGATGGCGGTCTCCACGTTCTGCAGGAACACCACCGGGGCGCTCATGTCCGCCAGCAGCAGCGAGGGGTCGCCGGGCCGCACCGGCCGCAGGCCCTGCTGCCGCAGCAGGTCGTCCGCCGCCGGGTCTGCCGGCGCGTCCAGCGCCGCAAACAGCGCCCACAGGCAGTCCTGCTCCATGGCCTGGGCAAACAGCTGCGTCAGCAATAGCTGCAAGGACTCCGTGTCGCCGCCGTACAGGCCCGTCAGGCACAAAAGCTTACCGGAGGCCACGCCCCGCACGTCGTTGACCCGTGCCGGGTCGCCCAGCAGAGACAGCAGCTCGCGGGTGCGGCGCTGGCTGAAGGCGGCGGCGCACAGCAGCGTTCCGCCGCTGCGCAGCGTCATGATCCGCTCGCCCCGGCGGCGGGTGCCGTCGGCGGCGGCAGACGGCATACCCAGGGCCAGCAGCTCCGTCAGCAGCGGCTCCTCCGGCTCCGCCTCGTCAAAACGCAGCGTGCCGGGGGACAGCAGCGGTTTATACTGAGGCTCCCGCAGGTAAAGGCCCCGCTGGTAGATATACTCCTGCACCACCGGATCGATCAGGTGGGAGATATCCCGGTTCATGTCGATGTTTTCCCGGATACGGGTGGAGCTGATGTCCTCCAGCTGGGAGGGCAGCTGCAGCTGCACCACCTTGCCGGCGATCATGCCCACGTCGGCGTCCGCATCCTTCTCCTCCCCGTGGAGGGCGGAGACCCGGCGGAACACGATGTGGTTCATGCTGTGGACGGAATCAGGGCTGGGGTCCGCCTTGTAGGAGGACGCCCCGTGGATCACGTCGGAGCCCACGATGAGATACAGCTCCCGTCCGGCGAACATGTTCTTCAGCCGCCGCAGGTCGCCGGGATTGGCGATGTTGACGGGGATGTTATAGGGGAACAGGTGGACATGGAACTCGTCCGCCACCGACATGGAGGCGATCTTCCGGCGGATCAGGCTGGGCTGGGTCTTTTTCGACCACGAGAATTCGTCCACCGCCAGGAACACCTCATAGCCCATATCCCGGATGGTGCAGGCCAGCGCCTTGTGGGACAGGGTGAAGGGATCGAAGGTGCCGGGGAAGAAGGCCACCTTCTGCCGCTGGGTGAACCGGAAGGGGCCGTTGTCGGTCTCATACCGGACGATAAACTGATAGATGCGGTACAGTGCCGCCGAGCAGTACAGGTCGTTCAGTCCGCCGCCCTGATTCTCCCGGATCAGGAACAGCAGCTTGTGGGCGCACAGGGTGAACAGCCACGCCTTCCGCTCGTCGGGGAACCGGATGGAGGAGAACATCGTGTCGCCCATGACGTACATGGCCTCCTGCTGCACCGCCTCACGGTAGGAGGCCATGCCCTTCAGCAGCAGCCCCGCCAGACGGCAGCGGCGGCGGTCCCACACGCCTTCCTCCTCCGGAAAGCGCCGGGGATACAGCCGGTAGTTCTCCAGCGCGAAGCCCACCGTATCCAGTGCCGAGGCCACCACACTGTCGGCGGAGTGGCTCAGCAGCTCCGCCAGATAGTCGATGACCTCATCCAGCTCCGCCGGCGGCAGCCACAGCATAAAGGAGCCCAGATACTGGGGGATATACTTGGAAAATTCATAGTGGCCTGCCTCCAGCGCCTTGGCCAGCTCCACGGCCACCTCGTTGCGCTCCTCGCTGGTAAGCCGGGGCGCGATGCCAAGCAGGGCGCGGCCCGCCCGCTCCCGCACCACCACCGCTTCGCTGACGCGGATGATGTTGGCAAAATGGGCGGCGATCTGCATGGCGCTCCCGCCGCCGCAGGCGGCATACCGGGCCAGCAGCTCCACGTTGACCACCTTGATCATCCACGGCGTGGCGGTTTTCAGATTGTCCAGCAGGATGTCCGACAGCTCCTCCGGCTTCAGGGCCTTGACCGCCTCCTCCGCCGCCATGCCCTGTACCCGCCCGTACTGATACCGCAGAGAGGGCAGCGGGAAGGTGACGTTCTCCGCCCGCAGCCGCGCCAGCCGGTCATTGAGAAGCGGCTCCTCCGACAGCGTCTGCCGTGCCCGCAGGAAGAATTGCAGCGCCGCCGCCTGTACGGAGGGATCGGCGCTGCGGCACTGGGCCAGCGCGAAATCCGTCACCTGCTGAAGCTGCGCCTGTGTCAGCAGCTTCAGCGGCAGATAGCTCAGCGTATCCGTCAGGGCCAGCGCCGCGCCCTCGTCCTCCACCTTGGCGGACTGATAGTGGGCCAGCAGCACGGCAAGAAATTGTCCCGATTCCTGCGGCGCGCAGGTCTCCAGCGTAGCGGATACCACCAGCTTGGCGGTGAACCGGATGTGGCTGGTCTGCTGGGGCGTCAGCTTATGGTCGGGATAGAACAGCAGGTTCAGATACTGCGCCCACAGGGCGAACTGGGTCTGCTCCACGGCGGCCTGCGGCGCGGAGGAGGGCAGCTCTTTCTTGTAGCGCAGGCTGAATTTGGCCATCACCCGGCCCATCAGCGCCGCCGCCTGGCGGCGGATGTCGCCCTCGGGGTGCAGCAGCAGCTCATAGAGGAAGTATACCGTCTGGATCTTCTGGTTGGCGGACAGATAGGTGAAGTAGTCCTCCAGAATACACAGATAGGTGCGGACCCGGGCCCAGTCCTTCTCGCTGCGGGCCTTTTCCAGCAGGTCGGAGAACAGGCCCTCGTGGCTCAGCCGCCGCATCATGCTCAGGTTGTGCTCCACCGCCATCAGGCAGAAGGCCCGGTAGTACTGCTCCGGCGTCATCAGCGCCGCGTCCGGCTGCTGCTCCGGCACCGTGTCATGTCCCTGCAGCGTCACGTCCACGCCGCGGAAGCGCATATATTCCTCAAAGTCCCGCAGCTTGCGGTACACATACTCATACCGGCGCTTTTTGGCACCGTCCACGTTGTCCAGCTTGCTGAGGATCACGTCAAAGGCGTCCTTCAGGGAGTACAGTGCCGCCGTCTCCCGGCCGTCCGCCTCCCGCCGCTGCTTGGAGCGGAAGTCGGCATAGATCAGCAGCATGGATTCCACCGACAGGTTGGCCAGCTCCAGATCCCATGTGGAGTGGTTGCCCGCCACCTGTCCCACCTGGGGAAGGCCGGAGCGGGTCAGCCACTCGTCGGTGTAGTAATAGTGGAGATACGGAACCCGCTCTCCCGGCAGGCAGCCGAATTTGCCGATGTCGTGGCCTGCCGCCGCCGCGGAGGTCAGCCCCAGATCCACCGTCACGCCGCTGCGGCGCAGGGCGCGTCCGGCGGTCATAGCCACATGGTGCACCATGGCGATGTGCTGCAGGGTGCTGAAGGGCGTCAACTCGCTGCTCAGCCGCAGCAGCTCATAGATAAAGTCCTGCCGCCACACCTGCAGAAACCGCTGATAGTAGGGGCTGTCCGCCGCCTCCGCCTCGGTGCAGAAGGCGAAATCCATGGTCATGTCGAAGGATAGGTTCCGCTCCTCCGCCAGCAGCAGCTGTAAGGCCAGCAAGGCGCACAGGGCAAGATCCTCCTGCTGCTCCGTGGCCTCTCTGCGGTGCTGGGGATACAGCCGGGCAATGGTGTTGCTGAGCACATAGCCGCTCCAGCCGCCCTCCGGCGCGGGAATATCCGCCATGGCGGCGGCCGCCGTCTCGATCACGGCGCGGCAGGAAAGGCGCTGCCGCACCGGCAGAAATCCCTCGACAAAGCGCTCCTTCGCCCAGCGCTCCGCCATGTCCGGATCGTGCAGCCGTTTCCGGAACGCCGCGTCCCGGAAGGCGTCGCTCCAATGCTGGCGGAAAATGGCTTTATGGGTCATATATGTTCCTCCTTTCCGCCTGTTTTGGCGGTGGAATGGTGTTTTTTATCATATTCGCAGTATAGCAACCTTACCGCGTGCTGTCAAACGGATTCCTATAAATATTGGTTTTTAATGGAGGTATTTCGTGGCTCCGGCCACGAGGACGGTCTCCGACGGGCTACTTTTCCCAGCAGCTGGAAAAGTAGCCAAAAGAGCCGGAAGAAACCAATGGTTTCTTCACTTCCTTGCGCGCTATGCATTTTCGGATTTTGATACTGTATGCCACACGTTTGCGCAAAATGTTTCGTATCGTTTCGTCATCGAATCGTCTCTGCTCCAGCGCCGCTGCCGCTGGCTGATACGTCGAAAACGCTTCGGTGTCTACCGTCGAGAACATGAGCGGCAGCGGCGCAAGAAGAAAGCCGATTCGTCATTCACAGCGAAATTAACCGTGTTCTGTGAACGCGCGGTAAAAGACAGCAAATACGCAAAAGGTATAGCGTGGGCGGATTCTTAAACCGCAGGGTTAAGTGGCGTTTTTGGGGAGCGATCCGAGCGCTGCCTGTGGCAGATGAAGCGAGGTGAGCGAGTGGCAGCGGTCAAAATTTCGGCGGCTTAAATGTCGCAACGAAATTTTGGGTACCGCAACAGGACACTTTTGCCACCAAGGGCAAAAGTGACTCGCCCCGGAGGGCGAAATACTCCTTTGCGCAAAGCTTTCTCAAACAAACAGGAAAAGAGAGGGCGTCTACCCTCTCCTTTTCCCACCATATAAACCACAAGGCGGCAGATCGCCGGCGCGGCAGCGCCGTGGCTGCTGCGCATTTTTCATTATATCGGAAAACTGTCGAAAATCAAACCGGGAAATTCACAAATAATGCACATCTTCCTTGTGCAAATCGTCAAAAACCAGACAAAGTGTTGAAAACTCTGACAAAATATGAGAAAAAGGGAGCCTGCCGCGGCGCGGCAGGCTCCTCTATTTCGTTATTGCGTAGCTTACCACCGGGGCTCCTGGGGACCGTCGAAGCGGTCGTCGGAGCGGAATTCGTCGTCCCGGGGCGACTGATAGCCGATGCCGGACATCTCCTTGATGGCCTGGAAATACCCGATGTCCGTCTGCTGGATATAGGGCGTGATCCAGATGCTCAGGATGCCCAGCGTCAGGGCGCACAGGATGTTCCAGCCGATCCAGCTCAGGTCCAGCACGAACAGCTCCCACTTGTGGCCCCGTGTCTGGGCTTTGCTCATGTTCAGCGCCTCCATCACGCCCATCTCCGGATTCTCACACAGGTTGTACAGGGCGAAGCGGTAGCGGTATCCGGCGATGATGCCGGGGATGATGAACAGCAGCGACCACAGGAAGATGAAGATATACTGCACGATGGACAGCAGGATGATCTTCCCCGCGAACAGGAAGCCGTCGAACATGGTGGAATAGGGGGTCTCCAGTCCCTTGCGGACGCTCATGGCGTACAGGATATAACCGGCGCTGAGCACCACCGCCACCAGCGACACCACGATGGAGATAAAGCCCGATGCCGCCGCCGGCAGGGACAGAGGCGAGTTCAGATATACGCTGACGTCCACACCCATGTAGCTCTCCATATAGGTCACCACATCGTTCCGGGTGCCGCCGGACACCAGCCAGTCCAGGCCGTCCAGCACCAGCCCGACGGCCAGATACAGCAGCGTAAACAGATAGGCCGACACCTTCGCGTTTTTGGTGATGGCCTTGGCCTCCATTTTTTATTGTACACGGTCAAGCATAGAACCGCTCCTTTCTTATCACTCCGCCGGCAGGCCCGGCGCCTGCCGGAAATTCCCAGCAGTTACCATATATTGTAGCATACGAAAGAGAAGAACGCAAGAGCGTTAGGGTTTCCGGAAAAAAGGGCTAAGTTACCGACAAAAAAGGCAAAATTTCAGGAAGAATTCCCGCATAAGACTGGACAACAGCGAGTTTTTGTTGTATGATAAAACGCAGTGTGAGGTGGTCTAACCACCTGAAGTAGCCGATGGTGAGATCCCGGCGCACGGAATTGGAACACCGCGCGTGGGAATTTCACCATCAGATACGAATGCAGTAAGATGAGGTGAAGACAATGGCACAAGCTTTCTTTGGCGGCGTTCATCCCAATGACATGAAAGCCGCGACCAATGAAAAGGCCATCGAAAAGCTGGAAGCTCCGGCTGAGGTGGTCATCCCCATGTCTATGCACATCGGTGCGCCTTGCAAACCCATTGTTGCGGTGGGCGACAAGGTAAAAATTGGACAGAGGATCGGTGAACCCGGCGGATTCGTATCCGCCCCCATCCACGCCAGCGTGTCCGGCACGGTCAAGGCTGTGGAGCCCCGCCCCTATTCCATGGGCGGTACCATGATGTCCGTGGTGATCGAGAACGATTTCCAGGACACCATCAGTGAAGACGTGAAGCCCGCGGCTGACCCCGAGAACCTGACGGGTGAGCAGCTGGTGGAGATCGTCAAGAACGCAGGCATCGTCGGCCAGGGCGGCGCTACCTTCCCCACCCATGTGAAGATCTCTTCTGCGCTGGGCAAGGTGGACTACGTCATCATCAACGCCGCCGAGTGCGAGCCCTACATCACCGGCGACCACCGCACCTGCCTGGAGCGTCCCGATCAGGTGATCAAGGGCGCCACCGTGCTGGCCAAGTGCTTCGGTCTGGACAAGGTGTACATCGGCATCGAGGCCAATAAGCAGAACGCCGCCGACGTGCTGAACGCCAAGATCAAGGAGCTGAACGCTCCCGTGGTGGTGGAAGTGCTCCACACCCGTTACCCCCAGGGCGCTGAAAAGCAGCTGGTCCAGGCCGTGTCCGGCCGCCAGGTGCCCTCCGGCAAGCTGCCCGCCGATGCAGGCTGCTGCATCTTCAACCTGAACACCACCTGCGCCATCTACCGTGCCGTGTACGAGGGCATGCCCGTGGTGAACAAGATCGTCACCGTGTCCGGTTCCGGCGTGATCGAGCCCAAGAACATCGAGTGTCCCATCGGCACCCCCATTTCCAAGCTGTTCGACGCCTGCGGCGGCCTGAAGGACGAGACCTACAAGCTGATCATGGGCGGCCCCATGATGGGTCTTGCGCAGTACAGCGTGGACGTGTCCGTGGGTAAGGGCACCGGCGCCATGCTGGCCTTCGCCGGCGAGGAGGAGAAGTACGAGGAGAATCCTCAGTGCATCCGCTGCGGCAAGTGCGTGGGCGTCTGCCCCATCCGTCTGGAGCCCGTGTTCATGTACAAGTACCTGATGAAGGGCGACGTTGACACCTGGCAGAATACGCTGCACGGCATGGACTGCATCGAGTGCGGCGCCTGCACCTATACCTGTCCCGCCCGCCTGCCTCTGACCCACGCCTTCCGCCTGGGCAAGCAGCAGGTCAACAACGCGAGAATGGCCGCCAAGGCCAAGGCTGAGGCCGAGAAGGCCGCTGCCGAAAAGAAGGAGGCGTAAACCATGACTGATTACAAGAATCTGAAGCTGATCGCGTCCTCCTCCCCCCATATCCGTTCCAACGAGAATACCCGCTCCATCATGCTGGACGTGATCATCGCCATGCTGCCCGCTCTGGTGTGGGCCATCTACAACTTCGGCTTCAAGGCGCTGATCTCCGTGGTGGTGTCCATCGTGGCCTGCCTGTTCTGGGAGTGGCTGTATCGCAAGCTCCTGAAGAAGCCCCAGTCCATCGGCGATCTGTCCGCCGTGGTCACCGGTATGCTGCTGGCCTTTGTGTGCCCGCCCGAGCTGCCCTGGTGGGCGCTGATCATCGGCGCTTTCTTCTCCATCGTTGTGGTCAAGCAGCTCTACGGCGGCATCGGCTGCAACTTCCTGAACCCCGCTCTGGCCGGCCGTGCCATCCTGCTGGCCAGCTATGCCACCGCTATGACCACCTGGACCCTGCCCACCAGCAAGGTCGACACCGTGGTCTCCACCGCCACTCCTCTGGCCATCATGAAGGAAGGCACCGTGGAGAAGTTCACCGAGCTGACCGCCAACTACTCCGTGGGCGACATGTTCATCGGCCGTGTGGGCGGCTCCCTGGGTGAGGTCTCCGCTCTGGCGCTGCTGCTGGGCTTTGTCTGGCTGCTGATCCGCAAGGTCATTTCCTGGCATACCCCCGTGGCCTTCATCGGCACCGTGGCTATCCTGACCCTGATCTCCGCTCCCGCCGGTATCGACAACGTGCAGTACATGCTGTACAACGTGTTCGGCGGCGGCCTGATGCTGGGCGCCATCTTCATGGCTACCGACTATGCCACCTCTCCCGTTACCAAGCCCGGCCAGCTGATCTTCGGCATCGGCTGCGGTCTGATCACCTGTTTCATCCGCCGCTTCGGTTCCTATCCCGAGGGCGTGTGCTACTCCATCCTGATCATGAACTGCACCACCTGGCTGCTGGATAAGTACATCCGTCCCACCATCTATGGTGCGGTCAAGAAAGAAAAGAAGGAGGCGGCTAAGTAATGAAAATCTCCGGTAAGTTTATTCTCAAGGTCGCCGGTACACTGACGGTCATCTCCCTGGTCATTGCCGCCCTGCTGGGTCTGGTCAATAATGTTACCGCCGACAAGATCGCTGAGATCGACGCGGAAAATACCCGCATCGCCATGAGCGCCGTTGTCCCCGAGGGCAGCGAGTTCACCGATAAGCTGGAGATCAGCGACGACGTGGCCGCCGCTGCCGCCGCTCAGGGCGGTAAGCTGACCGAGCTGTACGGCGTGAAGAACGCCGGTGCGGACGCCGGTTACGTCATGAAGATCTCCGCCTCCGGCTCCCAGGGCACCATCGTCATGATGGTGGGCGTGGACGCCAACAAGGCCATCACCGGTATCTCCGTGGTCAGCCACGCCGAGACCTCCGGCATCGGCACCAAGGTCGTCGGCAACGAGCCCAACTCCGCGGGCGTGCCCGTTCTGGATCAGTTCGTCGGCATGTCCGGCGCAGGCTCTCTGGTGGTGGGCAAGACCGTGACCCCCATCTCCGGCGCCACCGTTTCCACCAAGGGCATCACCTTGGGCGCCAATGCCGCTCTGGCTGCCGCGGAAGCTTTGGGCTAAGAAAGGAGGAGCTGCATTATGAATTTCGGTAAGCAATTGAAAGAGGGTCTGATCACTCAGAACCCCGTGCTGGTGCAGGTGCTGGGCATGTGCTCCACCATGGCCATCACCACGTCCTTCTTCAACGGTCTGGGCATGGGCGTCAGCGTGCTGATCATCTTGACCCTGTCCAACATCTTTATCGCGCTGCTGCGCAAGATCATTCCCGACGAAGTGCGTATCGCCTGCTTCATCGTCGTGATCGCCGGCTTCGTGACCTGCGTGGATCTGCTGCTGAAGGCATTCGTTCCCGCCCTGTCCAACTCTCTGGGCGTGTTCATCCCCCTGATCGTCGTGAACTGCATCATCCTGGGCCGTGCCGAGGGCTTTGCCTCCAAGAACGGCGTGGGTGCCTCCGCGGTGGACGGCATCTGCCAGGGCATCG
>ERZ773147.2089-NODE-2089-length-18414-cov-3.395228_pt1 | contig 18414 bp, 29 predicted proteins | sample MGYA00580851_ERZ773147 | MGnify/ENA primary metagenome ERZ773147 (study PRJEB29015, sample SAMEA2737818) | human gut metagenome | biome: human gut; feature: human-associated habitat; material: faeces | place: China | collected 2012 ... | reverse complement strand
GAACGGGCTGTTCATCCAGAACGGAAGTGGCCGGAGATTTGATGATGCAGGGTTCGGTTTTAATGAGGCCGAGTTCCCGCTGGACACCGAGGGGAAGCTGAGAGTTGGGGTTGGAATCGTTTTTGCGGACGTGCTTGATGATGGCATCGTTATAGAGATCGTTCAAAATAGAATCGAAGATTTCGCGGTAGGTAGTGGAAGAGCTGATAATTTGGATGGTGGAGATATAAGAAGTACAGGCGTGGGACTTGCGGTAGTTGATGCGCTCCTGCTCCTGGACAAAACCGTAATCGCGTTTCATTTTGGCGTAGATCTGGTTGAGGATATCGCGGCGGGAGGGGTAAAGCTCCGGGGCGTTGCGGATGATTTTATCCATAGTCTGGTAGACTTCATCACGCCAGGTGACGGGGGCGGATACAGGTTTTGAGGTTACAGCAACAGAGACATTTGACTTTTGCGGGGCAGGTGCCGGGGTGGATTCGTTTTTGGGGCTGGGGGCAGGTTCATCATGGACGGCATAATCCTTGGGGGTGACGGTGACGGGCTGCGGGGCAGGCTGCTGAGCGGGGACAGCACCGGCAAAGTGGTTGGCGATGGCAGCGAGGGTGGAGGTCATTGTGACCATGCAGCGGGCGGTTTCGGCCTGGGTTTTGAGGGTGGAATCAACGAGGGCCTGGATGGTTTGCATGGCTACGGCGGAGGTTTGATCCGGGGTGGCGAGGACACTGCGGCCATGGTAAAGGGATTCCATAACATCCCATACGAAGTCCATGAACTTATCCGCGTTAGGCTGGCGGGAGAAACGGCAGATTTCCATAACACCACGAAGGGTGTAAATAAATACATCCCTGGACTTACCATCAACTGTATTCATTTTGCATACGGTTGAAAGAGGGTCCAATCGATCTTTATTCCGATTATGAATCTGCTGAATTGCGATACGAGGATTCTCATAATTCAACGCTGCACCGACCTGTTCGCGGGTCATGTAGAATTCATTTTTATTGGAATCGTCCTGATATACATTGCAGGTCAGAGAGCCAAAAGGCTTTTGGGTGACAAGGGTAAGATTTTGAGTCATTTTGAAAGTTCCTTTCTGAATTGAAATGAGATGATATGGGGTAAATGGATATTTGTTATGCTTTGACGGTATTTTTGCGGGTGAGTTCGAGGACGGTGCAGAACGGGGCGAACCAGCCGCCGCCCGAATAGAAGGCGTGCGGGGTGGAGGGCTGACATTCATAGCAGACAGTACCGTTGATGATAGCGAGGGTGTAGGTAAGTTTGGTCATAATGGTTGATCCTTTCTGATGGTAAAAAAATAGATTCAAAATAAAACAGGGAACAAGCTGGTGGGAAGACGGTCTTCTTGAGTGAATTGCTGGTTGTGTTTGTAAAAGACATGTTATCGTTTGTTTTGGTACTGCGGAGGATCTTATGATGTTATCTCGAAACCGTATGGAAGTGGCCAGTCTGCAGCAGGCGTCTGTGGATCCGGGGGTGGATCCGGTAACAAATTCGGGCTCTTGGATATAACCGAAGAGTGAAAACATGAACTGAAATATAATCAGCAAATGATTCTATACCTTGTTAGGCTGTTTTATTTTTGAGGTTGATAGTTAGGACACGGCGGGGTGTGGTTGGCAAAATCGGCCATGGAAGCGCCGTAGTATTTATGCTTGGGAATTTGCCAGTTGATATGAACTGGGTGACGGGGACAGGATTTGTTTTGACATTTGGACATGCAGAAAGAGATATCCTGATTGAGTTCAGAATAAAAGTTCATAAGGTAGCTCCTTGAAGTAAATCATCGAAGGAGAGAGTGGAGGTGCAGACAACTGTGGGATAAGATTGTTCAAACATGGGAGAAGAAAAAGCTATAGAACTATCGTCGAGATAATAAGAATCAAACCCTGAAGGTGTATAGCGATCTATACGCATAATAGGGAATGTCTGCCCACAATATTTTTTCATTTGCTTTATGAAATGTTTTGGGACTTTAATGTTGCCAAATTCGTTCAAACCAAATTCGGACTCCATATCATCCCACTGGCGGACGATAACTTTATCTCCAATGTTGTAGGTAGGATAGTTATTGGGGTTAAGGGCAGTATCCATAGTTATTGGACTCCTTTCAACAAATCATCAAAGGAGAGAGAAGTGGCAGGAATACAATTTTTGGGTTTATGGGGGAGGGTTGCGGGGAGGAGCATGGCGGAGGTGAAAAACCAACCGTGAGGAGAATCATCAACATTAAAGCCTGCATGAGTACACGATAAATAATCGAGAAAATAAATGGGTTCATCAGGAAGATTTTTATCATGAACGATTCTGACAACAATAAACTCTTTGCCGCAGAAAGGTTTCATGCTAAGAACAAAAGAAAGTTTATTGGGATGAACAGCGATACTACCGTAAGGATCGGAGCCGAATTCTTCCATCATATCATCCCAGGTGCGGACGATGACGTGATCACCGACGTGGTAGGTGGGGTAGGAGGCTGGCATTCAAATGCCTCCTTTCAGGAAATCGTCAAAGGAAACAGGGAAAACGGGAACCGGGGTGTCATAGGGGTGGAATTCATTGGGGGTGAAAAGAGCGGCGTCCCAAGAGAATCTGGCAGCGGCGGAGGGATCGACAGCGGTGGAGAGATCGTAGGGTTTTAAGAAGTAAAAGGCGGCGGAGGGATCAACAGCGGTGGAGAGACTGTAGGGTTTTAAGAAGCAAATGTCAGAAACGCCAAGTTTACGACTAATCCGCACAATACTGCCACAAAGAGAACGGCGTTCAGGGGACATATAATCTGTGATACTATTGGAAAAGAGATCGGAAAACCGCGCATAGCCATCATCATCTTTGGGAAGAGCGTCAAACTCTGCGGCAGAAATGATTTGAACGAGGGTGCCAACGGGGTAGGTGGTGGGGAATTTCATTGCGCGGCTCCTCTCAACAAATCATCGAAGGACATTGAAACCGGAGGTGGAGAAACGATATAAGGGTGAAATTCAGCGGCGGAGAAGAACCAGTCATCCCAGTGAAAAGCGATTGTATCTTTAACGAAGAGAGGGGTGAGTTCGTATAGGTTTCTTTTATCACTTTTAGAAATGCCGGTAATGACAGCCGGACAGCCGCAAACAAGAAGTTTATCTCTGTGAAAAGAATCGTCTGCTTCGAAAGGGGAACGGGCAAGAATAAAATTGCCGAAATTATCCGTAGGATGGGAACGAACTTCTTTTTTGGAGATGATTTGGACAACATCTCCAACTTCATAGGTGGGGTTCATGGTAGGCTTCCTTTCTGTGATGGGGTTAGAGGTTTGCGATAAGAGAATCAAAGCTAAGATACGGAGCGGGGATGGTGCGGGAGATCATGCTGGGCTGGATAATGTGATAGGAATCGTCGTGAGGAAAGTAGAGGCGGAGAAGACCGGATGCACCGAGGATGGCAACGATCTTGCCTTGCTTGCCGAGGATAGGCTCATAGGGAAGAGAATCGGTGAGGGTGAAAGTGGTGCCGTAATCATACTGGAGGGAGCGAAGCATTTCGTGAGGAGAAATGATTTCGACCCAGGTGCCAGGTTCATAACCGGGGAGGAAAGGGGTCATGAGGAATCACCTACCTTGGAGGAGCTGGTCAAAAGAGATGCGAGGAGCGGGGTTTAGGTCGATGAGAATATCGCTAATATCATAGAAAAGGTCTTTGTGATTGAGATGATAGTGCTTTTGTTTATGAATGGAATTATCGACAAGCACATCGGCGATTTTACCGTCATCAGAAACAACAGTGCCGTGGAGAGTTTCAGACGGAACGTCAACAGGGGTGGAATCATAGGGAGAAATGAACCTGACAAACCGGTTAAAATAAACTTGAGTGCCGGGGGCAATTTGGATATTAGATATCATGGGGAGCACCTACTTTGAGAAATAAGTTCATCAAAAGAAATGGGAGAAGTGGGAAGAGGAGCGGGGGTGACGGCTTCGGGGGTATCGTCATAAGTAAGGGCGGAATGGGTGGTGACAAATGTTTTGTTATTCATACTGGGGACAGCAACGGCGACATAAACGCCAGTATCAGATTTGACAAAGCCGTGGAAGGTACGACGGGCTGTGCCATGTAGCGTTATGATTTCAAAATAGACGGGAGTGCCGGGTTGAATGTAATAAGGACCCATAAGAATCACCTGTATGAATTAGAGGACAGAAATAATTTCATCAAAAGAAACAGCAGATGGGGGTACGGTGTCGGGGATCTTATAGAAGAAGGGATCGTTGGGGTCCTGGATTTCGGTGATATATTCATGGGGGACGTGGAAGGTGCGGGAATCATCGGTCCAGACGGTGACGTAGTTGCCGTTATCTTCGTGGACGGTGCCGGAGAGAAAGGTGACCTGAAATTCAGTTTTCAAAGGATCGTGATCCGGGCTAGTAATTTGTTTTACGGTATGGAATTTGACCCGTGAGCCGGGAGAGATAAATTTCATAAAAATCACCTGAATTCATTGTATAAGCGGGTTCCGGGGTATTACCAGGCGCTCCAACCATTGGGATGGCCGGAGACCCAGCGAAAGGAAAGTAAAACCATGACCGTGCGTTTACCAGGCGCACGAACAGGGGGCGCAACGAGCTGCTAAGAAAGGAAGAAACAGCTGAAGCGCCTGGGAATGCCCCGGAACCATGGGGCGGAATGGAGAAAAATAAAAATCAATTTGTGAAAGCTGATGAGAGGCAGCCGGTGATGGCAGCAGGCACTGTTTACTGAGCCTCTGGGTTAGTTTAGTGTCTTGCTGATGTTTAGTGGTATTTATTGTTGAGTTTGCTGCTCTAGTACGCCTTTTCTGATGCGCCTTGAGTTGGAGTGTCGATGTGTCGGATACCTATGGAACTCGATGATGGAGATGATCCGACGACAGTGCTTGCTCCCAGGGGGTGGGACAGGGGAACAAATTCAAACCCTCGGATATAACCGGAGGGTGTTTGGCTTTGACTTGAAACAAAATCAAAACAAAACTTTACCTTTAACACAAATGATTTTTTTTGGGATTATGCGGTTACACTGGGCGGGGCGAGGTCGGCCTTGATACAGGTTTCAAGGTCAAGGCCGTATTTGGCGTTATACTTTTGGATGATATATTTGGTGGTATCGGGCTGGACATCCTTGAACCAGGTGATGTTGCCCTGGAAGGACTGAAGGTCTTCATCCGGCCACTTTTTGCCCTTTTGTTTATCGCGGAAGTAGGTATCAATGGTGGCTTTGAAGATTTTATTTTTGCGGTAGCCGACTGTGATTTGGTTATCCTTATTGAGCATGACGCCAAGAATCCAGTTGCGGCCGGCGCGGGAGTGGAACTGGGTTTTGGTTTCATTGAGGGTGAAAGGAGCGTTCATTTGGGAGAGAAGCTGGACGATGAGGCGCTCGACAGCATGGAAATTGAAGATAACTTTGCAGGAGACGATGATATCATCGGCGTAGCGGGTGTAGCAGAGGCGGTCGGTGATGGGGGTTCCGTCCGGGTTATGCTTGCCGGATTCAAAATGATTGACGGCCTTGGCGAAGGCGTGGTCAAAGGGAATCATCATGATGTTGGTGATGAGCGGGGAGATGGGGGTGCCCTGCGGCAGTGCTCCGTTAAGAAAGCAGAGGTCGAGGGCTTTGAGCAGCTCCGCGTGGCCGGTGGGGCTGGCGAGGATGAGGTTGAAAGGATAAATGAGTTCAAACTGGGAGAGAACAAACTCCGACGTGGTGGAGGGGAAGAAGCCGTGGAAATCAAAGTGGGCGAACCACCAGGCACCGAACTTTTGGTGACGTTTGGCGGCGGAGAGGACGCTGCGGTCCTCGACATAGGCGAAGGCGCAGGTGTGGTGGTCGGCAAACATCCAGGACTGGAAGAGGGTTTTGAGTTCCTTGAGGGCTTTCATTAAGTCGGAATTGGGGGCATCGATCCAGCGGAGGCCGCCGGAGGCTTTGGGGATGGGAAAATGGTTGTACAGGCTGGAACGGGGAGTGGTGAGGCGAAGAGATTCATACTGCTGGTTGAACGCCTGGAGCTGGAGGATCATTTGTTCCACCTTGGTGATGCGCATGATGCGGGGAGGAACTTTGTTGCAGATGACGGTACGGGTAGCACCGTGGCCGCCAGTGGAAAGGTTAGCGAGGTTGAAATCCCCGCGAAGGAGTTCTTCAAACGTCATTTCCCGGAAACGTTCCGGGCAGTTATAAGTGATGTAAACCATGTGAGTGCTCCTTATGTGAGGGTTGTGTTTGTGTTCTGATGGGAGATGGAAGGCTGCCACTGCACAATCCTCGCCGGGCTGAGCAAGACTGTTGTTCCGGTTGATGCGATGGTTGCCTGATTTGGACGCACCTTTTGGGTTACTGCAACCTTTGTAGGTCCAATGTGTGTGGATTGGACTTAATCGTTTTCCACCAATCTGTAGTACAAGTCTCGGCGACTGCGATATTCTCGTCGATAGTCACCGTGGGGTCCGCTGGCCAGGATCATGGAGTGGGTGGGTCGGGGTAACAAATTCGTACTCTTGGATATAACCGAAGAGCCTGAAGCGAAAAAAGCTTACAGTATACAACACAAACGAAATTTAATGGAACGCTAAGATGACAGGGTTACAGACCGAGGAATGCGGATTCACCCTGGAGGTTGAAGGGGGCGGAGAGGCCGGTGTGGGTCAGCTCGCCTTTTTTGATGAAGTTTTGGAAGTTGGTGACGGTATAGCAGGCGGCAACGCGAACCGTGGGGGCAACGCCGAGGGTAGTGCCGCAGGCCGAAACGGGGACCTGGGCGGTGGCTTCGGCGTGGGTGAAGTTCATTGTGGCGCGGAATTCCTTGACCTGATTGGGGTCCGACCAATCGGCGGCGTAGAGCTGGGCATCAAAGAGGGCGGTGCGGACATCAAACATGGCTTTAATAAAGGTGTTAAAGCGGTTGGCATCCACGATTTTCTGGCGAATCTCGATGTTATCCACGGCGAGAAAAACGTAACCGGAGAGGGGCTGGCCGTTCCAGCCGGAGGGTTCCAGACGGATATCATTTTTGGCTTCCGGGTTGATGGCACAGAGGATATCGCGGAGGGCTTCCACTTTGGGCTGGCCGACCTGAGGATCAAAGAACATCTGGTTGACGATGTTTTTCTTTTCCACCGTATCAAAATCATAGAGGGTGAAGTTGGTCAGGCCATAGCGGGCAAGAAGCTCCGCGATGGTGGAGCCGACCGAACCGCAGCCAATGATGTGGATGCGGCCTTTGACATCATGCGGGGAGAAGACATCCAGGCTTTTGGCAAGATTCATAAGGCACCTCCGTTGGTGAGATAATCGTAATAGGTGGGGTAGTGGTCGTAATAATTGCCGTCATCGTCCGTCCAGCAGCGGGCGGCGTTATCCCAGAAGACGTGGGGTGCGGTGCCGCCGGTGGGCTTGACGGGAGGGTTCGTTTTGGAATAGACGGGCGGGGCTTTGGTGACAAGGGACTGAGCGGTGGCGGCAAAATCGGAGAGAGTATCGGTGTAGGTAACAGAGATATCGTCTTTATCGTAGATTTTGTTGGCGGCGTAGTCATACAGGCGGGCGGTGAACTCGCCGCGCTTGTTCCAGATCATGAAAAGGTAGAAATCATTGCCCTTGAGCTTATTGACAATTTTGGACTCGTTTTCGTCATCAACGCCGGAAGGGGAAGTGGACATGTTGACGTGGCTGTGGGCCTGGTAGCGGATGTTGTTAAAGATTTCATCGGGCTGGGAGAGCAGCCAGTCGTTGTATTTATCCTGGTCGGTTTCGACGGTGACACCAGTGACCTGCTGGGGGTAGACGAGGATATCATAGATTTCATACTCGGTAGGGGAGAGCTGGCGCATGAGGCCGTGCCAGGCGACTTCAGAAGTGAAATCATCAATGAGGCGGGACTGTTTGGCCCAGGCATCGGCAGTGAAATTGATGTTGATTTTATCTTTTGCCTTAGTTTTTGTGAGCTTGACAGCGCCGGTGAGGAGCTGCTGGCGATAGAGTTCGATGGCGGCATCCAGAGCGGTCTGATCAATACGGATAACTTGCATGGTTATTCTCCTTCCTTAACGGAATCGTTTGCGGATTTGAGCTGTTCAATGGCCTGCTTGGGGGTGATGGATTCACCGGTAGCGGTCAGGATGACGGGGATATCCGTGTGATAGGCGATGGCGAAATCATCAAAGAAATATTTGGTGGAGATTGTTTCGACGAGGTTCATGCTGCTGGCGCTCTGCTGACAGATAGCAATGGCGGCAATAAAATCTCGGCGATTCTCGGCATCCTCCAGCATGGGTTCATAATTACCGAGGCAGGAGTGATGATTGATGTGAGGGTTGGGAACAGCCTGAATGACGTTCATATTGATCGTATCGGACATGGCTGTGACATGGCAGTTGTAATTAAGCTTATAGGTGGCAGCGAGTTTGATTTTGAAGATATGGTCAACGAACACAGCCCGGAAAAGGATGCGGACATCGTGTTCTTCTTCACCGGTAAGATCCTCATAGGGGCGATCGCTGTTGAAGATAAAGGTTTCGACATCATCCGGGTCATAGTTGGAGAGGAAGGTGGTGATGACGAGGAGAAGCGATCCATCGTCAGCACCGACGAAAATACCTTTTTGGGTGTGGAGGTAATCCTTGAGTTCCGTGATAAAGGTGGATTCATCTTTGGAGTCCAGGCCGGTCAGCTCACAGTTAATGCTGGTGATGTTGGTAAAAATTTCCGAGATACGGGCGCGGGTTTCTTTCAGATCACGGTAAAGACTTTCAATTGACCGCTTGAGATCCGCTTTACGGCGGTCAATAGTACCTTTGAAGAGGGATTCGATTGCTTTATCTACGGCCCTGGAGGACAGATCGGTTTTGTTATAAAGGGCTTCCGCCATCCGGGCGAGGGTTTCCGAGCCAGTATCCGGGGTGGAGAGGGCGCGGAGGTAAGCGAGTTCATCGGAGGTAAGGGGATGATCCTTGAAGAGCCAGGGCAGCAGGCGGGGCATAGCCGAGGCGAAACGGCGGTGAAAAACACTGCTGTAGAGGCCGGTGTCGTGCTGGGGCTGGACGATGGTGATACGGGCGGCTGCATCCTGATAAATTTTGTACTTATCAGAGAGATAAGCGCTGATATCTTTGACTTCCTGAATGGAATCGGGGATGGCGGCATTATCAGTGACGAAGAACAAACGGGATTCATTCGGGTTAGGGGAAGGCTGCAGGCCGGAATCATCGCCAAGGATGGCAAGGGTATTGCCTGCGGTGAGGCGGGAGTAGACCGTGCAGGCCAGAACTTTGGTGAAAATTGTTTTGAAAGAGGAGCGGCAGGGGGTGTTGTCCTGCCATGTGATGGTGGGCGACATGTAATTGAGAATATCGGTATAGTTGGGGAGTGGCATGGTGATTCATTTTTCCTTTCTGATTAGATTTGGAACGATTGGCCGCGTTTGCGTTGCCCGCTGCCTGCCGCGGGGAGGCTGTTCCTGTAAGGCAGCACCCCGGTGGGGGAAGAGACACCACCGGAGGGAAATCAATCAGGCGTTATCCTGCTTGGCAATGTTGACCAGGTAGCACTTTTCCGCGATACCGAAGTCCGCGAAGGTCTTATCCAGGTCGCCTGCGGCCAGAGAGGAGCCATCCAGCTTGGTCTGGCCGGTAGTGTAATCGACATCATGAGCTTCCAGGACGGAACGCAGGGTGGTGTTAGGGTCAACGGGGTAGGTGTTGCGGTGCAGGTTATCGACGATAGTGACGTTAATCATGGTAAAAATCTCCTTATGATGAAATATTTTTGTGTTGGATTGTGGATTGGGGAAGAAAAATCATAACCGGGCTGCTTGTTGTGGGGGTGAGTGCCGGCCGTTTTGCTTACTGAGCGGCGGTTTCGTTTGCCGGGGTGGTCGGGGTGGCCGGGGTGGAAACTTCAATGCCGGCGATGATGGCATCGTGGTCGGCCTTGAGCTGAGCCAGAGTTGCAGCGGCCTGGGTTTCGATTTCATCCAGGTGCTTCTTTGCGAAGCCGATGCGCTCGGCGACATGCTCCTTGGCCTTGGTGATGTCTTCGAGGTCGGCGGGCAGGTCCTCAACGTAGATGGCATTGTCGGTGCCAAAGGCGGACTTGGCGAAGCAGATGCCATAGGTGGACATGCTCTGCTTGGCGGACGGGGCAATGGCAAAGATGATCTCATCGTCATCGCCGGACTTTTTGCCGGGCTTGGTCAGCTGCAGAGCCTGAGGAGCCTTGGTGTGAAGGGTTTTGAGCTGGGCCATAGTCAGGGCGGAGGTGATGGAGAAAGTGGTTTCGTTGATTTTGACAGTAGACATAATGTGTGTCCTTTCTTTGGCGTGTAGCCAATGTAAAAAAAATATTTGCAAGTGCGGAATGCACGATTGCTTAGGTTGGGGAATTGATGAGGGAAGCGAGTTCATGCCAGGCTTCGCGGTAGGTGTCGGCGGACTGGATGAAGGTGGGGCCGTCACGGATTTCGTAATGGCCGTGGGTGGGGATGATGATGTACATGAGGGTCAACTCCTTTTGCTTGCGAAAACTTGTAAATAATAGGGTGAAATAGAACCTGCCAGACGGGGCAGGGCGGGGAACAAATTATAATAAGGCTGGGATGCGCTGTGAGAAACGAGAAGAAAACGGGCGAGAAACTGCATGACCACAAGGAAACACGGCCTGTAGGGGCTGTGTGGGGCGCTGAGAGGGATGCGGTTTCATGCTGGCGGGTGACTTTGTGATTTTGATTATATACAAGTTTTCGCAAATATTCAAGCCGTAAAAATGTTGCTTGATGCGGTGAGAATGTTGCATGGCCGATGACAAAATATGTTCGTTTTTGGGCGGTACAAACCCGGTGAGGTGGTGGGTTAGTAAAAGCAATGTTCCAAAACGGCCTAAAAATTGCGTGTCAATACGACTAGGAAGGTTCAAAATCGGGCTGAAAACAGCACGTCAATAGCGTTTATATATAAAGATAAAGAAAGATATATAAGAGGGCGGTGCGTCCGGCGTTTGGAATGGGAACGGGTTTTGCGCTTGTGTTACGGTTTTGCGGGACTCTGGGGTACGGGTTTGTAGGCAGCGCAGGTTTTGGTGGCGGAACAGGAAACGGTGTTCGTTTTGGTGATAGGAATGGTGGGTGCGATGGGAGGAGCGGCAAGGGTGGTGGCGGACTGGAGAGTGAGAGGTTTCGTTTCGGCTTTGGCTTCCGTCATCTTGGTAGGTTTGATTTTGCCGTCAATAACATCGTGCAGGTAGTTATAGCAGCCGATGACGAACAGCGACTTGCGAAGAGGGTCAGCGAAGAAATCATCAATGGTGTAAGGATAAGAAGCTTTTTCGTGAATGGCTTCATTGCTGTAGTTGTAGCCGTAAGAGTAAACGGTGGTGGGGCTGTGGCGGACATTGAATTTGCGGGTGATGTAGTTGCAGCCGAGCTTGACATAATTCATGAAGGCGGCAGAGCTGTAGTTGAGGACATCGCGGACGGGAAGAGAGACGGGGAAATCAGCAGCGGCAATAATTTCATCGTAGAGGGTGACAATGCGTTTTGCCAGGCCGGTTTTGGTGGTGAGGAACCAGTCGTCCTGGGTTTTGAGCTGGCGGATGGCGGCATCAAGAGCTTTTTCGGAAGTGATTTTTCTTTCAAAGTCAGTCATGGTAAGTAATTCCTTTCTTGGTTTAGAGTTTGATGGCAAAAAGAAAAAGCCTTGCGGGTGGGCAGGGCTTTTATAGTGGAGTGATTTAATTAGAGGCTGAGCTTGGTCGGGTTTTCATCGGCGATTTGAAGGACGCGATAGAGAATATTGGAGATGGTTTTATTGGTAAGAGCCAGCAACTTTAAGGTCTCGGTATCGCTGGTGCAGGCAAAGGCTTCAAAGTGGGAATTAAGATAGTCAACATAAGAGCTGAGAAGAAGAGAATCGTTTTCGTCGTGGTAGGCTGTTGCGGTATCGGCAAGGATGCGGGTACGGGCAAGGGCAGAGATGACGGGGGTGTCACGGAAGTTGATAGGATTATAGCGGTCGGTCACATGATGAACGGTCCATTTTTCTTTGCCGGTACATTCAAGGATGAAAAGGCGTGCGGTACTGTACTCCAAGTCGGTATCAATATCGTTCTGGACAGCATCAATCTTATCAGGGGTAGGGTCGAGATTATAAATGCTCTGGCCGGAAAGTTTTGAGATGAGAAGCAGGCGGGGATGACTGGAGGAAAAACCTTCACGGCTGCCGTTGTTGATGTTGGAAAGATAAGCGGAGGCCATGAGAAGGTCCTCACGGGAAGCGGGGGTGGGGTAAATGAATTCATAGAGGAAGGAGGTGAGCTGCTGAAAATCCATGGGGTTGCGGTTGACCTGAAGAACCATATAGGGTTCATTGTCGGCGCCGAATTGTGTGGCCGGAGAGGTAAAAGTGCGGAGCTGGGTGAGGGTGATGTGATGAAGCATGGTTAGTCCTCCTGCTGAACAAGGTCTGCAAACTTAGCTTTGGCAACTTTCAAGGCAGATGAATCGGTAATCATGGTTGGTAATTCCTTTCTTGAATCGTTTTGCACCGCAGGTTAGTGGACGGCGGCGAGGACGGGGGCGGCGGCACAGCAGAGGGTTTTGCAGCCGATGACGCGGCCTTGGGTATCGCGGACCATACAGCAGGGGTAAAAAACATCGGAGCGGGTGGGAACGCGGGAAGCAACAAGAGCACTGACAATGTAAATTGTATTGGGCATGGGGTTTGGCAGGTTTTCGACATCGCCATAGTAAGAGTGGGAGATGGGGATGGTTGTACCGGAAGCGGTGGTGAATTCGCCGTCGGAGATGGATTCAACATAGACGCGGGCAACCACGCCGAAGGGCTTGATGGAGGCGGTGCCAATGTTGATTTCGTGCGGGGTGAGGTTGAGAATTTGGGTAGACATGGGGCGGTACTTCCTTTCATGTTGCGCAGCTTTGTGGCTTGCGGATTCGTTTTGAATTTACAATTTGTTCATGATATTTGTTATGATGGTAGAATTTATGCGGATTTTGACTTGAAAAGTTTGGTGGAAACGGAGAAATAATTTTGTTTTGCGGTTTGGTTTATGATTGGATTATACAACCAAACGTTGTGATACGCCAGTGCAAAAGGTTGGACATCAATAATGATAGCGGCGTTTCAAATCGTATTCGCCGTTGGGGGTGAGGCCATCGGGGGCGGACCAATCGCAGGCATCCTCTTCGTTTTCGGCAGAGGGGCGAATGATGGGCCAGGTGACGACATAGCACGGGGCGGTGAAATCCTTGGCGATTTCGTTGGGGCAGATGGCTGTGGCAACGTACTGGGCGATACCGTGGTAACAATCATAGGCGCAGTAGGCTTGTTCCAGGAGGATGAGGGGCTTACCGTCATAAGAGCAGGCACCGTTGAGTTCCAGGCGGGAGAGTTCGGACTGGAGGTTGAAGGGGTGGCGGGTTTTGGTTTTCATTTTGGTTCGACCTTTCTTTAGCAGACTGTGCTGTTATGAATTGGGTAGCGGCGTTTGCGGATCATGGGGCAGATGTGTTCATTTTCAATGTAAGCTTTGCGGTCGGCTTTGGCTTCCCGCATTGTGCTGCACTGGGTAAGGACTTCAAGGCCGTCACGCAGGGCACTGAAGATTGCGTCTTCGTTGTAATGGGCGGACGCTTTGTTATAATCGCGCTGCCAGGTGGTAAAGTAGGTCCGGATTGCTTTGGATTCCAAATCATTTTGGAGGAAGGCAGGGACCTTGCCGGAATCATACTGCTGCCAGGCTTTGGCAAAACGGATATCGCCATAGATGCGGGAGGCCATGTTATAGGCGATTTTCTGCTCTGCGGTGCAGACGGACTTATCCACGCCACGGATTTTGTGGTATTGCAGTTTCATTGCGAGACTCCTTTCAATCAGAGAATAATCTGGGTGCCTTCATCCAGGGACTTGCGGAGGGTATTGGCAAGCGCGTTGAGGTCCGTGAAGTTTTCATTGGGCAAGGGAGAGTTGACGGCGTGATAGGCAAAGGTTTCAAACTGGCTGCGGGTGATGGTGCCGGAGTCGGCCAGCTTAGCGAATTCAGCGAGGGAACTGGCGGTAGGCTTGGGCTGATGAAGAGCGAGGGCATCCAACATTTCCGGCTTGACCTCCGTGTAGCCAACGGTTTCAACATGCTCATCCGGGAAGGCCGTTACGATAACTGTACAGTTGGGAACGGTGTGGGAAACGATACGGGTGGCGGTGAGATCCGTGATGGTTTCCAGCGTGGTGAAGTGACGGTCGCCGGTTGCGGTTTCATAATAGACGCGGAACGGGGTTGTTTCGGGGTCGAAGAGGTCATCGGCAGGCCGAATGCGCAGGTCTAAATAGTGCGCGGGGTTCTTTTCGATTGCGGTGCGGCACTGGTCCAGCACATTCACTGCGGCGTTGGAAAAGCACTTGAGGTCTTCGACCGACTGGGATTCATTTTCCAGCCAGGCGCGGGCACTCTGGCGGGCTTGACAGGCGGCGGGACGGGTATTGAAATAGCCGATGATGGTGGGCAGGTGAAGGGAATCGGTGAGGATGAGGGCATAAAGAGAATTCAACATTTCTAGGTACTTCCTTTCATTTCATGCTGTTTTTTGGCAGGGGATTCAATCGGCATCCATGGCCAGAGCGTATTCATCCGACTGGCCAAAGACGGTGAGGGTGACGGTTGCAGGGCTGGACGGGTCATAATCAATTTGGATGTTGGTCATAACCAGGCGGCAGGTGGCGGCGAAGGTCAGGAGGATAAGGCCGAGGGAGAGGAGGAGGGCGGAGAGAATGCGGCGAGGTTTCATTTGGGGGACTTCCTTTCATTGGCAAAGCCGATTCAATTTATGATGCAATAAAAAACGCCCTGGCGGTGAAGTCAGAGCGCAGAGAGCTTATTCATGATATTCATAATGGGATGGTGGGGTCAGGCCGCCTTGCGGTGGGTGGCGGTGCGGTGCTTTGCCGCTTTGGGTTTTGCCACTGGTTTGTGAATGGCATCCACGGTCAGAATCAAAACGGACAGGGAAACGGCCAACAGGATAAAGGGGTGGCGTGTGGCCAGGGCGGGAAGGCCAAAGAGAATGGTCAGGGTTACGGCGGCAAAGGCCGTGAAGCGGGCGAGAAGTTTTGTTAGCTTTTTCATGATGAGCATGATTTACCTCTTGATTTTCATTTCATTCGTGGTATAATAGAATTGTGTTTATGTAGTGTTGAACATACAATGAAAGCCAACCTTGTGGCAGAGTTGCTAACTGCCTTTATATCAGGGTTGGCTTTCACTGTATCGTGTCGGTGAATCCGGTGTATTCTTTGACGCGGGCAGAACGGTAAAGGTGAACCTTAAACCGCCGGTCTTTGACAAGTTCAGTCATGGTTAGGCCGTTCATTCTGGCGGCGATTTGGATGGCCCGGCCTTTTGTTCCGGTGCTGTCTGCCACGCGGCACAGTTCCCTGGTGTGATGGGCAACATAGAATCCCCCTGTTTCATCTTGGTAAACAGCATAGGGAAGGGGAGTAGAGCGTGGCCTTGCAGGGCGGCGCGGCTTTGAAGCGGTTTTCATCTTGAATCATCCTTTCAATGCAGAATAAGAGTTACTGGGCAAGGCGGTAGACTTCCATACAGTCGATGCTGATGGGGTTCGGATAGAGGGAGTCGGCAACGGTTTCATCCTTGTCGGCAGGGTCAAAAGCCAGGCAACGGACGCACTTGCCGGGCAGAAGGTTCAGAATCTTAGTCTCAGCACCGCCGTTGGAGTAGGCGGAGACAGTCGTGCGGTAAATGGTGCCGTCAGAGAGTTGGAAACGGACAGGGAAGGGGCGCAGTTCTGAGCAGGCCGCCTGGTTGTAAGCCCCGGCGACAGCCCGCTTGATACTATCGCAGAAGTCGGCCTCAGAGCAAAGGCCACGGCGCAGGACGCTGACAAGCTTGAACAGCTTTTCAGCGGCTTCGGGGTTGGCTACAACTTCGGGGTCGCTGATAGAGTCGGCAAACAGGTACAGGGTGGATTCTTTGATGGAGTTAGACATGGTTGTACTTCCTTTCATGGTTTGGTTATTTTTGGATATGGCAGTGGGATGCTGTCTTCCCCCGGCCCACTAACTCCGGGCATAGTAGTGCTATCAAGCGGCAGCATTGACAGTTTCAGTCTTGGCAGTTTCAGCGGCGGCCTGGGCTTCCTTCTCAGCGGCCTTCTTGGCTTTGCGCTCTTCGGCCTTTGCCTTGCGTTCGGCTTCCTTCTTGGCGTTGTACTCGGCACGGGTCAGGACGCACTCCCCGGTCAAGCGGCCATAGATGAAGCGTTCAAACTCTTTACGGAACGTGACTTCAGAAACTTCGCGCACTTTGCCGGTTTTTGTCACGAGGGTCAGCAGGGTTTCAAAGTCGTTGCGGCCTACTTTGAGCCGGGTTTCAGACTCACCAAGTTCGAGGTAAGACAGGCACTTCTTATACGCTTCATAAATCGGGCGGGGGATCAGACTGCCCTTCTCTGACGCCGTGTTATTGCGGCAGGCGGCAACGTGGTCGCCAACAACGAGTAGCAGGGCTGCGCAGTCCTTGCGCCAGTTGTCATAGTTCACCTTCTGAAGGCCCTTGGCGATGAACTCGTCTTTAGAAACGGCAGTGGTCAGGCCCTGGGAATAGTGGGATTCTAGCATGGAACGGAAACCGAGAAGAGAAGTGGCGGTGTTGGTAGTGTTAGACATAGTTATACCTTCCTTTTTTGCGTGTTGCCCGGTTAGGGCTGTTGTGGTGTTTATGTAGCTTTTGTGTGCTACTTTATGGGCGTAAACAAACAGTTTGCGCCTATGAAGTAACACACAAGTTTGCTAGGCTTGTGTGTTTATGTAGTGTTGCACATATTGGCACATTGCAATATTGCGCAAGTGTACAATAATAGCGTTGTTTTTTGTGTGTTATCGGCTAGTTAGCCCGGCATAACAAAACAGCGTTTGACCGATTAGCGATAGTTAGCGCCTAACCAGATACACCTTTTTTTGCGGTTTATTGTTTTGTGCGCTTGCATCAAGTATTTCAAAATTTCGGGTTGTTTCACAATTTTACAAAAGCGTTGCGCGGGTTTATAATTATACAGTTTACCGCTGAAAATTGCGTTCTATTGACAATTTTTGCATACTATACAAAATACCGTGGGCTACTTTTTACCGCTGTTTCTACTAGTCCCCTAGTTGAGGCGTGCGGATACTACTTTTTTGTACAACTTGATTATAGTTAGTTTATAGTTTTGCCGTCTGCATTATCACTAATAAATCATGCAAACAAAAGGGGTTTTTTCACGCGGATATGTGGAGAGTATAACCACATAGCGGCAAAAGCCGTCCCTTATACCGCGTTGACAAAATACCGCGCCACAAAACAGGTTTGAACACGTTCCCGCGTGCTAATTGGTTTTTTCTCCTTTCCGTACCTGTTGACAGTTCTTGTGTTTGCGCGTTGCCTCTTGTGTCCTCAAAAGCCCTATTTTGCCGCCTTATTTACGCGTACCCTTGCCTTTCCGCGGGTCGCATTGTTAAAATGTGATGATAGCTGACTTTTACTAACTTTTGAGCGCCGTCTATTTTTTGTCTTTTGGCATTTTGACCCGTTGCAATTCACGCATACACGGAAACGGTAAATTTTGGAGAACTTACAACCCACGGGGATTAAAGCCGCCCCGTGTCGCTATGTCTTTTTGTCCTTGTCTGTTTCGACAATGCTATTATAGCGCAATGGAATTTTTACACTGTTTTGCTCATGGTATTACATAGGCGCTTTACGCGTATATAAAGGTACAAATCCGCAAAATATGGTGTGTAAAGCCAGCAAGGCGTACTAAATATGGGGTTGTATAGGGTAAAATTTGACGGCATACCGCTAAAAATCCACTACTTGCAAACCACCTTCAATAGTTTGTATATGGGGGCAGGTTAAAAAGAAAAAATGACGTAAAATCGCGGAAAACGGGTCAGTTATTCCCTCTCACTCCCGGCTCTCAAAACACAAACCAGCGTACCTACGCTGTTTCTCCCTCTTCCACTTCCCCACCTCCTCTCCTCCTTTCTCTAAGCCCCTCCCTTCCTCCCTCTAACCCCCTGTTTCCTTAATCGTTCCCTTTCTCGGAGAAAACCGCATAACAATCCGCTTTCCAGGCTCCTTTGGGGCCTTATTTTTTTACCCAAAAACGCCATAAAAACGTGTAATTTGGCCACTAAAACGCACAAAAACAGCGCCAAAACGCTAAAAAACGCATTATTTCCGCCCGAAAACGCCTCGGAACGACTCTGGCGGAGCTTTTTGATCCCCGAAAACGCCCTCTTTGGGCCTTCATCAGAGGTAGATCCATCCATTTTGAGACCAGATCCGGCCAATAACGAGCACCACAGGGCTATCACA
>ERZ773147.2077-NODE-2077-length-18544-cov-8.231814_pt1 | contig 18544 bp, 16 predicted proteins | sample MGYA00580851_ERZ773147 | MGnify/ENA primary metagenome ERZ773147 (study PRJEB29015, sample SAMEA2737818) | human gut metagenome | biome: human gut; feature: human-associated habitat; material: faeces | place: China | collected 2012 ... | reverse complement strand
AACCCTGCACACCCTGATTAAGAGTCAGGTGCTCTACCAAATGAGCTAGAAGCGCGTTTATTAATTTGTTTGCGTTTTCCTTAACGCGAAATTTATTATATAGTATAGTTTATAGAAATGCAACACTTTTTTTTAATTTTTTTAAATTTTTTTTAGATTTTTTGTAAAACAGTTGATTTTACACCGTTTTAAGCTATATTATTTTCTATATACAGAGACTTTTTATTCCAGATTTCCCATCCAAAGTCTCTCAGAAAGGATTTACTGATAATGAAAGTAGAAGAAAGATTATTAAAATATGTGGACTATCACACCACATCTGATGAAGCAAGTGATAAAATACCAAGCAGTGACAGGGAATTTGCACTCGCAAGAGAGCTTGAGTCAGAGCTTAAGGAGCTTGGCTTATCCAAGGTTGTGCTCACTGACCATTGTTACGTGTATGGTCTGCTGCCTGCCACTGCCGGCATGGAGCACAAAAAAGCGGTCGGATTTATTGCACATATGGATACTGCACCTGATTTTTCCGGGGAAAATGTCAAGCCACAGCTGCTGCGTCACTATGACGGAAGCGATGTGCTGCTTAGAGGCAGTGGCGAATACCTGAGAGTAAGCGATTTTCCTGAGCTTAAAGCCCTCTCCGGACGCACTCTCATTACCACAGATGGCACTACCCTGCTTGGTGCCGATGACAAGGCCGGTGTGGCTGAGATTATGACCGCCTTAGAGCAGATTATCGCAGAGGGCACTCCTCACGGCGATATCTGGGTTGGATTCACCCCCGATGAGGAGGTCGGAAAGGGTGCGGATTTGTTTGATCTGGACTATTTCGAGGCAGATTTTGCCTACACCGTGGATGGTGATTACGAGGGCGAGGTGGCCTATGAAAACTTTAATGCCGCAAGCGCTGAATTTACCATAAAGGGCGTCAACGTACATCCGGGCGAAGCAAAGGACATTATGGTCAATGCTGCTTTGGTTGGCTGCGAGATTGCCGCAGCGCTGCCTGCAAACGAGACTCCTGCCACAACTGAGGACAGAGAGGGCTTTTACCATCTGTGTGATATGAGCGGTGATGTAGCATCAGCCCATCTGTCATATATTGTGCGCGACCACGACAAGGCGCTTTTTGCTAAAAGACTTGATACTCTCCGCTCTCTTGAGATAGAGATGAACAAAAAATATGGTGAGGGCACTGTTTCTTTGACTATCACCCACTCTTACGAGAATATGCTTTCAATCATAATGGACAACATGTACATTATCGACCTGGCTAAGGCTGCTATAGAGGAAAACGGTCTAGAGCCGCTATCACGCCCGGTTCGCGGCGGTACAGACGGCGCACGTTTATCCTTCATGGGACTTCCTTGTCCAAACCTCGGTACCGGCGGCTACGGCTTCCACGGCCCATTTGAGCACATATCAGTGGAGGGTATGGAGACTGCGGTTAATATAATCAAATCAATTGTGAAGCATGTGCTGATGCTGGCTGACGCGTGATTTCGCTGCCGGTCGGTTACTGTTCACAACTAACAGTGTGACTAGCCACGGCCACGTTACTGTTCACAACTAACAGTATAATCAGCAACGCAGGTTAGTTACGCTTTAGTGTAAACAATAGCTGATTTGTGTATTGACTTATCTGACAATTCTGCTATAATGATGGCAACCAATTGTTTTTCGTTTATTTTCGAACAAATAATTACAGCTTTTTTTGAAACTGACAGATGTTTCAGAAGGGAGACCATATGGTAGTACTTGCAGCACTTATCATTTTTGCAGTTGTTGGTGGAATATTTGTAAATTATCTTCGCAGAAATCAAAATGATATCGGCGGAGGAATGGGAAAGGATTACATGAAAGAGCATTGGGGAATCGATGACGACAAGTAATCAAAAATACCGGGCAACACATTTTGTGTCCCGGTATTTTTTATACAACCATCGTAACTATTCAGAACCACTGAGAACAAAAAAGCTGATGCGTCATCAGAAAAGCGTGACTTTGCTATCGTGAATTTGCAGGCTCCATGTTCACAGAGCGCCCCTTTATCTTCGCATTCTTCATGGCATTGAGCACTTCCTTGCCATACTCAGCCGGCACTTCAACAAATGTATACTTATCGTACATGTCGATTGCACCGACAAGCCTGCCAGGCATGCCTGACTCGCCTGCAATGGCACCTAAAATGTCACCCGGCTTTATCTTGTCCTTCTTTCCGACGTTGATAAACAGGCGTACCATGCCATCCTCTGCTCCTGTATTGTGGAAATCATAGTCGTCCTTTGATTCAGCTGTGGATATCTCTGAAGCACCCATAGCCTGGTATAAAAATGCCGCCGCTATATCCATTGCTGTGTAATCTGACTCATTTATCTGATTCTCTATAATATCAATGACACTTGTGAGATTTTCCTCATCTATAATGGTGGAAATCTGGTCCATAATCTTTTCTGCCCTGATTTTGGCAACATCATCAGATGATGGAATTGGCTGTGCATAAATTTTTGTCTTGCAGTAGCGCTGTATGTCCTTGAGCTTATATACCTCCTTGCCCTTTACAAAGGAGAATGCCTTTCCACAGCGGCCTGCTCTTCCTGTACGACCGATTCTATGTACATAATACTCGTCATCCTGAGGCAGATCATAATTGAAAACAGCCTCCACATCATCCACATCAATTCCACGCGCTGCGACATCAGTGGCAATAAGAATATCTGTCTTTCCGTTTCTGAAATTCTTCATGACACGATCTCTCTGCACCTGCTTCATATCGCCATGAAGTCCTTCTGCACTGTAGCCGCGTCCGCAAAGCTCATATGCCAGCTCGTCGACCATCTTCTTGGTGTTGCAGAATACAAGTGAGAGCTTTGGATTATAGTAATCCAACAGTCTTGTGAGTACATCTATCTTGTCCTTGCGCTTCACATCATAGTAATACTGGTCGATATTTGCGACTGTCAGCTCTTTTTTCACAATCTTGATATTGATAGCATCATGTTGATATTTTCTTGTAATTTCCAAAATAGGCTTTGGCATTGTTGCCGAGAAGAGTACTGTCTGATGCTCCTGTGGCAGGTATTCGAGCACTGTCTCGATGTCCTCCCTAAAGCCCATGTTGAGCATCTCGTCTGCCTCGTCAAGCACTATTGTCTTTACATGGTCAGGCCTGATTGTCTTTCTCCTGAGATGATCCATAAGACGCCCCGGGGTTCCGATAATAATCTGCACACCGCCCTTAAGTGCCTTAATCTGGCGGCTGATATCCTGTCCTCCGTATACCGGAAGTACCTTCACACCATGCATATATTTTGCAAGCTTCCTGATTTCATCTGCCACCTGGATGGCAAGCTCCCTTGTAGGAGAGAGGATGATAACCTGTGTCTTGTGACTTGATGCATCAACGCTCTCAAGCACCGGAATACCAAAGGCTGCTGTCTTTCCTGTTCCGGTCTGCGCCTGTCCGATTACATCCCTGCCCGAAAGCACTGCCGGGATTCCCTGAGCCTGTATTGGAGTTGCCTCCTCAAAGCCCATATCCTTGATGCCTCGCAAAATCTTATGGTTTAGTTCTAATTCGTCAAATCTGATTGTTTCCATATATTTTTTATATTTCCTTTCAAAAAAATAAAGTGTGCATATTTTTATAACATGCACACTTTAACATATTTGTGAGATAATTACAAAATATTATTTCTTCATTTCTTTACTGAATAGTTACCAAAATACTACATACTGCTAAATAACGCTGCTATCTCATCCGGTGTCAGATTACGATTTGTGTTATTCAAATCTACAACCGGAGACTTTGCAGGTTCCGGTTCACTTACAGGCTCCGGCTCAGGTGCCTGAGGTGCCTCTGTGACCGGTTCCGTAATCACTTTCTCTGCCGGCTCTGATTCAGGTTCTGTCGCACCTGCGTTTGCACTTGCAAAAAGTGCTGCTATTTCATCTGCACTCAGCTGACGGTTCGGGTCGCTGTTTGTCGTATCTGCAACAGATTCTTCTGCAGCAGGGCCTGGCTCTACTACAGGTTCCGGTTCAGGTATATGTGGTGTCTCACTTACAGGTTCCGGTTCAGGTACATGTGGTGTCTCAACTACAGGCTCCGGCTCATTTACCGGAATAGGCTCAGGTATCTGTTCTGACTCATTCGCTTGTACAGATTCCGGTTCAGGTATCGCCTCCATGGCCGGTGCTGATTGTGGTGCGTCGATCGTTTGCTTAGGCATCTCAACATTTGCTGTAAACTGAATAGGATTTGCTGTGATTGCCTGACTCAGACGGATTTCCATATCCTTTATGCTGTCAGACAGAACCTGCTGCTTTTCCATAATGTCCTTGAGGTTGTCATAAATCACATTTTTCTGGCTCTCAATAATGAAATCATTGCTCTCCTTGAGCTTATTCTCAAGATGCTCAAAAGTCTCCATAAGCTGTTCATTAGAGTTCATAATCGCATCAGCATTTTCCTTATTCCTGTTGATAACAACCTTTGCGATTCCCTTCTGTGCATTGATGATATCCTCAGTCGGAATCTTTGACTCCTTCTGCAGTATCTCAATCTTTCCCTCTATCTCATCAAAATACTTTCTAAGCATGAGGTAAGATGCCTTTTCCGACTTAAAAATACTGTCATACTGTTCCTCCCTCCTGTCCTCCTTTAGAGCACTCAGTGAGAAAAATCCGCTTATCACTCCCCACAGGCAAATCATAAAGATAACTGTGATTGCTGCAATGAGCATGTATTCCTTTGGATAATTAATTATCGCATAAAAATCCGCTAAAATAACAAGCGTGGAAATAAGAATTAGAAATATAACCTGTATTTTTGCCTTTTTTTGCTTTTTATCCTGCATATAATTCCCCTTCCCGGGGCCTGACGCTATCCGCGACAGCCGTACCGCGTGACGGCTGTGGATAATACAAGTCCCAGTACATTTATCTTAATGTATCTATTATAGCGTTTATTTGCTGTAATGTCGATTGTTTTTAATGATTTTTCAGACATTTTCCAAGTATCCATGTTTTCCGAATAGCGTACGTATATACCGATGTTAGTATTTTTTTTCATTACTCCCCGATAATTGTAAACCTTTATTGCAGTTTCGGTTGACAATCGACATCTTTTCATGTTAATGTGTTAACCGTACAAAAATTACTATGAAATTTACAAAAAGGAGATTTTATCATGAACCAGACAGAAACTATAGACTACAAGCATGGAACGACCTATGCCATAACGGTAACAGCGCTCATGACAGCTGTCACATGTATTCTTGCACCATTATCTATCCCGATTGGGCCGGTACCGATTTCACTGACAAACCTGGCCATATATATTTCATTATATCTGCTCGGATGGAAACGTGGAACTATAAGCTACCTCATTTACCTGCTTATCGGACTTGTCGGAATCCCTGTATTTTCAGGCTTCACCGGTGGCCCAGCTAAGCTTGCCGGCCCTACAGGCGGATACATCATCGGTTTTATTGCCATGGCAATTATTGCAGGACTTGTAATCGATCATTTCCACCAGCCTTGGCTCCAGCTCATTGGTATGATTGTCGGAACTATCATATGCTATGTGCTCGGTACAGCATGGTTCTGCTTTGAGGCAAAAAGCACAGTCAGCGGTGCGCTCTCAATATGTGTGTTCCCATTTATCCCGGGCGACCTGATAAAAATGATAATTGCCATGCTTATCGGACCGGCTATTAAAAAAAGACTTCGCTAAACATCAACTCCAAGCTTTCTAAGCTCCTGATACAGGCGCGCTACCGGAAGCCCTACCACATTATTGTAATCACCATGTATTCCCTTAATGTGGATGGCAAAGCGTCCCTGTATCCCGTAGCTTCCTGCTTTATCCATCGGATCCCCGCTTGAAATATAGCGGTCAATTTCATCTTCCGTCAGTGTATACATGCTGACCTCCGTCTTCTCATAAAAGCAGTGTTCTCCGGTTCTTCCGGCTTTGTCAATAAAAACAAACGTTACCCCTGTATAGACACTGTTCGTTTTTCCCGAAAGCATCGAAAGCATACGCCTGGCATCTTCTTCGTCCTTCGGCTTTCCAAGAATCTGATTCTCATAAGCCACTACCGTATCCGCTCCGATTACAAGAATATCCTGCGGTGTCACAAGCTCTGCATGCTGTTCATTGTAGGTAAGCACACCTGACGCTACCTCCTCTGCCTTTTGACGGGATAGTTCCATGACAACCGCAGATGGCTCCTCCTCTGTGATTATCTCTTCTCCCTTTGCAGGACAGACAACAAACTCTGCCCCAATCTGCTCTAATAATTCCTTTCGGCGCGGTGATGCCGACGCCAATATTATCTGACTCATATTTGTTTTAACCTTTTCCTTCACTTTGGATTTTGGGACTGTTTCATCTGAAGAATACAATTCCCTATGACTGATTACACGTTTCCACTTGTATTATACAGCTTTCTCTTTCACCGATACTTTCACTGACATAATTCTATAAAATACAGCACAAAATACCAACGCAAAAACGACTCCAAACACATTCTGAATCACCCTGAGGCTGACTGCTCCCTTTAACCCATAGCTCTCTGCAGCTATAGCCAGAGCACCAAATGTATTAAAAACAGCCTGCCAGCCGTATTGTGCCGATAATCCCACGCCGATTCCACCTATGATTCCTATGTACGCATAGATTGATGGCGGAAGCAGGAAGTATAATACCGTAAAGCATATAACCCCAGCAATATTACCGACAATCCTTTTTTTGACCCTGTACTGCATATCCTCCATAAACGGCAGGATGGCAGACATGGCTGCAATACCTGCCCACATTGCACGCGGCATATTGCAAAGCTGTGCAATACAAAGAACTAACGGTACACATAGTATCTGGCACAGCTGCCATTTCGTTCGTGATGAAAAAAGATCAAACTCCTGAATTACGGCTTTCATATTTCTTTTAAAGACTCTGTTTTTATGATTTCTGTAAAATACCAGGCATGTAAGGACAGCACCTGCAGCCATCCCTGCTATTCGAAGCATATAGCTTTTTCCTGTCACATCATATCCATATAACAATAAATAGCCAAGAACCAGTGTGGATTGATTAAACATAAATGGATTATGGCATCCGAACAAAATCAGCACTGCAAGAGCTGCAATGTTTATAAGCAGCGCCGGAAGCGGTGAAAGCTGATTTGCCAGATGTGGGCATACTGTCATAATTACAAAGAACAATGCCAAAAGCCATGTAGAATGTCGGGTATGGATTCCCAGATCAGCGTTTCGAAATACCATAACGCATAATAAGACCACTACTCCCACAATGCTGTTATCCTTTCCCAATATGATGCTTGAGGCAGTGACAAAGGTAAAGCAGAATACCATTGTGATAGCTATCTTCACCATATATACAAACGCATGGTATAGTTTTTCTTTCATTGTTTTACTATTTTTCAGCAGGCTTTTAGAGCCGGCCTGATTTAACTGCAGTTCCTGATAAAATGTCATATGAATTCTCCTATCTTTTATCTTATTATCTTATTATTTTATTATTGTAACTATCATGTTCTAAATAGCTACTCATTATAATTCTTTATTGGCAGTTCTACTACAAATCTGCATCCTCCGTATTCCCGGTTTTCAGCTTTGATTGTTCCACCGGCGATGTCTACAATTCTTTTCACAAGTGCCAGACCAAGGCCGTTTCCCTCGGCTTTATGAGAACCATCCACCTGATAAAACTTATCAAATATTCTGGCTTTTGCATCATCCGCTATTCCCGGTCCCTCGTCTTCCAGAATAAACTGCACAGAATCATTTTCATGCCTTAGAAACATGGTGATTGTCCCATTTTCAGGACTAAACTTGATTGCATTATCCAAAAGATTCATCCAGATATGCATAAAAAGCCCTTCATTTCCAACATATCTGACCTCCTCCATCTCCACCTGAAAGCCAATTCCTTTTTCAGTCCATTTGTCTTCCAATGAAAGAAATGCCTGACGGATTTGTTCATCCAGACGATATTCGGTTTTTTTCATTGGAATATTCTGATTTTCCAGCCTTGATAACAATAAAATATTTCCAACAAGACCTGAAAGCCTTTGAGTATTAAACAGGATTTTTTCTACATACCCCTCCTGCTCCTGTGACAGCTCATCTCCCTGGAGCAGCATCGTATAGCCTTCAATTGCATTGATTGGAGTCTTGAACTCATGGGAAACATTGGATACAAAATCCATTTGCAGCATCTCTGTTGCACGAAGCTCTTTTGTCATGACATTAAAGCTCTGATAGGATTCTCCAATCTCGGCTATGCGACTGTTTGTTTCCAGATGCTGTTCAAAATCTCCCTGGGAAACTGCTTTCATTGCTTTACTGAGCCTGGTAATCGGCTCCAGCAGCCTTGCATTGATAAATGATGTAATAAGTCCTGCTATCAATGTATTAAAAATCAAAAGCCAGCCAAGGCCCGGTATTTTCCCGGGCAAATCCAAAAAATGATTCAAAAACGCAAACAACAGGGCTGATATCAGCATAGAAAATGCAAGTGCCAGCCAGATTGCACCGGTCAGACATGAGCGGATACGCAATTCTTTTTTCTTTTTATACTCCATTATTTTTTCACCACCTTGTATCCCAGACCACGCATTGTTACAATTTCGAAATCCGGATTTTCTTTAAAACGCTCCCTGATTCTTCCTATATGTACCTCTATCGTATGTGGGTCTGCCTCCGTCTCATATCCCCATACCTCATCCATTAGCTGCAGCTTCGTAAATGTCCTGCCCGGTGAAGCTGCCAGCTTATATAAAAGCAGGAATTCTTTTTTTGGCAGGACAAGCGTTTCATCACCGGTCACAACTGTCATTGCATCATAATCAAACTCGGTTGAGCCAATCACAATTTTGTGTTCGTTCAGTATCTGTGCACGACGAAGCAGTGCTCCTACCCTCAAAACCATTTCATTGACATTTACGGGTTTTACCATATAGTCGTCACTTCCCGAAAGAAAGCCCTGACGCATATCATCGAAGCTGCTTTTTGCAGTAATCATAAGCACCGGTATCTGATATCCCGCCGAACGAAGCTCCGACACAAGTTCATATCCATCCATAACCGGCATCATTATATCGGAAATGATTAAATCAATATATTCTCTGTCCAATACCTCCAGTGCCTGTGCTCCATCCGACGCACTTTTGACCTGATATCCGCTCTTTTCAAGCACCTTTTGGAATAACAGACTTAATTCCTTATCATCTTCTACAATTAATATCTTAAACACGCTTTATGTTCTCCTTTAATCAAAACAAATCCCTTGCCCATCCAAGCAGATGCTGTACCAGAAACACCTTTCTTTTACGTTTTTCTGTTAATTCAATCGGCTTTACATGATACGGATCATAATATGTTCCGTCGTCTAATACCTGTCTGGACACGCTCTCATACTCCATCATGCCATCCTCCGGCTGTTTATTAATCTCTTTACTGCGTATTACAAGCATCAGCTCTGTATCCAGATAAGTACTTCTCATGTCCATATTGAATGAACCTATTACTGACAGATCATCGTCAATCAGAATACTTTTTCCATGATACGAATAACCGCCTTCATATTCCCAGATATCAATTCCTGTTTCTAAAATTCTGTTTCTGTTTTTGGCATAATCAGCAGCTCCAAATGGATTTCCGTTATTTGCAACAGAATTTGTCATAATAGAAAAGTCCGGAACCTTCTGTGCAATTTCCTCCCATGTATTATACATCATATCATTGCAAATAATATATGGTGTATGAATTTTTACGCGTTCCTTTGCATTTTTCATTAATTCTCCCAGCTGATACCATACCACCGGTTCCTTAGCTTGGGTGTGGATTGGGTTTGATAACAATGTAATCTTTTCTGTTTCAAAGGTTTCATCCGCATAATCTGTATCACAAATTTTTTCCTTATTAACTTCAAAATATTGCTGATACCCTTCCTGCAGCTCTAAAACTGCTTTCTTTACAGACTGTCTGTCAGCTAATTTTTTACTGTTATGAAAATACCGACAGTCCTCCTGTTCCCATATTGTTTCAAAATAATTCCAAAGCTGATTGACCGAATTATCTTTCTGTGGCTCATCGCAGACAACTAACACATCCCGGTCAAAATTTTTATGCCCCGGAAAATCACCCAAAAAATAATTATATGTGTTTCTTCCGCCAAGAATATATATTTTACCATCTGCAATCAGATATTTATCATGCATTCTTCCCATTGTCTTCCATGGCTTAAGCGGATTTGCTTTATTATACAGCTTAATCTCAACATTCTCATGCGAAGATAATCCATAAAAATATGGATTACCCTCCATATCAATCCAGCTCTCCATTCCATCTACCAATATGCGGACATGTACGCCTCTGTCTGCCGCATCATGCAGTGCTCCTAAAATCAATTTTCCGCTTTCGTCTGATTTAAATGCAAATGTAGAAAGGATTATTTCATCCTTTGCATTTTGGATTAATCTAACTCTTTCTAAAAGAGCCTGCGAATTTTTTTCAATGATTACTGCTCTTTCCGTATTCTCTCTCCCCGCCACACTCATAATATTTTGTGTTTCCTTTATAGTAGCATCAGACACCGCCGGCTGTTTTTTATATGTGATGCAGATTCCGATTAACTCATAAAAAGCCACACATAAAAAAACTGCCAGTATAGCCAAAATAATTTTACATATTTTATGCCTTTTCATTGTACATCACCTGATTCCTTGTATTTTATACTCATACAATACAATGTCAATCTCAATTTTACCTCAACAGAATTGATTTTATGCAAAAAAACAGGAAAAAGCAGCTGCCTGCAATTTCCTGTCCATAAAAACTCATATAAAATTATTTTACTGCGATTTACCTATTTTTCGTCGCTTCTACCGTCTTTCCGTTTACCTGATGTGCAAAGCTCCATGACTTCTTATAGATAATCCATATAATTTTTAAAGCACAATTACGGCAGCGTCAAGCCCGTCTACTTTTCCGTCAAATGCGCTATCTGTAAGCAGATTATATTTCTTGGCATACTCATTAAATTCCTTTACACTGCTGCCACAATTGAAAAGCATTGCGATGGTCTCCTCGCCATTTTTTCTAATCATAACAATCGTATCCTCATCGTCATTTGTGATTGTCTCAATCATTTCGCCCTCTACGATGCATGCATGTGCTTTTCTAATCTGCATGAGCTTCTTATACCAATTATACATCTCCTTGTCCTGGTATTCCTCATCCCAGTACATGCCTCGTCTGCAGTCCGGATCGTTTGCTCCCGGCATGGCATACTCATCGCCATAGTAAACCATAGGCATTCCCGGCAGTAACAGCTGAAAGGCTGCTGCGAGATGCTGTTTTTTCTTATTATCGTTGCACAGATGTAGAAATCTTGCTGTATCATGGCTGTCAATCAGGTTCCACATCAGAGGATAGCACTTTTTGTTTAAGCGCCCCTTCAGATATCCCAGATTCTGTACAAACTGACTGACATTTATCTTTTCATCTGCAAGCAGGTCTATCAGATTCAGGTAGAATGGATAGTTCATTACAGTATCCCACTCATCTCCCTCGAGGAAGTCTCCTGCGTAGTGCCATATCTCACCAATTATCAGCATATCCTTCTTTACAGCCTTGATTGCCTTTCTGAAATTCTTCCAGAAGAAATGACTGATTTCGTCTCCTACATCCAGTCTCCATCCGTCAATATCACATTCCTTAATCCAGTAGCAGGCAACATCCGTGATGTATTTTTCAACCTCAGGATTTTTCAAATTAAGCTTTGGCATTCCACCGTAATAACCGAAGCATTTGAAGTTTGGAATTTCTCCCCATTCACCCCTAGGTGGCAGCTCGTCGATAAAATACCAGTCGAGATATTTTGACTTTTCGCCCTTTTCAAGTATATCCTGAAATGCAAAAAATTCTCTTCCTGTGTGATTGTATACCGCATCCAGCACTACCTTCATGCCACGCTCGTGAGATTTTTGTACAAGCTCCTTTAAGTCCTCTGTTGTTCCAAACGATGGGTCAACCTGATAATAATCAATGGTATCATACTTATGGCATGAATTTGATTTAAAGATTGGTGTCAGATACACCACATCGATTCCCAGATCTTTAATATAATCCAGATGCTCTATGATTCCCCTGAGATTGCCATGCAAATCATCCATAGGCGTAATCGGCGCTTTATACCACAGCTTTTTGTCCACCGGCTGTGTTGTGGCAAAGCGCGATGGAAAAATCTGATACACTACCTTGTTGGCTGCCCACTGTGGCACCTCAAACATCTCTTCCTCTCTGAGATTCTGCGGGCAGTCAAACATTCTGTCCCTGTTTGTGATGCACTCCTTATCGAACTCATAATTGCCGTAATATACCTTTTCACCCTGCATGTCCGTAAATTCAAAAAAGTATCTCAGACATATCAGATGCATCTGAAGCTGCGCCTCATAATAATCGTGAAACTGCGAGGTGGCTACCTTCTTCATAGGAAGTGTCATTCGCGTATCCTTGCGCTCGATTGGTATATACTTGTCCTCATAGTGAAGGATTATCTCCTTCATATCATCTTTCTTTACCTGCACGCGTATTACAAATAAATCCTTCTCGATTGCATAACAGAATCTCTTATCCATATCATGGAAAATTGCGGAATATTCCATCGTATTCTTCTCCTCCTGATGTCTTCCCTTTCCGCCTTACAGAGACAAAATAAGCTCATGCATTACCGGTTTTACTTTGTTCAGATCGCCGCTTTCCGGACACTGAACGGCTACGATCAGTCCCTTCTTCGGCAACACCATCGTCAGCTGTCCATAGGCACCGTCTGCGCGATAGGAATCCTCATACGGATTTCTCCAAAACTGGTAGCCATAACCGCAAACCCAGATATCGTTTCCGGGATTCGGTGTTTCGATCTGCTTTGCGGTTGCTTCTTTGATCCATGCAGGATCTACCAGCTGCTGTCCTTTCCATTTTCCATCCATCAGATATACCTGACCGATCTTAAGCATATTGGAAAGCGTCATGAACATGCCGCCGCCACCGATCGGATGTCCCTGAGGACAGTTTTCCCAGATCGGAAAGCCCTGTCCGAGGGGTTCAAAAAAGCGCTCATACGGCTTTCAGAGTATCTGTATGAGCGCTTTTTTGAACCCACTGCCTTTTCCACCATACGGCCTGCCAGAATGCTGTCTGCCGTTGAATAGACGAATTCGCTGCCCGGCTGTACCTTTACGGGTCTGCTCAGCATATATTTGACATAATCCGGCGCACCGACACCTGCACGTCTGTTTGCGCCCATCAGATATGGTTCATGGAAACCGCTCGACATCATAAGAAGATGACGCAGACGGATTTCAAACAGCTCCGGCTGTGCATTTTCCGGAACCGCCTCCGGGAAAAACTCTGCCAGTCTGTCATCCAGTGACAGCTTACCATCGGCAATTGCCAGACCGACTGCTGTGCTCATATAGCTCTTTGTGTGAGAATAGATATTTCTCGCCTGATCCGGTGTAAAATGATGCTCCATCAGGATCTTTTCCCCGTCAGCAATTGCAATGCCTTCTACACCAAGATGCTTGTCATAGACCTCTTTTACAAAATTGTAAAACTGCTTTTCCATAACCATACCCTCCATTTTGTAAATGCTGCAGCGCCTTGCGCCGCCGCAAACGCGTGTCAGAGCGTTTCTCAGCCCTTCGCTTTTTTTGCTTTCAGCCAGCTTTTGCAGACATCCGGATAGTTGGTGATGACGCCATCACAGCCCCACTCATACATATTTTCCAGATCGTCCATATTGTTAATCGTCCATACATTGACCTCGATGCCGTTTTTATGACAGAGCTCTACCTCTTCCTTCGTCAGTCCTTCAATGCCCGGATGATAACATTCAAACCCAAACTTTTTGCAGTAATAGCCTGCATTTGCGATGCCGCCATTTCCCACAAGAGCACCGGTTTTCATATCCGGCATAAAATCCTTGCAGGAGAGTGCAGACAGATGGTTGAAGGAGGAAATGATGATCCGCTCCTTTAAGCCAAAGCGCTCGATCAGCTCCATCGTCTTTTTCTCCAGCTCCTCGTAATAGTACACACTGCTCTTGATCTCCACGTTGGTAATCAGCGAATTGCCGGATGCCCATTCGCAGTATTCCTCAAAGGTCGGAATTGGCTGGAAGCCGTAGACTTCCTGCCATTTTCCGCCCGCATTGCAGCTTTTTAACTCGCCTAAAGTGTAATCCCGTACATTTCCGGTAAAGTCCGTCAGGTCGTCCAAATATTCATCGTGGATAATGACAACCTCACCGTCCTTTGTGAGCTGGACATCCAGTTCGATTCCGTCACAGCCGCTTTCCAGAGCCTTCCGGAAAGCCAGCATCGTATTCTGCGGATATCTTCCGCTGAAACCTCTGTGTGCAAAAATCTTCATCGTTTTATTCATCCTCTTCTGTCTCTTCCGGCATGGTAATATGCTCCTCCGCCGGATCGTCGTCTTCCTCTTGGTCAACTTCACTCGGCTTTGAGACATCTTCCATTGCATCGTCTACATCGTCAAATTCCTGATTTCCGTCCGATACCTTTTCCCGTACCTTGGCAATCTGTGCTACGGTTACGCCTGCATCCAGGTTGATCAGCTTCACGCCGGAGGTAATTCTTCCCAACTGGGAAACATCATCCATACGGATCTGAATGATAATGCCCTCTGTCGTGATCATCATGATCTCGTTTTCATCCGTAACGGCTTTTACACCGATGACATAGCCGGTCTTTTCCGTGATCTTATAGCACTTCACGCCCTTGCCGCCGCGGTGCTGTACCGTAAATTCGTCCATCGAGGTACGCTTGCCCATACCGTTTTCAGAAACGATCAGCAGCGAATCTCCCTGATGGTCTAACTGCATGCCGACAATTTCATCGTTGTCAGACAGCGTCATACCGATCACGCCCATCGACGTTCTGCCGGTATTTCTGACGTCGGTTTCCTTGAAACGAATGCACATTCCGTCTCTCGTTACGAGGAAAATCTCGCTGTCCGCATTCGTTACCTTCACCTCGATCAGTTCGTCGTCCTCCCGCAGGTTAATCGCCGCAAGGCCGTTCTTTCTGACGTTGCTGTATTCCAGAATCGGGGTCTTCTTGACAATACCCTTTCTGGTTACCATGAACAGGTTGTCGTCCTTTTCGTAATCCTTTACCGGAATGATGGCGGAAATTTTTTCTTCCGGAGCAAGCTGCAGCAGGTTGATGATTGCCGTACCCCGCGCAGTACGTCCGGCTTCCGGAATTTCGTATGCTTTCAAACGATAAACACGTCCAAAATTCGTAAAGAACATCACATAATGATGTGTTGTCGTCATCAGAAGATCTGCGATAAAGTCTTCCTCGATCGTCTGCATACCCTTGATGCCTCTGCCGCCGCGGTTCTGCGCCTTAAAGTTATCGACGGTCATTCGCTTGATATAGCCGAGGTTCGTCATGGCGATGATCGTATTCTCTCTCGGGATCATATCCTCCATGGAAATATCGAATTCATCATAGCCGATCTTACTTCTTCTGTCGTCTCCGTATTTGTCCTTGATCACAAGCAGCTCGCTGCGGATAACGCCCAGCAGACGCTTCTCGTCCGCCAGAATTGCCTTTAATTCTGCAATTTTTTTCAAAAGCTCCTGATGCTCTGCTTCCAGCTTTTCATGCTCAAGACCGGTCAGCGCACGCAGACGCATATCGATAATTGCCTGTGCCTGTACGTCGGTCAGACCAAAGCGTTCGATCAAACGATCCTTGGAGATCTGAGGGGTCTGGCTGCTGCGGATGATCTGGATGACCTCATCGATATGATCCTGTGCGATCAGCAAGCCCTGTAAAATATGGTCGCGCTCTTCGGCTTTATTTAAATCATATTTTGTCCGTCTGGTAACGACATCTTCCTGATGGGCGATGTAACATTTGAGCATATCCAGCAGGCTCAGCACCTTCGGCTGTCCATCTACCAGTGCCAGCATAATAACGCCGAAGGTATCCTGCATCTGGGTGTGCTTGTAAAGCTGATTTAAGATAACGTTTGCGTTCGCATCCCTGCGCAGCTCAATGACAACTCTGGTGCCCTCACGGTTGGATTCATCTCTCAGATCTGTGATGCCGTCAATACGCTTTTCTTTATGCAGATCTGCAATCTTCTCAATCAGCTTCGCCTTGTTTACCATGTAGGGAAGCTCCGTCACGATGATCTGGCTTTTGCCATTTGGAAGCGTCTCGATATTGGTCACGGCGCGGACACGGATTTTGCCGCGTCCTGTCCGGTATGCCTCTTCCACGCCGCGGGTTCCTAAAATCACGCCGCCGGTCGGGAAATCAGGCGCTTTGACGATGCCCATGATCTCTTCGATTTCGGTGTCGCGGTCTTCCAAAATGCGGTTGTCCATGATCTTTACGACCGCATCGACCACCTCCCGCAGGTTGTGGGGAGGAATGTTGGTCGCCATGCCGACTGCAATACCGGAGGTACCGTTTACCAGCAGATTCGGATAACGGGAGGGCAGTACAACCGGCTCTTTTTCCGTTTCATCGAAGTTCGGTTCAAAATCAACGGTGTCCTTGTTGATGTCCGCCAGCATCTCCATCGAGATCTTGGACAGTCTCGCTTCGGTGTATCGCATCGCTGCAGGGCCGTCGCCATCCTCGGAGCCGAAGTTTCCGTGACCGTCAACAAGCGGATAACGGGTATTCCATTCCTGCGCCATATTGACCAGCGCTCCGTAGATAGAGCTGTCACCGTGGGGATGATATTTACCCATCGTATCACCGACGATACGCGCACATTTACGATGCGGCTTATCCGGTCCGTTATTTAACTCGATCATGGAGTACAGAACACGTCTCTGTACCGGCTTTAAGCCGTCGCGGACGTCCGGGAGGGCTCTGGCAGCGATTACGCTCATTGCGTAATCGATATAGGATTTTTGCATTTCTTCTTCAATGTAGACCGGTAAAACTTTACCAGTACCTGTCTCTAAATCCACAATATCACCTCAACATCTCATAATTACTTAAACAACAATTCATAAACCTGCTTGCCTATTAAAAGCGTGGTTACAATCAAATAAAGCGGTTTAACATAAGAAGCACCATGTCTGATAGCCATACGGGAACCAAAATAAGCACCTATCACCATGGCAAAGCCCATCAAAAGACCATAAGTCCACAAAACTGAACCACTTAAAGTAAAAGACAACAGCGCTCCGATACCACTGGCAAAATTCAGGGCCTTAGCATTACCGGCTGCCGTTACAAAATCATAACCCAAAAATAAAAATCCAAAAATCAGGAACGAACCTGTTCCCGGACCAAAAAAACCATCATAAAAGCCAATACCAAAGGCCATTACTACAGACCCAAGCAAAGCTGCCAATCCCAATTGTTTAACTGCCGATACATCGCCCCAGTCTTTACGACGGTAGGTGTAAACAGCAACTGCGACTAAAAGGACAACGATCACATTTTTCATCAGCTGTTCCGGCAGAAGATAAACTACATAAGCACCTAAAGCCGATCCGAGAAAAGAAAGCGGCATCAGACTTATGGCAACCTTTTGATTGATCTTTCCCGCACGCCAAAAAGAAAAAACACTCATCAAACCGCCCATAGAAGCAGCCAGCTTATTAGTTCCCAAAGCAAAATTTACAGGCAACCCTAGGGCCAGTAATGCCGGCGTAGAAATTAAACCGCCTCCGCCAACAGTTGAATCGATAAATGCGGCTATAAATCCTGCTAACAATAAAAAAGCAATCGTACTTGGATCTAAAATTTCCAAAATTTTCCCCTCACCCATCACCAAGCTTAAAGTTTATATTTAAGATAAAAACCTACGCGCCCCTGATTACAGGTAAAAACCACTTTTTCCAGTTCAACCATATTACTGATAGCATAAGGATGAGCTGAAAGCAGTGGCGCATACTCCAAATTCCATTGAACGCCCTGCAAAGTAACTTCATTGCAATCTGTTAATGGCAGCAACGACAAAGCTTCTATATTTTCAGGACTGAAAGGTTTGAAAATCAAACTTTCATCCTCTTGGAGCAGTAATAAAATTTCCTGTTCATCAGCCATAACAACCTGCACATCACGTTGAATTTTATAATTCAGCAAAGAAAAAACATTACTGTACAGATGATCAAATCTGCCGCCCCAAATACCGCTGGCAACAATATTTACAGCTTCCGGCATAGCTGCCAGTAAAAGCTGTAAGTCTGTATCATCTTTCAGAGGATCATGCAGAAGTATTTTTACTCCTGAAAGCTGTGCTTTTTTCCAGCAGTCTTTTGCCGCACTATCAGCATCGCCGCATAACCAAACAGGTTTTAAATTATTTTCACAGCAGCATTCGATCCCTTTATCAGCACAGTAAATATCTTTAGATGCAGCTATTTGCACCAGCCATTCGGACGCAGGCTTTCTACCTCCGGCCAATAATAAAGCTGTAGAAGAACCCTGCCTGGAAGTTTTTATTT
>ERZ773147.2075-NODE-2075-length-18572-cov-2.303613_pt1 | contig 18572 bp, 24 predicted proteins | sample MGYA00580851_ERZ773147 | MGnify/ENA primary metagenome ERZ773147 (study PRJEB29015, sample SAMEA2737818) | human gut metagenome | biome: human gut; feature: human-associated habitat; material: faeces | place: China | collected 2012 ... | reverse complement strand
CTCTGCGCCAATAATCGCATGACCGCCCATGTTCAGATCGCCGGTCATGGTATCACCGGATTTTTTAACGGCGTTGTTTATCTGGGCAATAAGTGTCCCAACTGTGTCGCTGTCTACCAGAGTATTCAGCTGCTGCAAAAGGGCCAGAATTTCGGCGCGGCTTTCGTCGCTGGTATCGCGTACAGCTTCCACCAAGTCGGTCATGGTGGTCATGTTGGTGTCTTCCTGCTCCGCCACCCACGCGGCGAACTCCGCCTCTTCGTCTTCCCGGAATTTCGACAGGTCGGCAGAAATCTGCCGGTAAAAACTTGTCATGTCCAGATGTTCCACCGGAAAAACGGGCACGCCGCAAACGGATGAATCCAGCCGGGTGTCCGTTATTTGGTCCTGCGTAATCTTCGTGCAGCCAGCGGGGACGTAAATATCGCAAATCTTCAGATCAAAGGTTTCGGCGTTTCGTGTGCAGGCGGGCGGCTGCGGGGTGGTAGTATAGGCACCCTGCACGATAACGGCGTATACTTCGTTTATGGAAAGGTTCAGCCGCAGCATAAGGCTGTCGTACCGGTTCAGGCTGCCGTCAGCGGTCGCAATATCCAGCACGAACGGAGTAGAATTCACATAAACAACACCATTGATCCATGCATGGCCTGTCCCGTGGGTGATTGTCATATTTTCGTTGGTGGCCGTCGGCGTCAGCTCATTGGAATAAACGCCGTTGCCAACAAGCAGCGCAATCGTTTTGTAAAGTTCAGACGCGGTATAATCCCGGCCGTCCAAGAACATGCCGTTTTCGCTGCTCTTTTCCATTTCCTTGTTCATGCTATGTTATCCTCCAAATTGTAGGTTTCCGGGGCAGGGGTTCCCAGAGTAGGAACCACGGTCATGGTATCATTTTCATAAATTTCTTCCACTTCCGTGACACGCTGGTCCATGGACACGCCCCACTCCGTTTGTCTGCCGGTCACAATGTCCCCAAGGTTCCAGTCCTCGGTATAGCGGAATTGGCTGCTTGACTTTATGCCCGCCTCAAAACTTTGGATTCTGTTATGTTCATCCAGCTTGTCGTGTCCCCGCTGCGTAAGTATGGCCTTGTATTCGTCCTCTGTCTGTTCCCCTTTGGACAGATCGCGGGCATCTACCAGCAGTTCCCGGCGGTCTTCGCCGCTCGTCCGGTCAACCTCTACGATAGTCCTGTCCAGCCCCTCACCGGCACCGCAGACAATCGCATAATTCTTGTAATTGGCTTCGTTCTCCTGATATTTGGGATCGTCAATGTTGAAATAGGCATTGGAGAAGGTAACACGGGCGTTTTCTTCCTGTCCTTCTGTCCGGTCTACACCCTCGTAGACCTCGAAGAACAGCGCCTGCACGGCCGGATCGGCGTAGACCCGGAACCCCAGGCCACCCGCTTTGGCCATGGCAGCAAGAACGGTAAAAAGGTTTTTCAGACTTACTTGACACTGAATCGTCGGGGTAAAGCCCCCGGCTGCGGCGAGTTTTACCGGCAAAGCGCGTGTTACGCGGCCGTATTGCTCCTTTACCAACGTCCGCATGGCTTCCTCAATCGGACAGTCAAAATTATAGATGTTGCGGATTCCGGCATCCTCCATAATGCAGATCAGAAAACGCCCGGTTATGATAAGATTTCCGCTTTCAATGTCGATCCCTTCCACCTTAACGGTTTCTTTTGGCCTGTCCGGTCTTAAAATCAGTTGTCCGCACTTGACTTTTGCGAACAGGCTGGGGCTGGTATGCAGCTCAAATTCTCCAATTTTATCGTACATAGGCCGCCACCGCAGGCTCTTGTATTCGCCCAGATCAAAGCAATGAACCAATTCATTGGAGAAAAACGACAGAATGGGAGCTTCCACGGTTATGCACCTCCATAGCTTTGCCGGTGCCAAATCTGCACCTGCAGGGACTGTTCTCCGGACGCGGCGCCATATCGGAACAGGTTCTCGCCCGGGTGCAATTTCAGCCATGCGACCGGCCACACCGCTTTGTTTGTGATCTCTGTTTGCACACCTCGGCTTGCAAGCATAATGTGCATATTGGACAGGGAAGTGGTAACGGTAACGACTTCGCCGTTGTGGAGAACGAACGGCTTGGCAGTTGTCCCGATTTGCAATGTTTCCTGCCGCTTTACGTCGGTCAAAAACGGGTTTGTTACCTCGCCGGTAGCGGCAAAAACAATGCGCAGCGCCTGAGCTGTGGAGCTAGGATTCTCAATCGTGGCCAGTAAATTGGCCACATGTTCCGAAATGGCAAACGGACTGTGAAATACCAGCGGGAAACGCAGCATAGAACGCCAAGACGCCATAGTGGACAGTTCCTCTTCCGGGTCGTAGAATTTGGGATCTGAACACAACAGTTTGACGGTCAGCTCTCGAATAATGCCGGTATATGGCAGTTCCCAGCCCTCCGGGCGGTAGATGGCCACACGGCGGGAACCGTCATCCCGCCACACTTCCAGCGTGCCGTCTACTCCCTCCTGAAAAACGGCATCCAGCTGATCGCGGATCACGTCATAGTCAGAGAAGACATAGGCGCGGATAACAGGGTGCCGGGCGTTCTGGCTTTCGCCTTCGACAGACTCGCCATCCACACCGGTGTTTTTGCTGGTCGAAATCGTGAAACTGGCCGCGCCTATGTCGTCCACACCTTCAAGAAAAACCGTGTCGCCGTACTCAAATACTATCGTCCGGCCGGTTGCGCTGTTTTTGCAAACTACTTTTTCCATAGGCTTCCTACGCTCTCTTTACGTTTTTAAGCAGCTGTCTGGTTTCGTCTCTGGTCTTCCGGGCACACTCGGCAGGGCTTAGGTCCTTGGGGCTGTAATACGAATTATATTGGTTAAATTCTGTTGGGCCGGCATTTCTGTCCACCAACTCGGCGATAATGTTTCTCAGCTCACTGTAAAAGCTGTGCAGAGGAAGTACAGCTTCCGGGCCTGCTTCACCGGCACCGATGTACTTGTCACCCAAGGAACCGATAATGCGGGCACCTTGCAGAATGCCGCCGTATTTGTACCATGAAATGCCGAAGGTCGGAACCCGTGGTGGATTAAAGCCCCATTTTCCCGTAATGGAAATGTGCGGCAATTTCAATTTCGGCAGGCTCCATTCAAACTTGAAACAGTTCTTGATATTCTCAATTCCCTGCGCAACGGCAGAACGGGCGGCCTCAATCTTTTCCGAAAATGCGCTCTTGATATTATCCAAGGTGTCGGTAACGGCTGTCTTGGCGGCATTCATTTTTGACTGGAAGCGTTCGGCAATGCTGGACAGTTTCCCGTCGGTCAGAGTATCAACAAAGTCCAGACCGAAGCTGTTTGCTTCCTGAATGCCGGTCATGGTAGCCGCTACTATGCCCTTAAGCCCTCCGCCGTTTTCCTCATAGGCGGAACGAACGGCATCAAGCTTCGTCTGTGCTGTGGTTGTCAGTGCATCCATGCCAATGGCAGTGGCATTCTTGACGGTATCCATAGCCGAAGTCCAGATCTGGCCTACACGGCTATTCTTGAATTTCTCCGCTATAGCCGACAGTTTGCCGCCGGTCAGCTTATCAATGAATGTCAGGCCGAATGTGTATGCTCCCTTTACCGCTTCCATGGCTGCCGCTGCTGCGCCCTTGATTCCGCCGCCGTTTTCCTCATAGGCGGTACGTACAGCGCTGAGCTTTTCCTGCGCTGTGGATTTCAGCGCGTCCATGCTTGCGTTCCATGCGGTTTTGATACCGGAAGCAATGGCGTTAACGCCGTTGCGGAATCCTTCGCAATGGTTATACAGCAAGACAAATCCAGCAACCAGAGCAGCAATTCCCGCCACGATCCAAGTTATTGGGCTGGTCAGCACCGTAATGGCTACACCTGCGATTTTGGCACCGGCACCTGCCAGCTGGAAGGCTGACGCGCCCGCTTTCATCGCCGCCGAAGCTCCTTGGAATGTGGTCACAATTTTCCCGCCTGTGGTAATCAGATTACCAACAATGCTGATACCTTTACCGGCCACGGACAGCACCGGGCCGGCTGCTGCCACAACTGCGGCGAAGGTTATAACGGCCTTTTTCTGGCCTTCGTCCATGTTTTTCAGCTTATCCGTCGCTTTTTCGATAACCCCGGCAAACTGTTCAACGTATGGTGCCAGCATACCGCTGGCAACCTGACCGAAGTCCAGGGCGGCATTTTTTACCAGATTGAACGCGGCCTGAGCTTTGCGGTTTTTGGTTTCCAGTTTCTCCAGAGCCGATTCTGTACCGCCTGCCCCAGCCTGAATACCGGCCAGCATTTCATTAAACTGGCTTGTAGACCCGCCTGCTTCTACAAGACCGTTTTCCACGTCGGAAACACTGTTGCCCAACAGAATCAAGCCCGCTTTTGCCGCCTCCGCAGAGCCGAACATATCCGTAAATTTCAGCCCTTGGTCATCTGCCGCGGCGCTGACAATTCCCAGCACATCGCCCAAGGTGTAGCCCTCCGCCATCAGGTCAGAGAAACCTTTCCCTGTTTCATCTTGCAAGGTTTTGGCAACTGTGCTGCCGGACTTGTTCAGCTCGTTCAGCATGCTGTTCATGTAAGTTGTGCTTTCGGCGGTAGCTACGCCGTTGGCAGTCATGAGCGCATAGCCGGCACACAGCTGGTCAAGGGATACATTCGCGGCGTTGGCGGTGGGGATGATTTTACCCATGCTGCTGGAAAGCTCTGCAACCGTCGTTTTACCAAGGTTCTGGGTTGCTATCAGGTTGTCGGAAACGTTGGTTACTTCGTTCGCTTCCAGCTTGTGAGCGTTCATGATTGTGGTCAGCAGGTCCAGAGAGTTGCCACTGTCCGCAAAACCAGCGCGGGCCAAATCAGTGGCGTGCCGTACAAAATTCACGGCGTCACCGGTCTTCTGGCCGGCACTGATCGCATTATATACGTTCTCCGCAATTTCCCCGGCCGCTATGCCGCTTTCGTCGCTCAGCTCTAGGATAGCCGCCTGCAGGTCTTCCAGAGGAACTTCCGTAGTGTCCGCAATGGTCGATACTTTGGCCATGCTGTCTTCAAAGTCCCATGCCATTTTTACGGTAGCAGCTCCTGCCGCCGCAGTGGCCGCAGAGATGGGCATAAGCTTATTGCCGATACCTTCTACCGTGCTGCCAAACTCGGAAACTTTTTTTCCTGCCTGCTGCATGATTTGCCCGGCGGCTCCGCCGAACTCAACCAGCTGATCCTGCAGCCGCTCCACATTCGCGCGGGCGGCTTCCAGCTGCCGTTGGAATTCAAGGTATGCACCCCGGTCGATATCGCCGGAAGCATACATTTTTTCTACGTCGGCCTGTGCCGCTTCCAGAGTTTTCAGCTCTTCACGGGCTGCACGTACAGAATCAGTAAGAACTTTCTGCTTTTCTGTCAGCAGGGACGCGCTGGAAGGGTTGAAATTCAGCGCCTTGTTTACGCTTTTCAGCTCTCGATTTAGGCCAATGCTCTGCTTTTTCACGGTGTCCAGTGCCTTGCCCAGACCCGTTGTATCGCCGTTAATGGTAACGGTAATTCCTCTTATTTTCTGATCCACGGGTTACCCTCCTTTCAGCCATATTTTTGGTGCAGTTTTTCCGCGTCCGGCGTTGTCTGCTGAATCCGCCACGCATCATGCAGCCATTTCCTGCCTTCTTCCGTCTGGGCATTCGTTGTCACAATGGCGTCGTGCAGTAATGCCCAGTAGGTGAATATGTCCAGTTGGTAGACATCAAACAAAGAAATGCCCGCATAATCAGCAACAATTTTTTGTCGTTGCGTGGTGATCCCGAACGGAACCCCCGCGCCATCCTTGACCGGATAGCTGGGGGTTATCAGTTTGGGTTACTGGCTTTTGTGTTGTTCATCCAGCCCAGAAAATCTTCTATCAGCGCGGACAGCTGGTCGATATTCGCCCATCCCATCAGCTTCTTGCTGGTGATCCTGACGCCCTCTTCATTATCCGAAAGCAGGGCGGCCGTCACGCCGGCCATATCTTTGGGGGTGGATTCCTTGTCGGTAAATACCTTGTTGAAAATTTCCACGGCTTCCAGCTTCGGCGGGTGGACGTGCAGGATCGTGCCGTCTTCGGGGGTTTCAAATTCATAGTGCCGAACCCGGACTGCAGACAACTGAAACATAGTTAGCCTCCATCTGCTTCCGACTGGGTGGTTACCAGCTCGTCATCCAGAATGACCAGCGTACCGTCCTTGTCCAGAGTGTCGGCGGTAATCTCGGAATCAACGGTGGTCTCGTTTTCGGGCTGGAAAGCCATGGAAATGGCACCCGTATTCTTGCCGGTAACGGTAATCCGCAGCTTCCGGCCATCGTCGCGGGTATGGACAAACCGCCACAGATAACGCTTTTTGTTCAGATTGGACAGTCCGCCCAGCTGGAACAGACGATGGCCTTTCTTGGTGGTCTCGTCAATGCGGGCAGTCTGGATCAGCGCCTGAATGTACTGCGGCACCCAAGTGATAAGGCCGGTCTTAAACGTGACCGTCTCCTTGGTGATGATGGTCTTCTTTACACGGCCTTTGTCGTCCTGAACCGTCTGACTGTCTGCGGAGTATTCCAGAGTTGCGCCACTCTTGATATTCCCCGCGCGGTTGCTGTCGGCCTCGATTGTGGCATCTTCCGGAATTGCCCCGGAAAACTCGACAATATACAGGTCGCCGCTGCCCAGAATGATCTCGTCGCTGTTGTCGATGGTGTTGGTATTGGTGTTGCTCATTTTTTAGGCTCCCTTCGTTGTAAACGTAAAATGTACGGAATACGGCTCACCGTCCGGGAACCTCTCAATTTCGATGGTTCCCAGACCGGCAAGCGCTTTTCTTATTTTGCACTCAAGTGCAACGTCCTTGTTTGCAGTAAATAGGGCAATGGTCCACATGATCGTTTTCACGCACACACGTCCCAAATCGTCCCATGTGTCCTTCTCTATGGTTCTGATGACCATATACGGAAGCGGAACAGTGACACCGTTGACCGGCACCGCTGCTTCATCTTCCCGCCGAATGCCTGTGCTGTCCAGCCTGGTTAGAACCTTCTCGCGGCTTGTCATTTCGCCTTGCACGCCTCCTCACACCTATGCTCGAATTCAGCCTGCCACTTATCCGCAGCCGGCTGAATATGCTTTTTCGGCTGCACAATGCCCTTGTGCCCTCGCTTTTTGTGCGGGTATTCCAGCAGGTGGGTAAGCTGGTAGTTTGTCGCGTTTTTGGCTGTGGCTGTTGTGCTGCCCCGCCCGTTGCGCTTGATTTCGCAGCGCCACCCTTTTTTATAAGCCCCGGTCCTTTTCGGGCTTGCCTGCCTGATATTCTTTGTCATGGACTTCCCGCAATCTTCCACGGCGGCGGACACTTTGTCCATTACATCGCCTGTGTACTCTTTCAACACGGCAGTTATCTCAGCCGTGAGGTCAAAATCTGCCACCGGTTCCCGCCTCACTTTCGTCAAACGCAATCAGAACCGTGGGATTTTCCAGAGTTAGATCGGTACATTTGGGCAATGTGTCATTGATCTTCTGAGCCTGCAATACTTTGTATTGCTGATCCCCGATGGTCACGAAAACGCCGGGTTTCACAAAGTCCATTTGCGGAATCCGAATAAGCATTTGAATGGTGTGTCCGGCTTGCTCAGCGTCAAAATTGCGGCGTTCGCCGACCGTGCGCTCCCTGTAGCGTACACCGGACAGCAGCAGAACAGGCCGTTTTCCACCGTCCAGCTGCCACAGTTTGCAAACGCCATCCGGGAAGGATTCAAACTGTACTTTCTTCTTTGCCACAGCCGAATCCCTCCGCAAGACGCAGGTTTACAATTTCCGCGCGGTAGTCCTCTTCAAACTCCGCCCGGCGATTGTTTGCCAGATACCACACGCATTCTATCAGCAAGCCGCGATATTCCGGACCGGTCAGGTCAAGATCAGGGCTGCCAGCCCTGGCCCGGAGAAGCGCTTCCGCTTCCTCAATGGCAGCGTTCACATTGGCGCTTTGGGCTTCGTCCGGCTCCCATGTATAGTTCATACGGTTGAGCGCAAGCTTGTAAACCTGCTCCTTTGTCAATGCTGCCATGCGTTAGCCTCCTTAGCCCGTCTGGGCCTTGGTGTTCACAGTGTTGGTAACGGTGGTGGACACAGTACCCGCAACCTCCACAATGGTGCTGACGATGCTTTCCAGTTCGGAAACGTCCAGCAGCAAAAAGGCGTACTTGTCCATGGGGCAGCCATTGCCCTGGAGTTTGGCCTTGTATGCACGCTGATCTTCCAGGAACTTGACGGAATCGTCGGGAATGATGGTACCCTGCTTACCGGAAGGACCTACGCCGATGAAGTAGTACGGGGCAATGCCGATGACGGCCTCGCCTTGCTCAAGGGCGGAACTCTGGAAGATTTCGGCGGGGATGGGCAGCACATTGGTCACGTACTGGCCGCCCACCAGCAGCGTGGTGGCCGCGAAAACCTTTTCCCAGTAGTCAAAGGGGTTAAACACGACGATAACGTCGCGGGGATCGACGACGCGGGCAGTCTTGCCGGTGCTGTCGTTGGGATCGCGGGCAAGCTTTTTCAGCAGCGCGCCCATGGTTGCCGGGTCAAGCTTCTTAACCTTGACGGGGGTCTGCTTGGCGTAGCCGGTGGTGGGGCTGACGTCGGCCGCCATGTCCCGGATCATGCCGATAGGCTCGTCTTTGCCAGTGCCGGCCACGGCGCCGGCCTCGCAGGCGCAGGCGATTGCTTCGGAAAGGGTTTCCCGTGCATAGGCATCCATCCATTCCGGTCCCAGCTCCACCAGATCCATGGAAATGCACAGAAATGCCGACAGTTTGCACATGGTCAGGGCGATTTCCTGAACGCCGCCCTCGATCTCCTTCTGTACCGCTCCGGTGATCTTGCCCCAAGTGGCCAGCTGGGCGGGCTTGGCGTTTACCAGAATGCGGCTCAGATAAGCCGTGCTTACAAAGTTCAGCTTATCCAGAAGCGGGTGGGTCTTCTTGATGGTGCCGATGATCCGCTCAATAACGGTCTGAGGCATGGCAACCTCATAGTTGGCCACAGCGGCGCGGGGGTCGCTTGCCTTCAGCGCAGCGGCCAGCCCTTCATAATAGGCGCGTTCGTCCGCAGTCAGCACGTTTGCGCCGCGGGCGGACAGGATAGCGGCGTCCTGATTTCTGGCGTCGATCTCTTCGGCGGCTTTCTGGAGGACTGCTTCGTTCATGCCATCGAAAAAAGCAGTCATGGCCTCAGCCATCTGTTCAGGGTTACCGGACTTGAAAGCAGCGGCAAGGGTAGTTTCATGCTGCTTTTTGACCTGTGCAAACAGGTCTTTGCTTGTGATTTTCATTTGTTTGTTCCTCCGTTTACTTAATCATTGCTGCAAGAATGTTGTTCAGGCAGCCGGCTTCACTTGCTTTCGGGGTTTGCGGCTTCGGCGGTTCTTGGGGACCCGCTACGGCGGAAATCGCCGCCGCCATGGCCGCGGGCAGGGTGGAAATGTCCCGGCTTTGGAAGGCTGCGCGTGCGCCCTGATACTGTTTGGCGGCTGCGGTCAGGTCTGCGTCCTGTTCCGCATATTCGTCGGCAAGGCCGTATTGGATGCACATTTCCGCAGACAACCAAGTTTCACCGTCCGTCAGTTCTTCCAGCTTTTCCGCGGGCAGCTTGTCGCCGGCCTTGACGATATAGCTTTGCAGCATGGCTCCGTTGATAATGTCCAGATCGTCCGCACTCTTCCGCAGTTCCTTGGAATTGCCGTACACGCCCCAAGCTGCGTTATGTACCATCATAGCGGTGTTACGGGGCATAATTACCTTGTCTGCTGCCATCGCAATAACGGACGCGGCAGAAGCTGCAACGCCGTCAATGTATGCCACAACGGTGGCCCCACAGCGGCGCAGGACGTTATAAATGCCCAGCGCTTCCTTTACGCTGCCGCCCCAACTGTTTATGTACAGGTTGATGGTGTCGCCGGCCTGTGCATCCTTCGTGTTTTCCACGAAATACCGCTGGCACGTTGTGCTCTCCACTGCCTCCCAAGAATATGTATCCCAGTTGAATCGTTCACCGTCCGGCTTTATGTCGTCGGTGATGTAGAACTCAAAAATTCGACCAGCAGCCAGAGCCTTAACCTCGTGGCGCACTTTCATGGGAATATAAATCATGTGTTTTCACCTCCCTTCACCGGGGCGTTTACCGCCTCCATATTTTTGGTGCGGTGGTATTCATCTGCCCACGGCTCCGAAATCGGGTCCATATTGAGCAGGCCACGGCCTTCGTTCGTGTTTACTACGGCATCTTGGATAAGCTTGTCCAACTTGACCGCCACGTCGAAAATATCAACCACACGAACGTGGGTCATGTCGATACGTATACGCCAGCCGTTCAGGATTTCCCGGCCGTACTGCTTCCTGTTGGCCTCGTTTTCCACGGTAAGCACTGCCGGCTTTACGCCGAATGTCAGCAGGTTTTGGACGGCTTCGTCTTGGTTGGTAACGTCGCCGCGCAGCAGGCAGGGCGGGCAATGGTAGGCGTTGCAAGCACGATCCTGCGCCTGCCTGACAAGGCTTTCCATGTCACCAACTTCACCGTTCAGCTTCTGAGAAGCTGGGCCGCTGTCCGGGGTATAATCGTAGCCATCAAACAATGGGATAACCGCGTTTTTGCTCTCAAAGAACGTTTTGAACCGATTTTGCATCAGTCTGGCCACGTTTTCTTCGTAATTTTTATCTTTTGTGGCATTACCTGTGATTTTCAGCACGCCGCTGCGCCCACCGCTATGCTTGTACTTGTCCAGAGCTTCGGCCAATGCCTCGGAATACAGGCTGTTAAACCTGCGCAGAAGACTTGCAGTGTCCTGACTGGCAAGGTGAAAATAGAAGACCTCGTCCTCTGTTTTGTAGCTGCTGACCATCAAACCGTTGCACGTGATCCCGCTATACTTGTTCGGCTTAAAGGCGAATTCCTCACGGCTGAAACTGTCCGCAAGGTACAAGCTACCATCTGCCCGCTGGAATACCAGCGCTTCATTAAACCGCAGCAGCCGGGCAAACAGCAGGCGGCGGAAGAAAAAAGCGTTTTCGTTCTGGTTCGGCTCTACATTCCACCGGAACCAGTCTTCGCCGCGCTGATACTGACCATTCTGGTACGTTCTCCATTCACACATTGCGGCCGTGGACGCCACCAAGTCGATGACGGAGAAAAGGGCAATTTCTTCAACATTCAGACGCGAGATCGCCGTGCCCTGCATTCCGTCCTTCACCAGAATGTTGCCGCTTTCATCCCGCTTCCCGAAGTCCACCAAGTCGGCCAGAAAGTCCGTAAACCTCATTGTTTCAACTCCTTTCCAAAATCAGAAAACAAAGACGCCCGGCAGTTTGTCCACATCCGGCAGTACCTCGAATATGTCCTCGTGCTTTGTGGCCACAATGAAGGCCGCCACAAATGCCATAAAGCCGTCTGTTTTTCTGGTTTTGGGTTCGATTTTCTCAAAAGTAATATTTCCGTTGCTGTCGATCTTCCGGCATGCGTTGTTCGTGTACCACCGCATTGTCATGGAATCACCCCAGCGAATTTTATGGGAAATGAAAGCGCTGGTAATGATTGGCGCCACCTCTGAAACCTCCGGCCGGTATGTCAGCTTGATGTTTCCTTTTTTGGGGTCTGGATCCCAGCCTCTTTCTTTGAATGTTTTGCGCATGAGGGCTATACGGAAGTGATCGATTGCGCCGAATCGAATATTGTTTTCCAGCGCCTGCGCTTCGATCCAGTCCGCCGGGTAGTCTGCCGGTATTTGCGGCTCGTCCACCAGAGTGGCTTCCCCTCTGGAAACGGCTTCCAGATACGGGAACTGAATACGCGGTAGGGTAGCGCTCTGGGTACATATCCAGCTATGAGCCTTCCAGCACCAGATTTCCCCGACCTTCCAGAGAATGCCCGCCGCCACAAAGTCCCGCGTATCTGCGTAGTCAATACCGAATACCGCCGTCGGCGCGACACCCGGGTCCAATGGCGGGTATGGCTGATTTGCCGCCAGAATATTTTCCCATGAAGTTACTTCCGTTTCCGTGTTCCCTTGGGGGCAGTTCATGCGCTTTGTGGCGAAGGAAGAATGGCTGGCCGGGTCTTTTTTGTACTCGTTGTATTCAAGCAGGATTTCCTCGCGCAGCTCTTGCCGGGTGGGATCATTCAGGGAAGGGTTTGCCTTTGCCCACGTCTTCGGGTCGTGGATTTCGTCGTCGCTGTCCAGACGGCAGAAGAAATATAACCAGCCGTTGTCTGGCTCCGTACCTTCCAGAACTTTCAGCCCCGTGGTCATGTACCGGTCTAACGGGCCGTCTCGTACATTGCCTTGGGTGGAAATGTAGGTTCTGCGGGGCATTGGCCGCTTGCCAAGGCCTGTGACCGCCACGTCAAGCAATGCGCTGTTCACATATGCGTGCAGTTCGTCAAAATCGACCTTTCCGGGTCGGCCGCCGTCCTTGGAATTGGGGGCGCGAGTGTAGTATTTAATGCGGCTTTTGGTCTTCCTATTTACGATTTGCTCTTTATTCCAAGTGAAATACTTCTCAAAATAGCGTTTGTCGCTTTCCAGAATATCGTAAATGTCGTCGAACGTGGCCTTTGCCTGATCCTCCGAATTGGCAAACATGTCTATGTTGTATTTCTCAATACCGTTGATCGGGGTAATTAAACAAAAATCCTCGAAGGCAAGATAGCCGTTTTTCCCGGCTCCGCGCCCCACGACAATGATTAGAATAGGCCACCGCAGACGCCCGGGTGCTTTGTACACGCAGTTATGAAGTGCGAAACAGAAAGTTTCCCACTCCAAAAGACGGTACGGGAAATATTTCTGCTGATCCATGTACCGCTCCAGCTGCGCTTCGTCCACGTATATGCTTTCTTCCTGAAAAACACGCTCCACATAATCGACAAGGAGCAGCTGATCCCGGCACACCGGCACGGTGCCGGACCTCACCAGTTCTATGTAATCCTGAATATAGCGGGTCACAGATTGCCGCCGCTTTCATCCGGAGGCGGTACTGTATCCGTCCTCAGATCCAGTTCCCGTAGGATTGTGAGTTTTTGCTTGTTGAAAAGGGCTGCCGCCTTGATTGCCGGGTTTTCTTTGTCGTATTCTTTTCCGGAAGCGCTGGTGGCTTTTATCGTCATCCCGTTTTTACGGACTTCGGCCTGGGCTTTCTTTTCTTGCTTGTAGTAAAAAACGTAATCATCAATAAGGGCAAGAAAGTGTTCCACGTTCGCGCCCCGGTCTTCCAGACTGTACCAGCCGCCACCAAAACCGCGCCGGTATGCCACCAGTTTTACCGCTTTTTTGCCGTCAATGACGTATGCTTCAAACGGTACGGCGCTATAATGCACGGAACGCTTGTAGATACGCCGCTCGGCGCAGAACACCGTAAAGACAGGATAGCTCCCGCACACGGTCGGCACTGTAATAAACGTCTGATCCGTGTGGCCGTGATTCATTGCGGTAGCGCTTTTCAGGGTGACGTTTTCCCCGCAGGCAGGGCAGTGCATTTCTGCCCCGTCTTGATATTCTCCCGTTGCATTGTTGAAATCGTCCTCAATTCCAATTCCGGATGATAAACCATAGCCGTGGCAAGACTTCGCTGAAATCCATTCCGCTACACTCTCACGGCCGCATTCTGAACACCATAACAGCGCAGGGCGCTTTTTTCTGTCCCTGCGATAGTCTCCGCCGAAGTCCTCGCAATATCCTGCCGCTTCTGCCTCTTCATGGCTGGCGGCTCGATAGCTCAGGACCCCCTTGCGGAATCGCTCACATTCTTTTTCAGGCGAACAGATCCTCCGGTGCTGTTTCAGGTATCAGTCTGCTGTAATCCATTGTTCAGCCCTCCCTCACAGAAAGTCGGCAAGACTGACTTTTGTTTGTTTTTGTGCCAGTTTGGCGTATGCCGTAAAATCAGGCCCATTTGCAAGGTCAATCCCTACCATCGGGATTCCGTAAAATTCCCGGATAATGCGGTCGGCCTCCGTGGGCGGGCAGCAGCCTTGATTCCCGTGACGGTGCTTGCTGGCATAGTCTGCTATTTTCTTCTCGCAGTCCTCCACGCTCATGCCCTTAGTGCCAAGGTCCTGCAGGACAATCTCAGCAGCAGAAGGCGGGGCGCTCCTGAGAATGTCTTTCAGCTGTTCACCCACGAAATAAGGGGTGCTGTCCTTTTCCATTTTGCTCTGCTGTTCGGTGATCGCCTCAATGGCTTTTTCTAAAGCTGTCATTGTTCTTGTCCTCCCGTTTTATGTATTCTGTGAACCGCCACCCGTTTGGCCGGGCTATATTGTCGATGAACAGGCGGCGCCTGTAAATATAATCCCTCTGGTTTTTGCGGATTGCTTCATGTTTTACCTCTACGGCTTCCACGTCCCCGCTTTTGTAGTAAATCAGAAAATCAGGTGTGTAGTGGGCAGCCGGAAGGGAAACGCCGCAGTATTCCGCTTTTGGCAGCAACTCAAACCGGACGTGCCGTTCTACGTGATCGATTTCCCCGGCCAGCTCTTTAGGCCAGATGAAGGCTGTGTAATATTCCTGTTCCAGCTTGCTGCCTTCGTCCGTTGCCGGTCCGGCTCTGGCTTTTTTCTGCTGCTTGTCCAGCTGACGCAGTTTTTCAATAACCTGCCGCTGGGCAGCTGGGCCTAAATCCTGTAATCTAACTCCCACACGGTCGCCCCCTTCGCTCCGGTATCCTGTGCATTTTCAGAGATATGGACCAGCCCCAATAATCGTTGTATTCCGCTTGGGCCTCTTTCAGCTTCCAGCCGGGGTATTTCTTTTCCCAGAACTCGGGGCTATGCAGCTTGGTGGGGTCTTTTGCTATGCGCTCAATGCCCCGCCGGGTGTATTTGGAATCGTTCGGGGTCGGTAGTATCGGGTCTCTAATGCCTCGTGTCCGCCGCCACCTGTGCTTCCGCTTCGGGTATTTCATCAAGTAGTTGGCCAGCGCTTCAAGACTGCTTTTGTCCATTTGCAGGCGGTCGGCGTTGGTCGTCCCCATCCGCTTTTTCTTCCGAACCCAGCAGCCTTCTATCTCGTCGCGGGTAAGCTGGCATTTCAAAATGACGTGATGGTGAAAACGGACGGCCTTCTGCCCTGTGTCCGGGTCTGCGTCTTGGTGTTCCGTCACTGTAATGGCTTCCGGGGCGGGCAACCCTCTGGCTTTGCACTTTGTCCGTAGCCTGCGAAGGAAGTTGCTTATGTCCCGGTCTGCCTCTTCCTCTGTCTTCGGTAAGAATTCATCGGAATAAGTCAGGCTGGTATGTGTGTCGGCTTCTGTGAAATTGGTATTCAACAGGCGGATGAACCACTTGCGGGCGCGTTTGGCATTATGGCCGTCCCAGTGTTCCGGGTTCTTACCCCGAAAGGGAACAGGGGTTACTTTCTGTTTTTCCCGCTGCCGGCTTTTCTGATCCGTGCCTACTGTATAAATCTCTATTTCCTGATATACGGCGTTCTGCTTGGTTTGCCCACAAACATACCGCCTTTCCCTCTGTACCGTTTTCATGCGGCACCCTCCTTGTTTCTGGGACGGTTCTGTTTTTATCACCCCATACAAGCCCTTCACGCTGCCCTCTGGCAGCACCTGCGAAGGGTTTGCCCACAATATAAATGCAGGCATGTTTGACCCTTGGCACTTATGGAACCCCGGTCATTTCCGCGGCCGGGCTTCTTTTTTGCCCTTTGCAGTTAAATGCAAAGGGCTTTCTGTCTTTCTTTTTCAATCCATGCGGCGCCTTCCGCCCGGTGCGGTTCGTCATTATCTATCAGAATGAACGACCGACCGGCGCGGATCGCGGCCACCCCGGTGCTTCCGCTTCCTGCGAAAAAATCCACCACCAGCCCGCCGGGATTTGTGTGTGTCCTGATGATCCGCTCTGTAATGTCTACAGGCTTCTGACAAGGGTGGTGCTTCTGACCGGACTGTGCCTCCTGACTGATCCATATGTTGCAGTGGTTCGCATCCAGATTGTGGACGAACCGGGCGGCATTGGCTTCCTGAATCTGATCGGCATAGCTGGCCATTGCGTTATTCCGTTCTGCTTGGTTTCCTTTTTCTTGACTTTGAAAGCCTGCCCCACTTCTGGCAGTCCCTTCATGTGTTCCGCTACCAGACCGAAGATTTTGGCCGACACATTCTTCCATCCAATTTCCACCATCCAGTCGTTTGCGCTTAGAAGGAGGATGCTTTCGCTTTCCGGGTCGGCCTCGATCTCCGCACGTCTGGCCACGGTGTAGCCCTGCCCCTTGTAGTCCTCGCGCATTGCCCGCAGAAGGGCGCTTTCATTTATGACCATAGCTCTTGCAGCCTCCTTAGCTCTTTTTCAGCGTCGCCCCGGTTCAGGAAGACAGTCTTGCCCAGACGTTTCAGATCATTGGGACGGAAAAGCCCGGTTTTCAGCGTGAACACGTCGCGGGTGCTGCGTCTCCGATGGACCACCACGTAGACCGTTACTCTGGCGTGTTTCAGGACTTGGAGAAGGCCCGCTTTCTCTTGCAGGCACAAGGCATTGAACGCCACCAGATCGGTGATCGCTTCGGTGGCAGCGTCCACTAGAGCAGCATTGTCACCCGGTTTGCAGGAATCATTAAGTGGGCAGGCTTTACAGCTGTCTGCCCGGTAATTGGCACCGCAGAGCGTCAGAGCGGTGAGAACTTCCGAAATACTCTTTCCCATGGCGTTACCCTACCAGTCCGACAATGCCCAGCACGACAGCAAGGGCGGTGATTAGAAAGACAGCCACCACGCCCACGATGCTGCCCTGCTGCTGGTTGGCGGCTGCCCGCTGGGCAGCAATGCGCCTGGCTTCCTCAACGGGGACGATATACCCCACGGTTCTGGTCACTTCCACGTTCAAGCGGTGATTCCGGTTGACCATGTCGATTACTTCCTGATCTTCTCTGTTGTCTATGTACTGCATGGTATTTCCTTATTTTTGGGGCTTATCTTCTGCCCCGTCTGTTCTTTCTGATTTCGCCCAAGGTGTAACTCAGAAGTTCCGATTCCCGGCGCTGGGTTTCCCTTATACGGGCGCGGTCTGCACGGAAAGCCAGAAATTCCGGCTTTTGACAATGATCGGAACACGCCGGGTATCTGTCCGGGCAGCCCTTACATGGTGCATGTCGTGTGTCTGCCACCGTTAACCCTCCTGCATTTCTTCAAACCAAAAGTAATAGAACGGCCTGACCCCGGCAGTAGGGCAAACAGTTTTCAACGGTTCAATAACGGTTTTTGCTGATTCAATAACGGATTCTGGCCAGATCGGCGCAAAGTAAGAATCAAGTGTCGGAATACTGTCAAAACACTGCCGTTCATTTCCGTCAGGTCTTTCTATAACCATTTCATATACTGGTTGGCCGTTGTGGATCTTCACGTAGTCAAGTCTGGCTTTCCGCCGGGCACCATTCCGCTTTGGCTTCAACTCCAAACCGAACATGTAGTCGTCCTGCATATCCCAGCACCAGACGGGTGGTTCTATCTTGATCTTGGGCTCATACGTCCAGCAATTTGACCATGGGCGCGGGCCTGCTCCTAAGCGGACATTGTACGGGTGCCTTTTTGTCAACTGCTCCGGCCTGTCAACACTCATAGCGTTACCCTTGTGCCCCATCCGATCCGCCTTAATTGCGTATAGGTACGTTGTGCGCTCAAACCCCAAATCCCACAATGTAAACGCTTCTCCTAGGCGGCACGGCGCCCAAATTTCAGAATCCCAGCTCATACCCAGTCTTTCACGGGTTCCCAGCCGTTGCCTTGGTCAATCTGCACCGATTCAATATTGATCGGGAGACCGCTATACCAGTCTCTTGTCTTGGTTACGGCTTCCTGAGCGGTGGCTGCCTTTATTTCATCGAAAACAGTAGGCCTTGCCCCGCTGGTCTGCTGATAACTAAAACCAACTTTGTATTCATTCATGCGGCCGTGTCACCTTCTTTTTCCTGCGCTCCCGATTTCCGGCGGACATGGCGATAAAGCCGCGGAGCAAATTGTCATTTTAAACAACGATTCCGCTTGTCGTAACTACCCAATGGAACTTTGTCCCCGCACAGTCGGAACAATCCGATATTTCCTTGATTCTGAATCCAAGCTCCCGCAGGAAACGCGCAATTTCCTGCACGGTGCCGCAGTGCGGTGCCAACCAGTCCACTTCACTGCCTTTCGGTGCGTTCTCGGCTCTGTATTGCAGCTCACACCGCATTAGGTGACGCTGCAATCCCTCGTTAAATTCTCGGCCTGTCATTTTTGAGCTTCCTCCGTTCCTTCTCGATAAGGGCTGCAATGCGCTGCCCGGTTTCGGTCTTTAACCACCGTTCTGTTTCCTCTGGGGATGCCCAGAACTTCCCTCGGCAAATACCCGCCACCAGCAGGGCGGCAGCTTCGCTATTTACCCGCCCCATGGCGGCACCTCCTTACATTGGTGTTGATTGTTCTGCGCTTCTCTGATAGAATCACCTCAAAAGGTGGTGATCTAATGAAGCTAAATCCTGATTGCATACGCGCCGTTATGCTCCAAATTGAAAAAGAATGGGCAATAAAAGACGATGGACAC
>ERZ773147.2061-NODE-2061-length-18660-cov-27.859339_pt1 | contig 18660 bp, 15 predicted proteins | sample MGYA00580851_ERZ773147 | MGnify/ENA primary metagenome ERZ773147 (study PRJEB29015, sample SAMEA2737818) | human gut metagenome | biome: human gut; feature: human-associated habitat; material: faeces | place: China | collected 2012 ... | reverse complement strand
TCAGACATCCGCTGACGGACAGCGGGCTGGAGAAGTTCCTCGCAGACCATGCACGGCTGAATACCTGAACGGAAACCGAATTGCGACATTTCCGGATGACATCTATACGCTTGAATGTACAAAATGACAAAAGTCCTATATACGAACATAGGACTTTTGTTATAAATATTATAGTCGGCCGCCAAGACGAACAACGCATTAACATGATCTAATTCAACACAATACACAATTCTAAGCAAAAGTCAACGAGGTAACGCTTTGGATACCGAAACCTCGTTTACAATTACGTTTTTTACTCTATAAGCGATATACTTCTTATCTAAAAAGCGACATAATGTCCTATGAATCAAACATCTTTCCACTCGCAAAAGATCCTTCGTACAGTAAGTATCGGTCTTCATATCAAAAAAGATGTCACCTCCTCTTTCGAAATCGTTGTATCTGCCGTTGCTGTTCTCCATAGGCCCGCGCATCGGCCAGATCCAACAGCGTATCGACAATTCCGGAGAGAGAACTTGATGGGAAAATCCGTTCAAAAAGACAAAAACACATTCAAACATTCCTCCAGCAAACGGGTTGAAGTGGACGAAGACGCGTTCCGAGATGCTCCTTGGACAGGAGTTACCGGCTAGGGATGTCGCACAAAATGATCCGAAACAGGATGATGCTGAACCGACAATACGCAATAAAACCGTTGACTCAAAAGCCGAACCGCCGGTTCCGGCAGCCGGGACAATACCGGCCGATTCCAGAACAACTCCGGACAGATCAGGATTCCAGCGAAAAAAGATTTTGCTGCCCGATTTCGAGCAGACGTTTTTCCGTCCCGTAAAGTGTTCCGATGGACGGGCTGCCATATATGTCAGCCTCGAAACCAAGCACACAATTTCGAAAATTCTCCACCTGTTAGGAGATGACACGACAAGGCTTACGGCGTTGGTCGACAATATGCTGCAGTTCGTCATGGACATTTACCGCGACGAGCTGAATTATCTCCACGAGAAGAAGAATAGCAGAAGACCGTTTTGAAAAAGCGGAGGTATTTCGACGGCAGATAGCAGGACGGGATGAAATCCCGTCGAACGGGCTGGCCGATCACGGCTGAACATCAGAACCGGATCATCAGGAGCCGCAGAAAGCCGCCTTTTCCGACGGTAGCGACCAGCAAAACGCCGAGGATGAAGATACGCAAGGCTCGCCCTCGGGCGATTCGCATGGCCTTGCGTATTTTCATCTCCGGCGATAAATTCCCTACCGGCGGGAAAACTTACATCGAAAATTATCCTGCTATTGGCAAAGCAAGATCGGAAATCGAATTAGCTGTAAGATAGCAGGCCATTACTGTGCGACCTTGAAGATACCGTTCAACTTCTCGCTTAATGCCGCCATATCCCGGCTGATCTTGTCGTTGGTGATGCGGGCATAGATTTAGGTCGTGGTGATCCGTTTGTGTCCCAGCATCTTAGATACGGTTTCCAGAGGTACGCCCTGTGTAAGCGTGACCGTCGTGGCGAAGGTATGACGCGCAGTGTGGAATGAGAACCATTTGTCGATACCGGTCGCTTTTGTCCAAGGTTTGAAAAGCGCATTTATCACCGTTAGACTCGGTAAGTCGAATACATGGTTCTGCATGGATACAGCCAAGCGGTATTGTCCCCTATCTACAAAAACGTCTTTCCATTTCAGCCCAACAATGTCGCTTGTCCGCAGTCCGCAAAAGCAGGAGAACAAATAAGTCTGCTTTACGGCCTCATTCTTCATCGAAGTCGCGATCAATACCCGAACCTCGTCGATGATCCTAGACAACCGTTTTTTCTCCGGCAAACGTATCTTGTCCGAGTTATTATCTTAGTAATAAGATTGACCTTTATGACCTCAGCTCGCACGGTAGCATTCCATGCTCCGTTCAAGATGCAGTAGTAGGTATGATGCGTAAAATTTGACTCCTGCTTGCCCTTTGGGCGATACTCCGTCAGCAGTTAGTCGATATATTCTTGGTAGAACGTCTTGTCTATTTGATCCATTGTTAGCGGTTCTCCGGCAAAATCTCTCAGAATACGGATAGTCAATCTGGTCTCCGTCCTTTTTACCTCGCTTTACCTGATTCTCTTGGTAGGTTTCTATCAAGTCCAAGAGAAAAAACTTTTCCCTGTTTTCGATTCCGGCTTCTCCGCTGGTCATTTGAATAATCCGCTTCGACTTGATGGCATTTGCAACGGCCATTGACGTTTGGTTCTGACTACGGGCATTATGGTTTCGGGATGCACTGTTTGGTTCTTATTCATTCTACATAGTTACTATATAAATCTGGAAAATTTACTTAAATTTCTACGGGAGTATAAGTTAACTATTGCCCAAAGTACGCAGGAGCAAGCCGAAAAATTCGGGCAATCTGTACTTGATAAGTTCCTTTGCCAAATTCAAGACAAATGGGATGAAACTGAACAGAAAATCCGTAAGGTTGACAGTTATATTTTCATACCATATACCGCATTTTACATCTTGATTATCATATTCTTTTCTCGCTGGCATTATAATAGCTAATGCAGAGATTTTGCACTCGGTATTGATTTGGAAAGTTGCTATTGGTTGTATTCTCATGGCTATTTTAGGAATTGGCATCACGATAACTATACAGAGATTTTTGGATAGAGGTAAATAAACGAAAAGTCTCAACTGGATAAGATTGCTATCGGTTGAGACTTTACTTTGTATTGTGTCAAAAGACTGCTATTTACTCTCCTTGCTCTAACACCCATCTGATTTGCTTATCAAAATCAGAATCAATTGGTTGAGTAAGATTAAAAATATCAATGTTCCGCCTTAGCTTTTGCTTGAGCAGCAGAAATACGCCCTTTGTCTGGCAAAATTTGATAATCCATAAATGAAAGGAACTTTGTTACACTTTCAGAAAATTGCTCCATATCAAAAGTGTTCCTACGTCTAATAAGGATTTCAATATAATCAAAGAATGCTGATACGGCAAGTTCCAATTCCTTTATTTTTTTCTCTGGCAGATAGTTCTTTGCAATAGAGACATCAGATTTCAAGACACGTCCATTGGGAGAGTTTTTCCAAGCAGTCAAACCCATGTACTCTTTGGTATGATCTGCATTGTGATACACAATTTCGGCTGCAGTCTGTCCTGTAATTGCATAATGAAACCGATTATGAATCATCGCATAGAAATCATGCGTTGTTGGCGAATTCCTATCATAATCAATGCTACACTCAGCATATATATCTGTAATCTTCTGCCAAATTCTACGTTCACCGGCACGGATGGAACGTATTCGTTCAAGCAACTCTTGAAAGTAATCCTGCCCAAACACAGTCTCGCCTTGCTTCAAGCGGTCATCATTAAGAACAAATCTTTTTTTATGTATTCATTCAAGATTTTCGTAGCCCATTGACGGAAACGAGTAGCTTGTAGCGAATTTACGCGATAACCAACCGAGATTACAGCATCAAGGTTATAAAATTGGGTGTTATATATCTTGCCATCCTCGGCAGTATGTGCAAATTTTGCACATACTGAATCCTGCTGCAACTCAGACGACTCAAATATATTTTTGAGATGCTTGGAAACAACTGTCCTATCCACGCCGAAAAGTTGAGCCATCGCCTTTTGGGTACACCACAATGTCTCATCCCTAATGATTACCTGCACCTTGCCTTCCTTTTCCGGAAGATTGTATAATATGAATTGAATATCTTTGGGCATATACTTATGTTTTAGCCTCCACAATTACTAATATTTTGCAAAATTCTAATATTATAAAAACTACAGATGTATCTTCCGAAAGTATTCTCCAGTTTACACATTACATTCTAATCTAACGACTCCGGTTCATCATCAGCTGAGTCAGTTGTACTTGCATCAAAAGTTAAAAATACTTCAAGAAAAGCCGTTTCTCTATAAAAGTAATTCGGATTATCAATCAATTTATCTTCCATAAAATGGAATCCCCAGTTGGCATACTCTTCCATTGTCTGCATTAAAGCATCAATCGCTTTACGAGGTGTTACTAAACCTTTATCAAGAGCAATGAAATCAAAATCGGTTTTAGCGACCAGTGCTGTAAAAATAAATTCCCTTAATTTGGGATAAGCTTTACGACCTTTTACGGAATCTATATTACCCCAATATTGAATCGGCTGTCCCAAAGATTTGATTTTTGTACTGTCATCAATGAGTTTTCGTCTTTGATCATAATATAGACCAATAAAGAATGCTATGATGAAAATCTCATAACCAGCACCAAACAACTTTCCTTTGGCATCCCCCAGATTAGTAACGCCTTTCCCATAATCGCTGAAATTTTTGATTATTGACTCCTCATAACGTTTCTCCCAGTTAGGATTACGTCTTGCCCACACATCATATAGTTTCTCTGCCATAGCTTTATTTAATTCTTTCAGTTAATGTTTGAATTGTCGACAAATCTTCTTCATCGTAACCAGAAGCTTTCTGAATGCGATATACAGAACATGATAGTTGATTTATCTTATCAAAATCCAACTTACGAGTCTGTGTTTCTCGATCAAATTTCAACAGGTCTTTTGTAAATATAATACATTGTTTATCAATATCATCAATTATATTATAGAAAATATCCTCTTTGAAATCTCCGAACGAAGATGTCGGAGCGTCAAAAATCAAAGGATAATCTTCATCTCTCTTTAGCGTAGTGATATTAGAAATGGCAAAAAGAACTGACATATACATTGTAGTTTTTTGTGCGCCACCCGGATTAGCTATTATAGTATCATTTGAGCTATAAAGATTTATTTTAGCAGATCCGTCAGCTGTTCTCTTTATTTTAATAACACCACGGAAATCATCTGCGTTAAGTTTTTTTAGATATATATTAGCCTGTTCTTCGAGGGTTCTAATAAATTCTTCTACATTTCTATCCTTTGCCGCCTCAAATGCCTTCATTATTCGCTCAAGCGTAATATGAACCTTCTGATAGACTCTTACAATTCCATTAGACGGAACAATTTGATTCTGCTTATCTTTTAACTCCTGTTTCTGTATCTCGAGTTCTTCAAGTCTGCGTTTAAGGTCTTGAAGGTCTAATGACGCTCTTTTACTACTGTCAGATAGCCCTTTGAAATCCTTAAAGTTTTTGATAAGCATTTCCTCTGTTAAATCAGGAGTTTGAATAAGCAGCTGCATTTTTGAGTCCTCAGCCTCTGTCAAGTCTTTATTTACTTTCTCCAAGTCCTGCTTTCTGGTTTGTACAAAAGATAGTCTGTCGGCAATAACAGTTGCTAACTTAGACAATTCTTGTTCAGTATCACCACTTAATTGAACGCTCCGAGTATGAAGTTCATTTATATATGTGTTTTCAAAAAGTGGTTTTATCGGGGTTTCTTGTTGTTGCGCAGATTTCGATTCTTTACGAATATGCTCCAGATATTCATTAAGTTTGTTGACCATAAAGTTATAGGCCTCACTCCCTTTTTCTGCTGGACGACCACAAACTTTGCATATCTCATCATCAATCATCTCCTGCATCGTTTCTTTATCAGGGAGATTCCATGGGAGAGGAGTCGCATTATTGGCTAGTTTTTGAATCTCTCTAATCGCTTCTAACTTCCCTTTCTCAATGGCTATACGTTCATCTTCTGCCTTTTGCAATTTACGTTTCTCTCGGCTAAGAGCCGATACTTTTTTCTGATATTCACTTAAAACAGAAGGATATGCACGAAGAATCCACATATCATCAAGCAACATGGCATTATAATCCAAATTAATATAGCCCAGTAGTCTACGTTGCTCATTTTTTTTCTGTTCAATTCGGGCATTTATATCTTGTAGGTTCTCACAAGCATCTTGGTTCTCCTCCAAAATTTTCAAACGAGTTTCATAGTCTGATACAGCTTTCTCTTTTGTACTAATATCATGTCGCACATCAGAAATCTCTGACTGCACTTTACCCAAATCAAATTCAAGCTGTTTAATAATTGCCTCTTGTTTTTTGTCTTTTCTTAATTCTTTAGTAACTAAATTGTCAGACTGTTGCTCAAAATATGAGGTCATCTCGACAAGATTATCGAATTGCTTGATTCCAGAGAATGTATCAACAAGTGTTTTGAGTGCCGTATTATTATCGAACACATTTAATTCCCGTTCTCCTTTAAAAAGGCAATAACGACGAATAACTGTATCAAAACATGATTCCAATAATATCTTTCCATCTCGATTATGTCTTTCCGAACCAACTATCTCATAGCCAACGAAAGAAAAATCTCTTGTTTTTAGGAGGTTATCGGATGTTTTTTCAAAAATGAATTTTTTACAAATTTCTTTTTCTCCTCCATGTTCAAAGGTCATCGTGACAGAAACCTCATCACAATCACCCATCCCTATTTCCGCTTTACGCATTTCAGAAATATTGCTTTCACTTTTATTGTCTTTGCTGGTATCAAACAACCATTCAAGAGCTTCAAAGAAAGTGGTTTTGCCATCGCCGTTATCACCAATAACTAGAGTAAGACCGTCTGATAACTCAAAAACAATTTTCACCGTAATAACTGCGGAAATTCTTAATAATAATCTTATTTAGTTTCATATATTCGAAGTCAAGAAGTTAGACACCTGAGTGTATATTTCCTTTTGAGTATATTGATTTTCATTGCCATCAATAATCATCGCAACAGCTCGTATTGTGGTATTTTCTGAATCGAGAGCATCTACAATAGTCTCGTCTCCAGTTAATATATACTCTCCTAACTCGGCCAGTTTGGGATCGGCCAATACTGCTTGCAGTATTCTGTCTCCATTTGTATAATGAGTAGCCATAATGATATTAGTTAAATATTGAAATCTGATATTGGTTTAATACATCATCTAATGCATCCAATGTGTCATTACAATTTTCAGAAAGCAACGCAAAATCTCGAACACGGTTTATTTCAGATGAAACTAAACTCTTCTCCAACTCATAGCAATCTGGATCAAAGTTTATCTGTGGAATCACTACTAAATCGTGAATAATAGCAAACCGTTTATCGTCATGTCTTCGCAGTACACGCCCCCGGCGTTGAATAAATTGTCTGGGATTTCCAGTACTTGCACAGAAAATTGCTAACTCGCTTCGCGGAACGTCAACACCTTCATCCAAACATTTCATGGAAGTTAATACATCGATATTGCCTTTTGCAAAATCAGCCAATATTGCATCACGGTCGGTGGATTCTGAGGTAAATTGACGTACAACAATATGCGAATCAACATCTCTTACGATTCGGGTATATTCGTTAATCAGATGAATGGTGTCTTCGTCATCTTTGATTCGTTCAGTCGTATCAAAGACATCTGCACCTTGATCATCGGGTTGATTCCCTTCCGGGACATATACTAACGTATATTTTAATGAACCTGTTTTCTCTCGATGCTCTTTTAAAATATTTTCAAATATGCTCTTTTTATTTTCTGCCTTATGTATAATCTGCTTCCGTTTAAGCAGAAGTCGTTTTAATATCTCACGATTATCATCATCTTCTCGATTGATTATTTTTGCAATCTTCTTCGATAGCTCAACGTATTGAACCATCTCCTCATTTGTCAGTTCGACTAAATGTGGATAGTAATAATATTTGCACAATGCTTTATTCCTAATAGCCTCCGCCATTGAGTATTCGAAAGTATATATTCCATTGCAACCAAAGAAATCCATTAAGCGATCATTACCTTCTTCGTCAAACTGACGTTCTGGAGTTGCAGACAAACCAATTCTTCGTGAATACTTTATATCGTTAAGACGTTTGGCAATGAGTCCAGCTCCCATATTATGGGCTTCATCAGCTATGAACAATAATTTGTTCTTCGGGAACTGATTTAATTCTATGAAATTAGCCGGTCGAATAAAGGATGCATATGTGGAAATTATCACATAAGATTGCTTATTGTCTGGACTTGAAAGCTCCAACATCCTTATATTTGCCAATGAGGTTTGCCATCCACTATATTTAGAGCAGACTTTAATTACATTGGTAAAGTTAAATTTTACACATTCTTTTTCCCATTGGTCTACAAGGGTGATTGTTGGAACCAGTATAAGGGCTTTATAATAACCTAATCTTTTATAAATTTCAAGTAGGCAGTTTAATGAGGTAATGGTTTTACCAGTACCAGTTGCCATTGCAAACAGGCCTTTCTGTTTGTTGGCTTTCCAATTCTCAAAAGCCTGAATTTGATAATCTCTTGGACCAGATGTATATGGAAATTGCGGTTCATTGCTCCGTATAACAGCAGCCCTATATTCAATCTCTTTGAGCTTATCCAGAATGACCTCCAAACGCTCTTTGGAATTATCCAATGCTTTGATTATGTGTTTGGAAATACTCTGCTGACGATGGTTTCTTAATATATTGTATTCCGCTTCAAGCAATTCAGACATTGACTTATCAGGAAAGCTATCTGTAATTCTAGTTAGAACCTTATCTATTGATAAATAAACAACATTGTCATCCTTTTTTTGGAATACGTTTTCAAAATCTTTTCTAATTGCTTCAACCTTCGCAACCTCAATATTCCCATCCCAATCACATGAGACAGTCAAGCTTTCGATATTATCTACGAGTGCTGTTCGTGAGAAATTACACGAACCATCAAATCCAACTTTGTTAATACCATCGTAGAAAATGCCAGATTTAGTATGAGAAATCCCAATACCGCTTTTAGGAGCAATAATTTTAACTTCAAAGCGGTTATGACGTATAAGCCAAGCTAAACAATCAAAAAAATGTCGATCCCTTTCTGATAATGTGTTTTTAATCTTTTGAATATCATATATGTCAAAAAATGGTATTTCCATATCACCGGTTCCTGCTGCAATGGCGTTTTTATCTTCATCTGTCAAAATATCATTGACAATGAGCCGCATTTTGCCCCCATTATAAAGGAATACAGCAAACCCATTTGCGAGTACACTTATTGCCGATGAAGAAAAGAATCCAAGCATAAGGTTAAAATGCGTTGCGTTACATAGACAATCGGAGAAGAAGCCTATTGGTTCCCACTCTGTACGCGACTTATAACGCCGATGTTCAGGCCATATGATATCTGTCTTAAGCATTATGTATAGATATGTTATTTAACATTACTATTGCATCCTCTATTGATATATTATGGACTGCTGCATATTTTGTTTTTATTGCAATTTTCTCTTTATTTGTCAATATATCATGATTATACATATGCATAAATAGATATTTTACCAAGGACTGATTTCTCATAACCATTTTACGAGTTATTGGATTCCAAATTATTCTATTCCATGGTTCTGAGGATACAGTTCTATTAATATTTCTAAATTGTTCCATAACACTAATAATATTATGTTCGGGGGCTCTCATTGCAAGCGTTGTTATTGCAGAAATGAATGGATAGAGTGAGATTGGTCTAAAAAATATATTACCTCCATTATTAGGATCTCTATATTGCTCTGCTGCATTAAGTGATGTGTCCTCTATATAATTTTTAATTTCTGTAAAGCAAGTATAAAACGCACTCCAAAATTCTACAAGGAAATCATAAAATCCTGATATTGTGTCATCATTTGGTCGAACTCTTAGATAATCTTTTAATCTTCCATTTGAAATATTACCTCCAAACTTATAATATTTCAACAACTCTAAGTGGCAATCATATAGGGTCATTAATGTTGTAAAACATTTCTTGTCCCCGGATGGTATTGATTTAGAATTGCTAGCTTTTATCTTATCCCCAGTGAATAAAGGAAAATTCTCCAACATAATTCTAGTTGTGATTGCAACTACGTCATCCTCGTCAAGTGCTATAATATCTCCTAATCTAACAGGTTTTGCATAGCGGTTAAGCGTTGAAAAAATCCTTCTAGATTTTTCCATACCTTCGGGTGTATTATTATGTCCTATCAAAATAACACTTATCGTTTCAGATGCAATTTCAGACTTTTCTCTTAAGGCTGCTTTTATTCCTTCTACACGATGTTGTCCATCAACAGGAAAAATTTTTTCATCTCCATTGAAATGTAAAACTCCTACATTATGATACCACTCTTCTTCTAATTCATATCTTATTTCAGTCCACACGGGTAGACCGTCGTATACAGCTAACACTAATGAATTAAAGAAATGATCGTCTCTATTCAAAATGTATTGCTTTATTTTAATATAATTATCAGACAAAGAGCGTTGTATCTCTTCCTTTAAGGATGTAGACGTGTGTAATTCAGAATCAACTCTTTTAACAAGTTGATTGATTTGTTGAAATGTGAGATTTGCTATATAGTATATAGTTTCTCCTATTTTCCCTTTTATTGCAGGTATCTTCATATTCTATCATTCAAATGCAGGAACACTATCTTGTATGTCAACTCGATCTGGAATTACTTCGTTATACCGAGGAAGTATTGCTCTAATCAGCTGAATTTCATTATTTTTTATTCTTTCATTATTTGTATCTGGATAATATCTATAATACAAATGTTCTTTCCATCTACTAAACATTTCCACTATTAAATCCCGAGTATCCTTATAGTATTCTCTTGCACGTTTCCTAATATGTTGCGTCTCTGTAAATTGGCATCTGCCAATATAGAGAATATAATTTTCTATAAATGATAAATTTAGTCCTTTTATATAAAATACATAAATACCACCAGTATCATTCGGCAAGTTCTTTATGTCATCTGACAAATCATCATTCGATTCATTTAAATATTTGATTTCGTCAGACCAGTTATCAACATTCCTTATGGGATTTTCGGTATTGATAATATTATTTCTCCACCTATTCGGATTGTGATAATAGGTCAATTCATATCGATAATTATTTGAATCTTCCGCAAGAAATGCTCTATATCCACCCATACAAAAAACTATATAAAACAGTTAGCACAAGGTATTTCATCATCTTCGTCAAACATATCGACAAGCAAGCCACTTACTGTTTTTGCCTTCAAATTCTCTTGCTTTTTGATATAGTCTAATTTTATCTGACGAACTCGTTCTGGACGACTTAATTCTGCAAGTGTCTCTCCTTGAATCCATGTATAGCCATCCTTCTCATACTCCATAGACTTTTTGTACAACTCTGGATGCTGCTCTAGAAGCCAAATCCACTCTATACGTTGTTGGAAAAAGCAAAAATAACACCCAGAACGGCTACGGCAATACTCTCCTTTCTTACCATCAACCTCAAATTCTATTGGGTTGTAGTACGCTGGAACTCCGACACCACTTTCCTCCAAGATTCTGAATATATCATCCTTGACTAGGATATCCTCATTATCAATCAAAGGAAACTCGTCAAGTTTACCTACAGGGTAATCAGTTGTCTTCAAGTATTCAAACACCACTCGATTAAAAGTCTTTACACTCAAATCTAGCAGGGCATTCAACTTCCGGCTATAAAAGAATGATTTGTTTATCAGAGTTGAGGCGATCTCAATAGATTCTTCTTTTATGTTCTCTGGAGCCCACTGCTTGTAAAGGTCAGTAATTAACTCCATGTTTTCATTGTGTAAAGCCTTGTGTATAACATCAAGGCTCCAAATATTCCTTCTAAACGGAAATACAGCCTGTATATTCGGTTTGGTCGAAACATAACCTTCTCGGTCTTCATCTCCACGAATACCAACATAAGATACTGTAGGCTCATCACCAACGAACTTCTCAAATTCAGCTAGCTTCATTTTTTGTGTACACCAGCGAGCCTGTGGCGATGGTAAATAGCCACCACTAATCTTTAAAAAGTGGTCAAATGGTGTTGGCTCAGGACTACCTTCAGCAGCCTTCAATCGCTCGACCTTACCTAGGAATGACTCTAGATTATCGACCAATTTCTCTGTCTCTTCCAACTCGCATCCAGTGTCTGAGTTGTAGTATTCCACCTTCAGTGTTGGGTACTTCTGCTTCATATAGATGGCTAAAGCCGCACTATCCTTTCCACCAGAAATTCCAAGAACATGTCTTACCTTAGTCATCGTTCAATCTCTTTTTAATTATACTTAAAAGTGCATAAGCATTGATTTCACTATCACTTGATAATAATTTATCAATCTTTGCTTCAAGTTTTTTTGCTTGCTCTGTCTTTGTTGCATTCAACTGAACAATTTGCTGTGAGGTTGTGCCATCACTTGAAATCATCTCAAAACGGAAGAAGTTATCCCCACTTGCCAGTCCCTTGTTACTAATCTCAACGTACTTTAAAAGCTCTTTAAACAAGTGTACGAGGTTATCAACCAAGTATGCTTCTTCCTCATCTATCAAAGCCTCCAACTGCTTATCTAAAACCACATACGCCAAAGATTGATACCAAGTTGCCCTGTCTGTATTCTTAGTCAATATACGAGTTAAGAAGGTTTTTTGTCTTTCGGTTAGCAAGTATGTTTTGATAGATGCATATCGTTGTTCTAATTCTGCTTTATATAAAGAGAATTCTTTACTCTTCAAACCAAGTTCATCAACAAGTACACCCTCCAATCGATTAATTAGATTTGAGTAGCACATACGGAGCTCTCTAATAGCCTTCTGGAGCAACTCTACATATCGCTTAAGAACATCTGCATTACTTGCTATCTCTGCATCCTTAAATCCTAATGCACGCGGGAGATCCTCAAAAAAGGTTTTCTCTGGGTCTTTTGCAGATGCCAATACAGCTCGGAACTGTACAGTAGATTTCTGAAGCCGTTTGGTCTGTTTTGTGTATTTATTGAGTTTCTTGTAAAAAAGCAGGAACGGTTTGATTGTCTCGATAAGACTGTCAGCCGTGAACTCTGCATCCTGCATTAAGCCTAATGCCTCACGATACTTGTTGAATAAGTCTAGTTTAACCCCATCAACATTGAAAGCTTTAATGGAGAATCCTGCAGGGGATTTCTGCATAATGTCCAATACCTCACGAGTAATCATAGGTATATATATCCCAGCATCATTATACAGTGAGTAATCATTCTTTTTAATGATCAAGAATGCCGGCAGCCACATGTCTATCACTCCTTGCTTCAACTTGAAGGGGCGAGAGCGTAATATCTTTACAAGATCTCCTAATTTACGAGGTTTCTCTTTGCTAGTATCAAGGAACTCCTCGCAGGTCCTCCACAAAGGCATGAAACTTTCTTCGTTGGGAGCATCAAGAAAATACTCTTTGCCGATATGCTTATGGATGCCCGTGTTATGAAGTAGCGTCAGATAGATAGTTCTTTCTGGAGGGAACTTACCATCCTCAAAGCCTAAATTGGGCTCTGAACTATTATGAAGTAAATGAGTAAGGAAGTTAACGCGAGCCATTGATATTGCACTACTGGGCTTATGCTTGTTGACCATCTCATTGATATACACCGGAGTGTCACAATACACCCGATCGCATATCATTGATAGCCATTTGTTAAATAGGGTTTTCGAGGAGATGTCAAGGATCTCTCCTCGATATACCCAAATGACATCTGAGTTATAACTAAAAAGGGTATTTAATACGCTGGTGGTTAGCAGACTTTGCTCATGTGCAATAAGAGCATTGAGCTCTTTCTGAGCTACATTATCTTTATTGTCAACATCATTCTGGACATAAGCTAGTTTATCAAGCTGCCATACGTGATCTATAATTTGGTCTGCTTTCTTGAAGTATGCATACAAAATAGCTTCTTCAACACCTACAGAGTGTTGTTTTAATGCATCTACTGTGAGATCTTCATTAAATATGAGATTGATGTAGCCATCGATTTCATTCTGAGGCTGTAGAATAATCGGATGGTCTGTAATCTCATACTTAAAGTATCGAGGTGTACCCTTGCGGTAATAAGAGGCGTTAGCAAACTCAATGGGAAAATTGAAGTTTGTGATGAGCTTCTCCACAATATCTTTAGAGCGGGGAATAATACCTGCAGCCTTCAATAATTCGCCTTCGATATTGACATCCGTTCCTTCAAACAATATATATTGAGACTTGTAGGTTGCATATCGAATAATCTTATGTTGCGTAAGCAATTCAATAACAGACACCGGGTTGTCGATACCTAAAGCAAATTTTGCATATTCGGAAAGCTTCTCTTTGTTAAATTGCACTCCTGCCTTACCAAAGAGATTGAACATACCAATCGTCTTAATAAGCTTCATGGCATCTGTAGCTATTTCGCCCTCAAATAAACTCTCAACGCGCTCTAAACTTACGCGTATGGCTGTCCATGCAGTAGAGTCTGCATTTACTTCCGACAAGTAAGAGTAAAAGTTGTATATATCATAGTCATAGACATCGGCTAAGCTATATGTTGTATTCTCTTTTTCCTTAAAATGATGAAGAGAGCCTTGTCCCGTAGCTTCAAGAAAAGAGAATAGAGTTCTTTCGTTCTGACCGTACCTCTGAATGGACAGGGTCAATGCTTGTGCAGCAAAAATGTCCAACGGATACAAACTTACTGCAGTATCATAAGCAATAGATGAACTGGCAAACTTGCTTGCAATGGCTAAATTGTAAATCTGCTTAAAGTGCTGATTCACAATATCTCGTTTTGTTCTTTCTATACGTTTAGATGCAAGATAAAGTAGCTGTTCTATAGGCTCATTAAAAACAATCTCCTGAAAACGGCCCTTTACCTTTGTCCATTCGTTGCGCTGGCTCTCTGTTAATGTACGAGAATACGAATTAAAATTCTGGTGCAATGTTGTAAGTAGAATGGCATTACGTCGTTCATCATTGATGAACTCCGTAAACTTCTGAAATAAGTACAACTCCCTTTCAGGGTTATTTTTTGCTGCATACTCTAGTAATTTGCCAAATTCATCAATTACAAGAATTACAAACTCCTCACGTTTCTCTGCCCTCTTGAAATAGCTTTTCAGATTTTCAAAAAGATTGTCCGAAGCCTCTGTCGGAAAGAGATTCTCAGTGAGAACTCTTTGAAGTGAGGCATAATCGCCTACAATTTTCTCGAACCTGAATCGAACAAAACCATTAAACTGCCCCTTGTTGGTAATGAGAATCTTACTATTATTCTTTAAACTATCCTCAAGAGCCAGAATGAAATTGGATTTACCAGTTCCATATGAGCCGATAATATTAAATGAGTGTACGCCCGCATTGAATGAATTCACAATGTTGCTAATGACCTTTATGGCATTCTGAGTCACAATATAGCTATTGGGGTCAAAGGTCGTTTGAGCGATATTTATTGATGGAGTATATTTCATATTAGTTCTCCTCGTAATATTTGTTTAGTACCTCTATAGGTGCAAGCGATGTCTTGAATTGCAACTCTTTAATACCTGCGACATCTGAAAATACAATCTCCGATGGATATTGAAGACAAAACCGTTTGATAAGATCAATAACGTCATTGTTAGTCAAACAAAAAATCAAAGCTAGCTCGGCAATATCATCAAAGGAAACACTATTTTGACCCTTACACCTAATTATCAATGCGTAAAGAAATACCAAACTAGGTACTTTGCTACGAGCATCATAGTTGAATATATAGCTATCTTTTTCTGCTTCATTTATCAAATTCAGAGGAGCCAACAAACAGTTGCTATCCTCCAAATTGGTATTGCTTTTGCTACAATAGTTGTGAAACATTACACCAACATCTCGCTTGACAGTATTGTCATTATACAAATTTTTATACTGTGTTCCTTCAAAGCAAGTATGCTTAATGTAGTTTTGCAGTCTACTCTTTTCTATGATATTTCGTTGGCGATGATATTCGATAAATGTCGTTTTGTAGATTGTAGCATACTCTGTGTTGATCAGCATAAAATGCAGCAACCACAGAGTTCCAATATCTTCAAGGTAGGGATCTTTACCACTCGCATCATCGAAAATGTAGCCAGCTATTGGCGCAAGACCATCTTCCTGCAATAATCCAAACGCTTTTAGCCAAAATCTGATTGAAGCTACCATATTCTTACCAACGCCAAGATGTACAACAGCCTCATCATCGTTGAAATTATTTCCAGCATTGACAAAATCATATCCTCGCTTAAGCCAATGAGACTTGCAAGCGAATGACTCATGTCCAGAGAATATTGGTTTTGAAATATTTCTAATCATTATCTTATTCTTTTTAGATTGTTATGCCACATTCTACAAAGCATTATCATCTTATATTCTTAGCTCTAGTTCATTAACTTGATAACGTCTTCCGGCAACATTGCATTCCCAGCATCATCTTTCGGAGCATTCTTAAGAAACAGCACTGGAATGATAATATAGTTCTTAGCAAACGGTAACAAATTGGCTTTGCGGAGAAGTTCAGCTGTCAGTTGTTTGCCGTTCTCTTGGGTTGTCCACTTGCATTCGCCAACCAGCAGATACTTTTTGTCAAGCGATTCGGCTATAATATCGAACTCAACCTGTTCCGGCTTCTTATCCTCATTGAGAACAGAACCCCACCAGCGTTTTGCTTTGCCATAAACTACTCCATTGACAATATTTCCTGTAACGGCATCCCGACACAGTTTTTCCCATTGCATACTCACATACTCAGAGAAATGAGCAGTCAAAGCCTGTTCTATGGGTAAACGACGGCCAAGCTCGATAAACGAGCGATTAGGAACGACAAACTGATAGTAGAGTGCCATAAACGAATCGGCTATCTTATAGAGACTCTTTTTCGCATTCTTTTCATCAAGACCGAACGGAACATCTTTCTCCAAGAATCCGAGATCGATAAGTTTCTTCAATGGACGCGACAGATTGGTTGCCGGCTCATTGCATCGTGCTGCAATTTCAGAAAGCCGGTTTGCACCAGTACCGATATAAGACATTATCGTCGAAGTCTTGACAATATCCTTAACATCATCCTGAAACAGTTTTATAGGCTCTTCGTAAAGAGTTCCATTTACAGAAAGAATATTATGCCACAGGGCATCATCAAGCGAACTTCTGTTTTCCCTCAATTCCCAATAACGCGGCACACCGCCCCATACGGCATACTCTTCAATAGCATTCATCGCATTAAGACTCAAAGCCTCTTGAATATACGGCAAACGTATCGGTGCAAGCCTCATTATCTCATCAGCACGCCCATATAGAGGTGCAGTAGAATCAAGGAACAACCCATACATCATATTTTGTGATGAACCGCAAAGCACAAGGTTATACTTCAACTGCTTCTCATCAACAAGTTTCTGCAATACAGACGGCAACTCAGAAGATTGCTCTACAAGATACGGAAATTCATCCAAACATAAAGTAAAACGTTTGTCTGTCCGATAATTGACCGCACGAAATATAGATTCCCAATCCGGATATGTCAGTTTGTCGAAATCCGGGAAGATTTGTGCTATTACTTTTGCAAGCAATACTCTCTGATGTTGCCCTTCAGAACGGTCAGCAAGGAAGTAAACATCATTTTCTGACAACACCCTTTTAATGAGCGTTGACTTACCCAGTCGTCTGCGACCGTACATCACGACGAACGAGGATTTTTCTCCCGTAAGAGCATCTTTCAGTCGTGCAGCTTCATCTATTCTATCAACGAATTTCATACACCTTATTTATTATGTAATACAAACATAATGTTTTTGCAGCATAACACAAAATTTTGAGCCATGTTTTTTATTCCAACAGAACAAATTGCCACTTTTGTATAGGAGAACATGCACTCTATTCCTTTTTTGAAGCTCGCCTCCTTGTCTTCAGACTCAAATCCTGCAAAGCTTTTCCCAACTTGTCTTCCTTTGCCAGCCACAGAATATCATCGTCAAGTTGCAAAGCATACAACACTCGCAAGTAGATTCCAATTGCTACTGTTGGTATGCCTTTTTCTATTCGGGATACAGTCAACGGAGAGCAAGTTGCACGTTCTGCAATCTGAGCCACACTTAGATTCCTGCGCAAACGAGCCAGTTTAATCTGCTCTCCTACAATTGACATCTTCTGCACCAATTTTCGAGGCAGTTTGGTTCCCATTGTATTCTTTGTCATAATCAACTTATCATATAATATACAAAGATATTAGATTTTATCTATTTAATGATGTATTAAAAGGGGAAATCTCAAAAATAGAAGAGATGGCTAAAACAAGTACAATATAATGGTTCTACACTTTTTCAAACGAATAGATCTTATTCGCAACCCTTTTTCCAACAAATCACAACCATTACACAACACTTTTCCAAGCGAATCCAATGTCTTTGCAGCAGATTCCAACAAGCATTTTTGGAAAAGTGCGAAAGACAAGGTGATTTTGCTTTGAAAAAATGTAAATACTATCATATTGTTTGTAAGTATCAACAAACCCATACAACAAACAATATATTATTCGTTACATAAACACAAATCTCAAGATTGGATTGGCTATTCAAAATGAAAATCAACTTTATTTTATCCGCGTATTTATATATACGTTCATTAAAGCAAAGCTAACAGAGGGAGAAAAAAAATGGCTTCGCCAAAGCCGAGCCGAACCATAACTGCCGACTTTCTTTTTTGGCCGCGAAAGACACAGAAATCCTGCTCCCAAAACAAACATGATTCGAGCCCTTATCAAGCCACAAAAGCCAACCCTAAAATCCGTGAACCCATCTCTAATTTTGCAACCATAATCGGCAAAATAATCACCGATATGCCTTATCTTTGCAAAGCAGCAGTTTTGGGACAAAAGAGAGCGATTTTCCCTCTGTTTTGAGATAGGCAACGAAGAAAAGTGTTAAATCTTCGATTTT
>ERZ773147.2060-NODE-2060-length-18671-cov-3.981145_pt1 | contig 18671 bp, 18 predicted proteins | sample MGYA00580851_ERZ773147 | MGnify/ENA primary metagenome ERZ773147 (study PRJEB29015, sample SAMEA2737818) | human gut metagenome | biome: human gut; feature: human-associated habitat; material: faeces | place: China | collected 2012 ... | reverse complement strand
ATTCGCCAAAATTCAATCCATAATAATCCAAAACTCTATCAAATGTATTATTTACTCCTGATGCCGAACCCATCATAAGACAAAACAAACCAAAAAATGATGTCCAAAAAACATATATAAGACAATATATTTTTTTGCTCTTTATATTTTCCCTATCACGATGTCTTCCATAACAAATCACATTCGTGATTTGCTTGGGGAAAAATAGCGTGATAAAAATTGAAAATATTGCATATAATAATCCCATAATAGTTTCTCCCATTTCTTATTATGCCGTAGCCCACTATAATACGTCGCAAACTATGTTGTAGATGTCCTTACAAGAAAGACTTCTATAAAGCACTAGAAAATTTGAAAAATCCAAAGGTGCAATTGTAATCACGGCTATTAACACATTGAAAGTTCCAAATGGACCCAACGAATTTCATAGGGTATTTTTTTCCATTTTGATGAATAGCCGTTTTTGAAGAACTCAATATTGTGTATTCTTGGCATTTATATATTTGGGTGAATCATTCAATTTTAATGATATCATATCTTTTCGAATTTACCACTTTATATATATCTGTAAACTTTATTTATCATAATATTAAGACAACTATATCATTTATATCATGCCTTGTCAATTTTTATCAAAATCCACTCATACAAAAGAAAAATTTGTATATCATGCACAATAATATTGTTCTTAAATATGATAAGAAGCGTGTGTGGCATGGCGAAGAAGAAGTGCATCTCACATCACGCGAATGGAAAATATTAGAACTTTTGGCGAAAAATCAGGGAAAGATTGTAACAAAAGAAGTTATTTTAGAACAGGTATGGGATATTGATGAGAATTTTGTGGATACACATGCGGTTACGGTTGTGATAAACAGATTAAGGAAAAAGATAGAGAACAATATGACAGAGCCTGTATACATAAGGAATGTGTTTGGAGTAGGATATACTTTTGGAGAATAGGGTTGGTTTAAAAATAACCTTATTATCATGCGCATATTCTATGGAAAATTCCGCTAAAATATGCTTTAATAGAAGATATATAGCAGTAAAGGAGATGAACGCAATGGGGAGATTTGTAAATCCTGGAAACAGTGCATTCAAGGTAGCATTAGCTTCCGAGATATATATAGACAAAACAGGCTTGCTCGATTTTACCAATAGTGTGCTTGGAACAAAGCAGGCATATATATGTAATAGCCGGCCGAGAAGGTTTGGCAAATCTATTACGGCCGATATGCTTACAGCATATTACAGCAAGGGCTGTGATTCCAGAGAATTATTTATGAACTATAACATTGCACAGACAGAATACTTTGAGAAATATCTCAACAAGTATGATGTTATTCATCTCGATATGCAGTGGATACTAATGGATGCCGGTGCGCCGGAAAGAATATCAGGATATATAAATAAAAATGTTATATCAGAGTTGGCAGATCTGTACAAGGATATTGATTTAAGAGATCAGAAAACATTGTATGGTGCTCTATCGGTTATTAACAGTATGACGAACAATAAATTTGTAATTATAATCGATGAGTGGGATGTTTTGATACGTGATGAAGCAGCAAATTCCTCAGTTCAGGAGGAATATATCAATTTCCTGCGCGGAATGTTTAAGGGAAGTGAACCAACAAAGTATATAGAGCTTGCATTTCTCACAGGAATTTTACCGATAAAAAAGCTAAAGACGCAGTCGGCACTTAATAATTTTGATGAATATACCATGTTATATGCGGGACGTTTGTCCCCATATATTGGCTTTACTGAGGATGAGGTCAGAGACATATGTGATCGCTATGGCAGGAATTTTAGCCAGGTAGAGCGGTGGTATGATGGATATATGCTGGGAGATTACCATGTATACAATCCGCGTGCAGTAGTAAATTACATGCTTCAGGGAGACTTAAAGAGTTATTGGTCAGAGACCGGGTCTTATGATGTCATAGTTCCACTTATAAATTTGGATTTTGATGGATTAAAGACCGCAATAATTCAGATGCTGTCAGGTGGAGAAATAAAGGTGAACACCGGCAGCTTTATGAATGATACGGTTAGCTTTAAAAATAAAGATGATGTTTTAACATATCTTGTTCATTTAGGGTATCTGGGATTTGATCAGAAAAAGAGTTGTGCGTTTATTCCAAATGAGGAGATACGGCAGGAACTGACTATGGCGGTTACCAGCAGACATTGGAATGAAATGCTTTTGTTTTGGCAGGAATCGGAAAATCTGTTGGAGGCGACGTTGGATAAGGATGGAGATGCCGTTGCCAGACAGATTGAGAAAATTCATAGTGAATATGTTTCTGTCATCCAATATCATGACGAAAATTCATTGAGCAGTGTTTTGGCAATTGGTTATCTGAGCGCTATGAAGTATTATTTTAAACCAGTCCGAGAATTGCCGACAGGACGTGGATTTGCTGATTTTGTTTTTATTCCGAAAAGTGAATATAAAAAGGATTATCCAGCTTTGGTTGTAGAATTGAAATGGAATCAGAATACAGAGACGGCATTGGAGCAGATCCGAAACAAAAAATATCCGTCTTCTATATTAGAATATACAGGTGATATATTACTTGTGGCAATTAATTATGATAAAAAGAGTAAAGAGCATGTGTGTCTGATAGAAAAATACGATAAATGAATGTTGCAGAGATAATGTAACAAAATAGTATACTTGTGATTGTGAATTCAGCGTTTTTACCATGGTATTTAGACATCTTATAGTGAAATTCAAGGGGAAAGGAACAAAATGAACCAGCAGGAAAAAGATAAAATCGTAAGAAAACTTATTGACACAAATATCACGATTTCCACGATGGAGAGCTGCACTTCCGGGCTGATCGCATCCATGATCACGGATACGGAAGGGGCATCGGCAGTTTTTCCGGGAGGTTATGTCACTTATCTGAACAAAACGAAAATCTTATGCGGTGTTGACGAAAAAATTATAAAAGGGCACGGTGTTTATTCTAAGCAATGTGCGAGGGCGATGGCTGAAACTGCTCAGAAAAACCTTCATACAGAGATTGCGGTCGGAATCACAGGCACGACCGGAAATGTCGACCCGAATAATGCAGACAGCATGCAGGGTAAAGTATTTTTCTGTATTCTTGTGGGAGAGAATGCGTATGACTATGAATACAATGCAGAAGTCACCCGGATGAGCCGTCATGAGATCAAGGAGTTATATGCAGATAAAGTATTTGAAGAACTTGCAAAATTGATAAATATCGTTCATTCCAGTAGTGATCTCTGCTGTGATTCTGTATGAAAAATGATAATTATTTCATGATTTCGTGTTTTGCAGCTGTTTAATTTCGTCTATGGATAAACCGGAAAAATCAGCAATATCTTCCAAAGAAAGTTTGTTGGATTTCAGCATGCGTCTGGCAGTTTCCATTGCAGCATTCTGAAATCCAGTTTTCTTACCTTCAGAGAATCCGTATTCATATTTACTCTGCTTGGTAGTAAAAATAAAACTGAATCTTGTCGGCTTCGTTTTGCTTTCTTCATCAAAAGAAAACGGTGCTATCAGCGGAATTGTTTCGTTAATTTGCCTGCCGTTGGAAGTGCGGATAATAATCAAAGCCGCTGCAAGTGCCTTAAATAAATTGCTTTTCCCTGCGGCGTTTGCACCATAAATTGCAAGGCTTGGCAAAATTTTTTCTTTCCGGAAGCTGAGTAATTCATCCTCGTGTGCCTTATCACTTCCTGCCAAAGCACTTAAGATTACTTCTTCTCTAATGGACTTATAGTTGGACACTCCAAATTGAATCAACATAGCTTTTTACCTCTCATTCATTGCTTTGTTGGCTTTATTATATCCAATTCATCACCCAAATTCAATCATATTTTTTATATTTTTGCAGTTTTTTTGCAAATTCATATAAAATAAAATCACTTTACCCGATAATCAGGTTCAGAATTTCTTTTGTAAAGGTAATGACAATGCCACCTGCTAAGGTGAGAAAGCCATTGGCTCTCTGCGACGGGTCGTGGGACTTTAAGGATAAGCCGACCTGCATAATCCCTAAACCTAATAAAATGATCCCTATCGCGCGAATCAGCGCAAAGATAAAATCCGACAGGTTATTTACGACGACGAGCGGATCTCCGCCCGCCTTTCCCGTTGCAAGTGCTGTCTGCGGAAGCAGGACAAAGCTTGCGGCAAAGAAGAAGCGGATTATGCCCCGCAGCCTTCCTTTTCCTGTTCCTTGAGGGTTTCCTTGTTCCTTCTCTTTCTTATTCATTTCCAGATTCCTCCAATCCATAATTTTTTTCCAGTTCTGCTTCGGTGTGTACTTCATAATCCGTTTCTGAAAGCGTGCGCGCTTCGTTCACTTCCGCGCTGTTTCCGGTATAGCGCAGCAGCACAGAGGCAATCGCTTCGGCTGCTTTTCCATGGATAAATGGTTTCTCGCCGCCGTCAGCAGTTTTCTTCACATTCGGGTGCTTCAAAATGTCGTATTTGAAGTCCATAATCGGATTCTCGCCGCGGATAAATAAAAGCGCATACCGATTGTCCAGCTTTCGCACCTCATCCGGGGTTAACAGCTCCCGCCCGCTGATTTGATAGTTGGTCGAATAGTTTCCGTTTCTGCCTGCGGATTTTCCGTAGGTATTCAGGTCGATGGTCTCCTTGCCAAGGAGCTTTGAGACATACTCATGCGTGGACTGCTCATTACCGCCAAGGTAAAGGAAGCTGTCGCAGTTTCCGGTAATGCTTTCCCACTCTTTTTCAAACAGCTTTTTAAGCTGTGCTAAGTTCTGCAAAATAATGCTGACCGATACTCCGCGCGAACGCATGACAGACAGCGCTTTTTCAAAGTCATCCGGCAGGCTGATATTCGCAAATTCGTCCATCAAAAAATGTACGGGAACCGGCAGACTTCCGCCGTATTTGTGATCTGCCAAATAAAAAAGCTGCTGGAAAAGCTGAGTATATAAAATACTGACAAGGAAGTTAAAACTGGTGTCGTTGTCGGGTATCAGCGCAAAAATCGCGGTTTTCTTCTCACCAAGCATTGATAGCTCAAGTTCGTCCGTTCTGGTTAAATTCGCAAGACTTTCAAGGTTGAATTTTTCAAGCCGGGCTGCGAGCGTGAGCTGAATGGATTTTAGCGTCTTTCCCGCGCCGCTGCGATAATTCTTGTAATACTTGACCGCGATGTGCTCCGGCACCCGCAGTTCAAGGTCATAATAGAGGCTGTCCAGTGGGCTGATGTATTCCTCCTCTTCTTCACTGACCGAGCCATAGCGCAGCATTTCCATGACCATCGCAAAATTCTGTTCCTCCTCCGGCGCTTCATATCGTAAGTAGAACACGAGCGCAAGAAGCAGCATGGAAGCGGCCGTGTCCCAAAAAGGGTCTTGCGACTGCGCGTTCTTTGGCGTGGTTGCCTTAAACAGGTTTGTCACTAACTTTTGCACATCGTTATCGTCCTTGAGGTACACAAACGGGTTATAGCAGTGACTCTTTTCCATATTGATAAAATCCAGCACGCGCACCTCATAGCCCTTTTCCAGTAACAGCCGGCCGGTATCTGTATCCATTACTTCATAAAATGTACAATATATGACGGCCATACGAATCTGCTGGCAAATCAGTTTCCAGAGATCATCTAAGGCTCCTTGCTGCGCCATCGCCTGCGCAAAGCCTGTGCTGTATACTCCCCACGAAGCGTGTGTAAAGTGATTTCGATCTCTTCTGTATGGAAAAAGACGAATTCCGTTCTCAGTCCATGCAACATCCTGCATCCGACAGAGAATCGAATCCTTTTGTTCATCGTCTATTGTGCATAACCTATCCCATAATAAAGACTCTATACCAGATGTTTCCCATGCGGCCATTTCGAAGGCTGTGCTTCCTTTCGGCCCGGACGTATAATATCCGGCAGCTTCATTCCAATACAACTTTTTGACAGCCTTTACAACGGCCTGCGCACGTGTATCCCAAGCAGCCGCCTTCTCCCATTGATTGCGTATTCTTGCCAAGTTTGCTGCCGCTCGTAGTGCCGCTGAATAATAGACCTGAATACTCAGTGCATAACCGCCCGTCTCTTTTTCAGGGAACGCATCATTGGATGTGGAGCGTTCCACCTGTAGCAAATGTAAATCATCGTCAAAAAATCCATTAACAGAATTTATGCTATATTCAGCATCCTCCCATGTCTCATCAAGTATCTGCCAGTCACCCGTTGCCTGGATGTAATCCCAAAGAGCGATAACTGGTAAAAATATACCATCAACTCCATTGTTGATTCCTGTTTTTAAAACATATTGTAGTGTCGTCTTGGTTATGGCTTTAGAAAAAAAAGTACCACACCGCAGGATGATCTGCGCCGCGTCTCTTCTCCAAACGCCAAACCCTTCTCCTTTCCCTTGAAAAGCGCCTGCCGACCACATATTCTTCTGCCCATCCAAGGCATATGCAGGATCAAGCGCGGTAGCCATTGTATGTGCCGCGACATTCCAAGCCGCCTCTACAACAGCATATTTCGTCTTTATTTCAGGAAAGCCTGTTGGCATATGCCCTGCTTCCCAGCAGTCTCCTTTATGCAGTACGCGCGTCATATCACCCCAAGGTGTGTCCCGCCACTCAAATTCTTCAACAACTCTCACGGGAGATATGATCATATTCTTACGCAGAACATAAGCTGCTGGTTCGCCCAGTTTGTAATCCTCCACTCTATCTGGAAAAATAGAAAAAGCGCTGCAACGATAAAGACATTTTTTAGACCATGCATGATTTGCAATCTCGTTGGCAATTTTTGGGCTAAAGTGGCTTGCACGTAGTCCATATACATTCATGCAAACAATAGTCGCACTTCCGCCTTTAGCTTCAATGCAAATCGATTGTTTAAAATCTGGCAGACTGGCTCCACAGAATACTTTGTCACCGCAGAGTAACTCATAGCCATACGGATCAATCCACATGTGCAACTTAAGTAAACCTGATTCACTGTCTATCAAGGAAGACCAGTGTTCATGTATAAGCAAATCCTGTTCTCTATCCCATTGAAAAAGCAGGCCGAAAAGCTCAAAACTAATGCACTTCTCCTGTCCACCTTCAACCATCAGCTCTATCTCGAACTGATTAGAGGAAATGCAATCCTTCCCTTGAAATGGCTCAACAATACGAATATCGGGCCATGTGGAAGGCAAAATTGCAAAGGACAAGGCTTGCTGAAACGAATTTCTTAAAGGAATATATTTCCACCTTCTTTTCCATACCCGCAGATCCTTCAGGCGTACCGGAGGTCTCAGAGACGAGTCATCCTTATGCTTTTCGAAGGGAAGGCTGACTATCGTTTCATTGTTATAGCCCTTGACACATGCGAGACAAACCAGACTGCCATCCTCATAGGTACAGCACACGGCGTTTTGAACGTCGCCTAAGAAGATTTCTGGGCATTCATCACAACGTTGGACCATTGGCGCAACGTTATCCTCTCTCCAATGAACAAGATCTGCTGTGGAATACTGTACGGTTTGTCTTTCGCCCGCCGTTGCTGTCATTTGCAGACGTAAATAAAGTCTCTTTTGATCATATAAAAGTGCGCTTATTCCCTGCAAACGATCGGAGGAAGGGAGAAGCCTTATATAGCTGTCGGTCATGGTTTTGCTCCTTTGTAGCTTTAACAAACAGGTTCAATTTGGGGGTGATGCGAAGCATGATAAAAATACGCTGTGCTCGATACCTCATCCGTTCTCTCAAACAATATTGGCTTGATTTGGGAGGTATCAATCGCCGGAATATCTAAAACTGATCCGTCCGTTTTCATATAGGGCTCACCATTTTTCATCTGCAAAAAATAGAGTTTCTTCTGATCATGGAATAAATGTGAATCAATAGCCCCAATTTGTTGCCATGTCACACGTATGCTTTCATAAAAAAAGATAGGATCGGGAATATGGAAACGGTAGAAAGAAAAACGCATATTTTGTTTGTCACATTCATGACATCCGCTATAAAGATCGGAAAATCCATTTACACCATAACCAGTGGAAATATAATCCTCTGCACCCGTATTGCAGAGCGTGGGGTAGGGTATGTCCCCGTCCAAAAAAAACTTCATTTCGCCTTCGCCCCACCAAACATCTGAGTATCGATTCTGATCGCAGATGATCCCTATGGACAATCCCAAAAATCGACCTTGGCCATGAATCATAGGCAACACCTGAAAATCTTCTCGAATCACAGTTTCGTTCTGATGATTGTACCATGCATGGAAATATAACACTTCATCTCCCAGAGAATCCCCAATGGTATAGTCTACGTCATAATAAAGTTCACGCAGGTTAAAATCTGTTGTATTTTCCAAATCAATACGCATGCTTTCGCGGAAAGGCATTTGAATGAAGTGAACAAAGCTGCGTCCCTCGGGACTCGAAAGCAATGAAGAATGCAACGGATATACTCGGCCTGTGGACATGGCGAAAAAATCGCCAAGAGGGGTGTTTACGGCAGGAAGTAAGTCTCCGTCCCAATAGCATTTTAAGCGTAGACCACGAAGCATAACCTGGGACATATCGCTCAAGGTCATCCACATTCGACGAATGATTCCGCTCGTGCCTTTTTCGCAGGCGAGCGTAACCGTCGAGTGGGCCTGAACAGGAATATAGGCGCTCCCTTTCCTTCCGCCTCCCGTCATGGCTGCGCTGCCTTTTTGGCCTGTGCGATTTTCACAACTCGCCCATCTTGGATAAATTCCTGCCTGAAGCTCAAATAATTCTTTCATGATCTCTTCTCCTTCAGCCCTTGATGCCAGCCAGTTTAACGCTGCTAATGAAATAGCGTTGAAGAAAAACAAATAAGAGAATAATTGGAATAGAAGCCATCAGCGATGCAGCAAAAATCAGGTTCCATGCCGAAGAGTAGCTCTCCTTGAAACTGGTGATAGCCAATTGGACCACCCAAAGATTTCGGTCATGAATCACAACCAACGGCCAAAGATAATTGTTCCAGTTTGTCAAGAAAAAAGCCACCGCCATGCTGATTGTTACGGGAATAGCCATTGGAAAGAACACTTGGAAAAGCGTTCTGCTATAACTTGCTCCGTCTATCATGGCCGCCTCATAGAATTCATGGGGTATGCCGGCAAAAAACTGGCGATATAGAAAGATGCCATATGCGTGAGGAATCATCGGCAGGATCAAGGCCAAAAGGGAATTTGCTATACCCATACTGCGCACGATGATGAACAGCGGAATCATAATCACAGAAAAAGGAATGGCTGCCGTTATCATAATGCCTACAAAAATAGCGTTTTTGCCCCTGAAGCGCATATGGGAAAATGCAAACCCTGCCATAGAATGAAAAAGCAAAGCAACTATAGTTACCGAAAAAGCAACGATAAAGGAATTTAGCATATATCGGCCAAATTCAATCCTTTCGAACACCTCGGAAAAGTTTTCTAACCGGATTTGGCTTGACTTGGGCAATAATGACAATTCAAAAATCGAAGTTGGCTCCTTCAGTGCACAAAGCACTAGCACATAAACAGGGAATAGAACCAACACACTCAATATACTTGCCAAGCAGACAGGCAGTATAACAGATCTTTTTTTGCGTTTCATTGTCTCCACCTCTCAATTCTCATTTTTCAGTATACCGCTCATTTTCATTTGTAAAACAGTCAATATGATTAAAATCAACGCTAGAATAACCGCAAGAGCTGAAGCATAACCGAGTTTATAGCTGTCAAAAGCTTGCTGATAAATATAATATGCTGTCACGTTTGTTGCATTCCCCGGACCTCCACCTGTCATTACCTTGATTTGATCGAAAACTTGAAATGCCGTTGTGGTTGTAAAGACCGCTACATAGATTGCCGCATCCTTTAACCCCGGCAATGTGATATGGAAAAACTGTGCAAGCGTTCCCGCTCCATCTAATTGTGCTGCTTCATAATAGGTAAGAGGAATTTCTTTAAGCGCCGATAGATAAATGATCATATTATAGCCGGAAATCATCCAAACACCTACGAATGCGACGCATATGATCGCCTGTTGCGGCGAAGAAAGAAACGCCTGCTTTTCGAACCCCAAAGCGCTGATAATTTGGTTTAAATAGCCTCGTCTGACTTGAAACATGAAAATCCAAACCATTGAAGCAACGACAGTTGAGATCGTATAGGGCAGATAAAACAGGCTACGAAATACCTGCTGCGTTTTGCCGGGTATCGTTTGAATCAGCACCGCAATCATCAACGGGATAACCAGAGCCAGCGGAACATAAATGACAACATATTCCAGCGTGACCCAGATTGTATGTTTGAATTTGCTGTCAGAACACAGGGTAATATAATTTTCCAGTCCAATAAATTTCATTTGATCCAAGCCGCTCCAACTGTTTAGACTGACATAAATGGCAAACAGGATCGGCAGAACAACAAATACGATTAAACCTAACACGTCTGGAAGCAGCATCAGATATGCTGCAAGGCTCTCCCGTCTATGCACACGTCCCATATGTTTTGGCATACTTTCCCCTTCTTTTATATCAAACAGGACGAAATTTTTCGTCCTGTTTGATAGTATTCAATTATTGACCATTATACGCTGTAACAGCCCGTTCCTGCGCTTTCTTAGCCGCCTCTGTAGGCGTCATATTATAGAGCGCATCCTGAATCATGTCGCTAACAATCTCGTTCATTGTCCCGTCCAAGGCCAACTCGGGTTTGGACGTTTCATTGATCTGTTCTGTAAATACGGCCCGAAGATTCACGTTATAAAAATCCTTGGCTTGCTCGATTGCACTTAAGCGAACAGGATAGGCAAACGTCGCTTCGGTACACCATTTCACAATACTGCTCACATCATCGTCCAACCAGAGCCATTTGATAAAATCTGCGGCTGCATCGATATTTTCGCATTTTTTGTTAATCATCATTCTCCATCCGCCGGCAACGGTTGCAGCCTTTCCGCCTACATCGGGAATTGGCAACGGAACAACGCCGATGTTGCGATCTGCATAGACTGTTTCAAGTGTGGGAACAGACCAACTTCCGTTAATCTGCATCGCCGTTTCCCCATCGCCAATAATTCCAATCTCGCCACAGATTCTACTTAAACTCTCATTGCTTGCACCTGATGCAAGAAGGTCGTGCCAGAGCGTTAACGCATTGACAACTGGCTCGGAATCAAGCTGCGGATAGCCTTTTTCATCAAAGAGGTCTCCACCGCCCTGCCATACAAATGGATAGAAAGTAAACAGTTGCCAATCGCCTGCGGTAATATCAAACGTGAAGCCAGAAACCAGGTCGGTGTTCACCTTTTCCGCTACTTCCTTAAGCTCGTTCCAGGTTTTGGGCGGTTCAACACCTGCTTCCTCAAGAATATCCTTGTCATAGTACAAGGCTACAAGGTCTGACTGCCATGGCACGCCATAAATAATGCCATCTCTAGTACATAGTTCTAATGAACTAGGAATGATGTCGGCGAGCACTTCCTCAGAGAAATATTGATTCAGTGGGGCTGCTACGTCTGCGTCCAAAAATGGTTTCATAATCGCAGCACTCGCGAAAAAAATATCCGGGCCGGAATCTGTAGCAAAAGCCGTTGTCAGCTTTGAGCCGAGGTATTCATCTTGAGGTACCAAAACGCGCTCAATCTCAACATTGGGATGCATTTCATTATATTGCGCGATTTTTTCGTTCCAAAAATTATAGAACCCCGCACCAATTCCCTCAGTCCAAAAGTCCCACATGACGATCTTTGTTTTTTCCTCTGCATATGTGACCGTTGGCATAAAAAATACCCCACACAACAGCAAAGACAACACCAGTGCAACAACCTTTTTCATTTGACCTGCCTCCTTTATTTTTACCCTTTTTATGGGTAAGATACTATTATTAGCGTCTAATCAGGCTCGTTGGAAGACGACGAACCTCTGTTTTTTTCTGAGGGTCTGCTATACGGCTAAGTAGCATGCGTGCTGCTGTTTCTCCAAGGCATTTGGCATCCTGGCGAATTGTCGTGAATGGCTGAACGCAAGTGTTCACCCATTCATAATCATCATATACGATGATTTGAATCCGGGATTGGTGCTTCGGGTGACGGTTTAGATACTCAACAGCACCCATTGCCACGATGTTGGAGGAAATGAAAACAGCGGTAATGTCATCTTTTTCAGCTAACATCTGCATCATGCGATATCCGGCCATCCTGCTGGACTCGCCTTCAAGAATCCAATCTTGATCCACCGGAATATCATATTTTTCCATCGCTTCTAAATAACCTTGAATACGCAGATCAGCCATCGTATTCTTTCCTAATATGCCGCTAAGTATACCGATGTGTCTGTGGCCCTCCTTAATCAGCATTTCGACAGCCTCACGTGAGCCACGCTGCGTATCATTAACAACACAATCGACTCCTTTTAATTCCTGTGGCTCACGGTCCACAAATACCGTTGGTTTTTCGCCCAATATCTCACGAACGAACGCCTGGCTATCACAGGTGGGTGCAACAATCAATCCATCGACCATGCGATTTTGAAAATGCTCCAGCATTTGCTTCTCAACTTGCACGTTCTCCTGCGTATTTCCTAGTATAACGCAATAGCCTTCCGCTTCAAATACAGCTTCGATGCCTAGCATCATCTGCATAAAATAGACATTCGAAGTTTCGTCCATCAAAATCGGCAACAATAGGCCAATCGTCTTTGTTTTCTGTGTTCTAAGAGCATAAGCTGCTATATTTGGCTTATACCCCGTTGCTCTCATTGCTTCATGTACCCGGTTTGTGATCTCGGCTGAAACAAACCGGCTTGAATTGATAACGTGCGACACCGTTGCAGTTGAAACACCTGCAATTTTCGCAATTTCCTTGATCGTTACCATAGCCTTGTTCCTCTCACAGCTCTATTAATCGTTTGCGTAATCGTTTAACAAATAGTATTGTAGCAGAAAGCTCTCTTGCTGTCAAGACTGCTTTTTATTTTTTTCAGGGCTACTGTGTAGGACTACAATACATATTGGACAATCGAAAAAAAGATATGTGAGATAGGGGTTCATGGGTTAAAGTTAATTTACCACACAAACTTTACGGAATGAGACCATCCCCTCATGAGCACTTATTATTTGATAAAAAAAAGGATCTTGGAGCATGGTTGATAGAAGCCATTAGACATTACAATCCTGATAATAAATGATACGATGAAACGCCCGCCTCCCCTAAAGGAGGCGGGCACTTTTCTATTTTCCCATCCTCAAATACTTATACACCGTGGGCCTGCTCACCCCGCACACCCGCGCCAGCTCGCTTACATTCATCTTCCCTTTCGCATAAGCCGGATAGTGCTTCCAGAATACGGCGGGGATGTCCGCCTTGCTGCTTTTTCTTCTCCCAATCTGCCGCCCTTTGGCCTTGGCGTTCGCCATTCCGCTTTTTACCCTTGCCCGGATGATGGACAATTCCAATTCCGCAAAAACGGCGCTCATCTGGATAAAGGCTTGGCTCATGGGGTCAATTTCTCCGTTGCGGCAGTCCACGGTGATGCTACCCGCAATCATCAGCCGCAGCCGCTTTGTTTTGATGGTATGGACGATTTCGCATAGCTGCTGGGTGGAACGGGAAAGGCGGCTGACCTCTGTGGTAATCAGCGTATCGCCGGGCTGGGCAGCTTCCAGCAGGCTTTCCAGTTCCTTCTTAATTTTTGCGTCCCCGTGTTCATATTCAAAGACAATGGTTTCCGCTCCCGCCGCTTTCAGTTCCTTGATCTGGCGGTGAACATCCTGCTTGCTTTCGTTGGTGGAACAGCGGGCATATCCGTAATTCATTTTGGCTCCTTGTGTAAAAGAAAGGGTCAGGGGCCGGCTTTACAGCTTGGGCGGTAGGAAAAGGCCCAAAACGCGCGGGCTGATGAACCGCTTTTTTCTGTAAAGCCAACCAAATGTTTTTGTTGACAGGTCAATCCTTGCCCGCCTGATGGAGAGCGTAGGCGTTTTGAAGCTCCCGAATATCGCTTTGCAGGGCGGTCAACGCCGTGCCCAAGGTGTCCAGCCCCGCCGCCTCCTGATACCGTTTCTGTTCCAGCGCCATTGCATACAGCGGCATTACGTCGTTTTCATACAGCACGACCGCCCCTTCAACCAAAAGCCGCATATGTTCCAAGGTCTGCCCTTCCAAACGCTCAAAATCCATTGCTGTTTCCTCCCGAGCCCTGCGGGGAAAGCTCCCCGCAAGGCGTATTTTCGTTAGTTCAGAATCATTTCCACGGCTTTTTCTGCTTTGCCGGACGCGCTGACGATGAAGCGCTTGTCATTGCGAAGAACGGATAGCCAGTTTTGAAGATAGGCCGTGCTGTTGCGAAAGCTCCTGTCCGTCTCTAAGCCTGCATGGTTGACCAGCGCGGCGGCCCCGATTTCCGCAATCAGTTCTTCCTTGCTGTAGGCTTCCGAACCGAAAAACGCGGTCTGGTTCAGCCGGTTCAGGCGGCTTTCGTGGCCGGTGGAATGAACCATTTCGTGGAACAGCGTCCCGTAGTATTCCGCCGTTTCCCGGAATTGGGCCAGCGTAGGCAGGGTGATTTCGTCGGTGGAGGGACGATAGCAAGCCTTGTCTCCCGGCTGATGGGTCAGCTTCACGCCGGACTTGCGGCAATAGGCTTCCGCCAGCCGTTGGGCGGTTTCATCCGGGTTGGCGGTCTGGGGCAAGGTTTTCGTATGCTTGGGGGAAAGTCCCTCGCACTGGCTCAAATGAAACACATAATAATAGCGGAGAAAGGGCACGTCCTTTTCCTCTTGGGTTTCTTCGTCCTGCACCTTGAGGAATTTCCAGAAAACCACCATATGGGCCTTTTCGCCCTTGCGGACGCAGCCGCCCGCCTGCTGAACCTGCTTGAAGGTGGCGTATTCGCCCGGCTGACCCAGCAGCATTTGATTCAGCAGGGAATAGGGCTTGCCGGTGGCGTAACTGACCGCCTTTCCGGCAGCAACCCACGGTTTTTTCCACGGGATGATACCCTGCTCCATTTGAGAAAGAATCCGGTTTGTGATTTCGGCGTATATGTCCAATTTTCCTTGCTTCCTTTCTTGCGGGGAGCAAGGCGGTTGTGGTAGAATAACCTTGCTCCCCGGTTATGTGAGAGTTTCCGTTGGGGCGTTGCCTGAATGCTGCGGTAGGTGTTCAGGCTTTTTAATTAATGGAGAATCGCCGGGCCGTGGTGGTTTTGGTGTAGGCGGCGGCAAGCTCCGCGTGGTCTTTTTTGAAGCGGGTGCTGTCAAACCGGCTGGCGGTGTAGGGCTTCCAACTGACCTTGAATGCCCCGGCCAGCAGGGTTTCTTCGTCTCCCATCCGGGCCTTGACTTCATCCTCCAAAGTGGTGATTTCCGCTTCCAGTTCCTCCTTCATCCGTTTCAATTCCATCAGTTCCCTGATTTTGGGTTCCATGTTGTGGTCGCTCATGGGTGGGCCTCCTTTGTGGTGGGGAATCTTTTGTTCCCTCTTGACCATAGAGTTAATCTTGTCAACATAAAAATTAACTTTTGAATTAACTTTTTATATTCAGAAAGAAGCAATGTATACCCTTTGATTTATTTTTTCTTCTGTGATAAAATAAGATGAAATGAGGTGATGTTTTTGACGATGGAGCAAAAAATCAGCATGGCTCTAGCTTTCAAGGGAATGAGTCAGGCGGCGTTAGCAAGAGAAATTGGAACATCTCCCGCCAATTTTAACCAACGGCTCAAACGTGGCAGTTTTACTGTGGCAGAGTTGGAAAAAATCGGGGAAGCCCTTGGAGCCAAATTTTTCTTTGGCTATGAATTTGAGGATGGAACAAGGGTCTAATAAAAAAAGGAACAGCCCACGCCGAAGCGGGTTCTGTTCCTATGTTTGCCGGGGATGGTTTCAGGCGTTCCGCTGGCATACCCAACGAAAAAGCCCTGCCCCTGCTTATTGACCGAAAAAAAGCGTTTATGGCTAATGAAAGGTGGATATACGTGGACAATTCTCATTATGGAAAATGTTGTCTTTGCGGCCAACATAAAAAACTTACTTTTGAACACGTTCCGCCTAAATCTGCGTTTAACTCTACTAAAACAAAAATTGTTCCCGGAATAGAAGCCCTAAAAAAGCCAACATCACAAATGCCTTGGGATTTATCAGGTCTTCATAGTAAGGAACAGCAGCGTGGCACCGGCGATTATTATTTATGCGGGGAATGCAATAGTAACACGGGTTCTTGGTATATTTCACACTATACAAACTTTGTGAAATGTATTGATGAAAAACTACGCAATAAAAACTACAGCTTTGTTCAGCCGCGGTCTTTAGAAATTTCATTTGAGCACATACGACCATTAGCTATTTTCAAAGGAATTATGGTTCTATTTTGCGATATCAATCATCATTGTTTCAACGATGAAAATTTGCAAAGTTATTTACTAAATTGTATGGAGACAGAATTGGACACAAAGAAGTATCGTCTATTTATACACATTCATGGCGGTGGACTTCATCGGGTAGCGGGTTTGAGCAGCATTACTTTTACTGGGTCCGATAAGATAGAAACTATTTTTTTATCTGAAATAACAACTTATCCTATTGGGTTAACATTATATTTTGACCTTCCAGATACCTACCATCCCGATGGAATTGAAATTACACCATTCGCCCATTTTCCATATGCACAGCAAATTTCAACTATTCTTCAGCTTCCAGTTCTTGAAAGCAATGTAATGTTTCCAGGTGATTATAGAACAAAAGCAGAAATCAAAGAACAAATAGAAAGAAACAAAGTAAATAGGCTGGGTTAAAATATTATCGGAAAAGGCTTGCGATTTTGGCCCGCAGATTTCTAAGCGAACTTTCACTGACCTGAATGTCTGCCTCCAAAGTCGGAGGCTTTTTTCTTTGACTTGCTGCAATTCCGCCAGTTCCTTTTTGAGATTGTCTATTTGTTCCTGCTGTTTCTGAAATTTTTCCATCCAGTCCATCTACAGCAAAGCAACGGTATTGTCTATACAGTCCGCAAATTCATTGACATGATGGGAGTGGTAGGGATTGTTCGAGATGGTTCCGCGCAATGCGTTGGTCGTGCGCAGGTTATCCGTGTAAAAGCTTGTATTTATCATCAAAGGAGGACCCCTCTTTATTTTTGGATAGCTTATTTTACTTCTAATTTTTGAAAAAGTAAAATTTTCATCCTGGCAAAAACTTATCGTCGTAAGTTGCTTTTTTGTCGCTCTATCCTCCAAAGTTGTAAGTTGAAGCGGCAAGAGGGCAGTTCTATCCCCAAAAGGCGTAAAAGGAACGCCCAAAGGATAACGTCAAGCTTGACTTTGCTTTCTTCAAGCCGCTATAATCGTTTTATCCCAATGGATAGTGCATCTTGAAAACGGAATAGCACACATTACGTCAAACGCCATGAAAGAAGGATATTTTATGGCAAAAAGACTACAGCAACGTGTTATGCTGGGAAAAGATGCAAATGGAAAACCGATTTATAAAAATCTTCACGGCGATACTCAGCAGGAATTATTTGAAAAGGCGGCAGCAGAATTAGCAAAGGCCGGTTTCCTTTGGGTATCTGCCCAGAAAACCCAAACGCCTTTGCTTTCCGATTACATTCTGACGTGGTTTGAAACCTTTAAGGTTCCAAAACTGAAAAAGAATACCGCCGTCAATTACCGCATTGATATTCAAAAGCACATTCTCCCTTATTTTGAGGGCAAGCGGCTGGATGAAATCACTACAGCAGACATTCAGGGCTTTTACAACAGCAAAGCTCATTTAGCTCATTCCACGGTTCATTGTATGGCAGTGATTCTTCACGGCACGTTTCAGTCCGCCATAGAGGACGGCTATCTTGTTCGCAACCCTACGGAAAGCAAGCGGCTTTCCATGACGGACAAAAAGACGGAACGCAACGCCCTTCCGGCGGAAACCATCGGGGATATTATCCGCAACCTGTGGAGGTTGGAGGACTTTGACCGTTTGCTTCTGGCCTTACTTCTCTTTACGGGGATGCGGCGGGGCGAAGCGTTGGGGCTTCGGTGGGAGGATATTGACTGGCGGCACCGGCTGATTTTCATTCAGCGTTCCGTCAGTTTCAGCGGAAACTCGCCCGTTATCGGAACCACGAAAAGCAAGGCGGGCGTTCGCTACATCCCGCTTGCCAATCCGTTGGCCCAAACCCTGATGCCCTTTGAAGCGGAAAAAGGCTTCATCCTTGGCGGAGAACGGCCCATCACCCAATGTAAATTTCTGCGGGCTTGGGAGCGTATCAACAAGACCATCTGCCTTTATGGAGCAACGCCCCACATTCTGCGGCATTCGTTCATCACGGCGGCGGTTCCCTATGTGGACGTCAAAACTCTTCAAAGCATTGCCGGACATCAGCACCACCCTGAACCGCTATGCCCACCGGCAGATGGACAGAATCATGGCGGCGGGGGAAGCCCTTCAGGGGATGTATGGAGGGGAGACTATACCAGAACTATACCACCCTCAAAACGTGCTATCCCTTGCCAATCAAGGGGTTGAGTGATGGCAAAGCCGCCCTTTTCTACCACTTTCTATACCACTTCCCCCTTTTCCGCCAAAAACACTCTAAAATGTGGAAAACTTTCTTCCTTTCTGCCGCAAAAAAGGTTCCCAATCTCCCCGCCCCAAAATCCCGAAAAGGTTGACAACGCCTTCAGTTCGTGGTA
>ERZ773147.2050-NODE-2050-length-18725-cov-4.749384_pt1 | contig 18725 bp, 17 predicted proteins | sample MGYA00580851_ERZ773147 | MGnify/ENA primary metagenome ERZ773147 (study PRJEB29015, sample SAMEA2737818) | human gut metagenome | biome: human gut; feature: human-associated habitat; material: faeces | place: China | collected 2012 ... | reverse complement strand
TAAAGGATATAGCTATACTTTGTGGAATTAATAAACGAATTTGCTTCCACACAAGAAGACATACCTAATTTTCTTTTCCGCTGAAAATAAACGGCTTACAAAGACTTACAGTTTGAATGCTAACGATTTAGAAACGAGCAAAGTTCCGTATCTTACCTTGTTTTGCATTGAATCAAAAGAACACTTTTCTTGTTTGCAAAGTTAATGCATATTTCTTTAACCTCCAAAACAATAGTTTGAAAATTAAGGAAAAGCGAACGACTTTTCAATCATCGGAAAATTTTATATCTATCAACGAATTGATGGAAATTCTTATAGCCTATCTCACTTTTTTGAGAATTAAAGAGCTTATTTCAATTATTATCACTATATTTGAATCAGAAATCAAAGTGTTGTAGTTGTCAGACAAATTGCGAACTCATGGAATCTCAAAAAATAAACAGGCTAAAAGTTGTGTTAGTTGAGAAAGGCAAGACCGGCAAATGGCTGGCCGAACAAGTTGGAAAGAATGAAGCTACCGTTTCACGATGGTGTTCCAACAAAATGCAGCCATCCCTCGATATGCTTGTAAAGATTGCAGGACTTTTGAATGTAGACCCTCGCCAGCTGATTAATGGCGGAAATAACGATTGAAAATGAAAGATATTCTATCATACGAATCGGAGATTTGGTCGTGTGCCGACCTATTGATCTCTTCTGGAATCAAGCAGAGCAAATTCCCCGACTACATGATGCCCTTCTTTGCACTCATCATGCTTGAAGGACGCATGCGTAATGAGATGCGCAATATTGAGGAAACAGAAGGTATAAACCCTGCCAGCAATATCGAAGATTTTGTCGAGGCTTTCCGCGACCGCGAATGTGGCTACAACGATTATATCGTGAGACAGGGTAAGACACTCTCGGATATTTGTGACAACGACAAGACCTTTGAGCAAGACTTCTCGCAGTATCTTGCAGGTTTTGACGCTCAGCTTAAAGAACTGTTAGGCATTGAACGAGGTTCTGATGACAGCAAATACCTTAACCTTGACGGTATGATTGCCGAACTTCGCAAAAAGGGTATTCTCATGCAGTACATTACCAAATGGGCACAGATAGACCTTTCTCCATACAATAATTCCGAAATCACTACACTTGAAGAACACATCAAGCGCAAATGGGCCGACATCTCTGCTGAAACCGCCGGAGAGCAGTACACGCCCGAAGATATTATATCGCTTATCGCTGAGATAGTCGCCGCCAAGATTGATATATCAAAACACGACTTCGTTCACCTCTATGACCCTACCTGCGGCGGTGCTAACCTGCTTTTCGGTGTGGCCGACCGTTTGCGTGAGGTTGCTGGCTATCAGTACATCGCAGCCAATGGCTGTGATTGGAACGATGCGTTATATGCCCTTGCTAAAATCGAGTCGCTTTTCCGCGAGGACGCTGAAATCAAATATGGTAACACTCTAACAACACTTCCTTTCAAGGGTAAGGAATTTGACGTGGTCGTTGCCAATCCTCCATACGGTATACCTTGGAAAGGATATGAAAAGGAAATACGTGATGATCAGACTGGCCAATTCGCGTTTCTGCCGTCGGTAAGCGATGGTCAGCTCCTTTTCCTGCAACACAACGCCTGGCATCTGCACAGCAATCGTGGCATTGTGGTCGAGGTCAACAACGGCAGCTCGCTGTTCAGCGGCGATGCAGGTAGTGGCGAGAGCAATGTGCGCAAATATCTTTTCGACAACGATTGGGTTGAAGCCATCATTCAGATGCCTTCCGACGAGTTTTTTAACACTGGTATCGTGACCTATCTGTGGATTCTCAACAAGAACAAATCCGAAGACCACCGCGACAAAGTTATACTCATCAACGCCTCCGACCTTTGGCAACCGTTGAAGAAGAACAAAGGCTCCAAACGCAAGGAGATGAACAAGACACACCGCGCCGACATAGTCCGCGCTCTTGTAGAGTTTCGCGATAGTGAAATCTCCAAGGTCTATGACAAGTGGCACTTTTACTTCAACAAACAGCAAATAACCCTCTATGAGGTAAGCGAGGACGGCCTTACAGTCAAATCGGCCCTCGATGAGGAACCTGAACTTGCCAAACCCAAACTTCTTGAAGTTGTCAATCTTTCTACTTTGGTAGACGAAACATTCAATCTCGGTCTTGAAGAAGCCGAACGCCTGTGCAATCGCTTAAATTCGTGGGCTGACGGTGAGACATCGTTCTCTTTGAACTGTGCCAAGCACACAAAGTATGTTTACAATTCTCTTACTCGCAATATTCGCTACCATTATCCTGATGGCAACATGAAAGACCTCGGCTTCGGAGAGTTCCGCTTCTCGATTAAGAAATCGCGCTCCTTGCCTCCGGTATGCGAGTTGAAAGTAGCCCTGGTGCCTGTTGGCACCAAGGATACAGAAATCATACCATACAATCCTGACCCAGAAAAGAATCAGCAGGGCATTCTCGATTTTCTGTTGAAATATGTCTCTAAGCCTTTTGCTTTAGGAGAGAATACTGTCGGTGTAGAGGTTAATTTCAACAAGGAGTTCTACGTTCCCGAAACCGTTGAACCGGTAGAAACCATCCTTGCTGAAATCACAGATATTGACCGCGACCTCGCTAACCTCGAAAAAGAACTGGGATTATGAGTGAGTGGCATCCTTATCGCATTAAAGACATCGCACAGCTCATCAGCATTAAGTCTGAGGACCTGACATTGCCATACATTGCTCTTGACAATATCATCAGTTGGGATGCTACATTCGTTCCTTCGGACTCCGCAACTGATGGCAATAGTAATTTATGTGAAGCGGGCGATGTTCTGTTTGGCAAACTACGACCGTATCTTGCTAAAGCATATATACCAACCAAGAAGTCAATTTGTTCTCCTGAATTTTTGGTACTTCGGCCAAACGAGGGCACTAATAACAAGTTTTTGCTATATTTCCTCTTATCGAGGTCTTTCATTTCTCACATTCGTAATCAAGTAGCCGGTGTAAAAATGCCGCGTACCAACTGGCTGAAAATCAGTCGCTATCCTATCTTTATGCCGTCACTAGAGGAGCAAGAGGCGATTGCCAAATACTTGGATAAGGAGTGCGAGAAGATAGAACGCAATATTGAGCTACTGGAGCGCAAAGCCGATGCTTATAAACGCTTGCGTCGCTCCATCATCAACCGCGCTGTTACTCGCGGGCTCAATCCTGATGTTCCTCTGAAATCTTCGGGTAACGATTGGATTGACGATATTCCGGCGCATTGGGACCACGAAAGAGTGGAGAAATATTTCCACAGCAATACAACCTTGAACAAGAATTTTGAATACACTCGTGCATTCAAATTCTACATGGGTACAATAATTCCCAAAGACGAAAACTTTGATGAAGAAGAATATCGCGATGTGTATGAAAAATATACTATTGTAGAAAAGAACGACATAATGATTAACGGCCTTAATCTTAACTATGACCTTAAATCTATGCGTGTCGGTATCGTTCCTTACAACGGAATTATTACCTCAGCCTATGTCGTTCTTCGCCCATTCGAGGGTGTTAATGCTCAATACTTCAACTACCTTTTCAAGGCATTTGATTATCGCAAATTCTTTCACGGCATGGGTAAGGGTGTTCGCCTTACGTTATCTTTCAATGAACTTCGCACCTTTGAAATCCTAGTGCCGCCAAAAGATGAACAGAACCAAATCGTTGCCTATCTCAATGAGAAGTGCGATAAAATTGACGCCATCATCGAAAAGATAGGCACCCAAATCGAGCGTCTGAAAGAACTCAAACGCTCTCTGATAAATGAAGTAGTAACCGGCAAACGCGCCATAACAACCTATATGCCATGACTGAACTTGAACTACAAGGCGAATATGTAATGGACTTCTTCTGCCGACGCAGTGACGGTCTTGGATTCCGCGAGGTCAAGAACAACGCTGTATCTTCTGACCTTTTCATCCCTGCCGACTTACTGGAGTTCCTGAAAGAAAGCTCCCGCAAACAGTGGCAGAACCTCCTTCGCAAGAGTGACTATAACGGTGACGAACAGAAATTACTCCGCGCCGTCATGGACGCTATTCGCGAGAAGATAGAGGCAAGTGCCAATGTTGCCGTGTTTTTAAACAACACTCTGCGACAACGCCCATTTGTTTTTGAGGGTGAAACTTTGAGGTTACTTTATGTCAGTGGAACCGAATTAAATGGCGATGAAGATTTCAAGAAGAATATATTCTCCGCAGTCGAGGAAATGACCTACTCTTTCCACCACGAGGGGAAGAAGATCTTTGCTTTCCGTCCTGACCTCTCCTTCTTCATCAACGGCATTTTCCTCGGATATGCCGAGCTGAAAAGTAACTTCACCAATCAGACAGCCCGCGCCAACGGTCGCAATAAGGTGACGACAGACTACCTCGAAGCAGTTTGGGAATATACCAAGATTGCAAACAGCAACGATGTGTCGCAGACACTTCGTCGCCGTATGCTCCGACCTTTCGAGAAGTCAATCCATCTCGTAACTACGGACATCAACGACACTTTTGTTCTCCGCAACCCGGGTCAGTTTTTTGACGATGCCAAACGCGGTTTTCAGGACAGTACTATCTCTATATCGTCTTTCCGTCCGATAATCGAAGACGTATTCAAACCGCTGCCGACCGTAGCAGATGCGGAGACAACCCCACGAGTGCGCTTCGAGGAAGCAATGCGTTCGCTATATTCCAAAAAGATGATAGAGAAAGAAATTCTCTATTACAACTTCATGGCATATACCTATAAAACCGTTACGGTAAAGGAGAACGGCAAGAAAGTTCAGAAGAAGGAGTACAAGGATAAGACAGGCAGGCTGATTTGTCCTCGTCCTAAGCAGAAATTCGGCTGCGACCGCATCGTCGAACGGGTACAGGAATTTCTCGACCATGAGAGCGAGCCGAACTATTTCATCAACAAGCTACGCGCAGAACTTACCGCTCTTGACGCTCCGCAAGAGTTGATTGACAAAGTCGTTGCAGAACGCGAAAGCTACTGCAACAACAAGTACGTCTATTCACTCTTGCTCCAGTATGCCGCAGGTTTCGGCAAAAGTAACATCATCGGCTGGACGGCATTGCAGCTCAAAGACCTCCGACACAACGGCCAGTGGGTATATGACAAGATTCTTCTTGTTGTTGACCGCCTGCAACTCCGCGACCAACTCGACTCAATGATGCTCAACATGAACATCGACAAAGCAATGTTCGTGGAGGCTACCGACCAAGAAACCTTTGTCGCGGCTCTCAAAGACAAACGCCGTATCATCGTGGTAAACATTCAGAAGTTCTGGGAACTGAAAAACGCCATACAGAAAGCCGGTGGGAACTTCACCGACAAGCGCGTGGCGTTCCTTATCGACGAGGTTCACCGTTCGAACACCGACGATGTTCACCAGGAAATGTTCTCAGCTTTCGATGAACTGCAAGACATCTTCGACGAGAATGGAGGCTTCATCACTCGCGGCTCAACCAAGAAGAATCTGATTGTCGGTTTCACTGCCACCCCGAGCGACCGTGTGCTCGCCCGTTTCGGTGAGTTCCACCGGGGCAGCAACTTCAATCAGTTGTGGAAACCGTTTGACACGTACACCATGAAAGAGGCCATAGCCGACGGCTATATCCTCGACCCAACAAAGCACATCATTCCTGTTCCGGCAAAGATGTACTTCGAACTTCCTGATGGTGTATTACAGCTCGTAACAGAGGCTATCAATTCCGGTAAAGACGAAAAGATTGCCTTTGCCAAGAAGCAGATTTACGAGAACGCCGACCGACGCAAGGCTATCGCTCGTTTCATTGTCAACCGTCTGCTATCACAGATTTATGGCAAAATCCGTGGTCAGGGTAAGGCGATGCTGGCCGTTACCTCTATCCCTATTGCAATCGAGTATTGCAAAATCATCCGCCGTCTTATGGCAGAGAAGACAGCATCCGGCACTTTTGCCAAGTATGCTGATGCACCTGTCGCCATAGTATATTCTGACAGTCAGAAGTATGAGAAGTGCGCGTCGATGAACGACGGTGTAGCCGAGGATAAGGTTATCGATAATTTCAAGACCGCCAAGAACGGCCTTATAATCGTCGTTGACAAGTTGCAGACTGGCTTCGATGAGCCAAAACTGCACACCCTTTTCCTCGATAAGGAAATCCGCGATATCAACGCTATTCAGACAATCTCGCGAGTTAACCGTACAACCAAATACAAGGAAGAATGCCACATCATTGACTTTTCCTTTGGGAATGTCAATGAGAAGAATATCCGCGAGGCTTTCGCGAAATTCTGTGGCATGGTCGTTACGGATTTCGACCCCATTCGCGAAAAGGCGGTTGTCTCAGAAATATATCGCAGACTTATAGAACAACCCATTTTCAATAAGTGGTTTGAGCGTTACCGCTCAACTAAAGATGATAAAGAAGCCAACTCTGCTCTTTGCCTTGAAATGGATGCTGACATCCGCTCATGGATTAAGAACATGATAGACGCTCACGCCCGATATGTTCAAGACGTAGAAGCACGGAACGAAGAAGTAGACCCGTCAATGGCAGATGATGCCGCAAAGGCCCTTAAAAAGGTCATTGGACGTTACAACTCTCGAATGGTACTTCTACAGGGTGTTATTGACCTTGAAACAAAGTTCTCTGATGCTGATTTCATAGATTTTTGGCAGTGTTACTGCTATATCTATAATGCCATGTTCAAAAAGAAAGATGCTATAGGAACAATCAGCACAACCTTTGACGGTGAACTAGGTCTGCTCGTCGGAGAAGAAATAGAGGTAGAAGAACCTGGCGAACCCGGTGACGGTGAAGACACTCCACAGAAACCAGGCAAGCCTGGAAAGAAAACGGGGATTGCGGGAATCTTCGACACGCTTGCCAAAATGAACGCCAACGAACAAGAACGCGAACAAGAAATGCAGTTTTGGCTCGCTCAGACCGAGGAACTATATTCTTTTTTGAAATCCGAAGGGAAATTCATGGCTATGCTCCGCAGTGACAACTTCACTCGCGAGCAAATTGAGAAAGAATATAACAAACTTATTCGCCGCTACTTCCGTCAAACCGAAGATGTAAAGGTGAAGAAATTAATCGATGAAAACAAAGAAATGTTTCTTGAGGAGTTTAAGACTGAAGTTTTAAAACCGAAAGTATCATCAATGAAACCATATACAATAGTTGAAGGGGATTATTTATCAATGGTTGCGGAGCCCAATCTCTAATTAAATTTCTGATTAAAAAAGCTATATGACAAGAGAGGAATTTATTGATAAGTTACAACAAAGTAATAGTGCGCCTTTTCTTTTTGTAGGTTCTGGATTTTCAAGGCATTATCTTGACTTTCCTGATTGGAAAGGTATTCTTTCTATGTTTGCTCCCAAGCATATAAATGAATACTACACAAGATGCAAAACAGACAGTTTGCCACAAATAGCCTCTGAAATAGCAAAAGACCTCACTGCTAAATTTTGGAATTTAGACGAAAAGGACACGTTCCGGAAAAAGCATCAAGACAAGGTGTCAAAATTCGACACCGTTTTTAAATTAAAAATTTCTGAGTTTTTAATAGAAAAATGTCATGACGAATTTCCCGAAGAGTGGAAAGAAGAAATATCTCTGTTAAAGAACCTCGTTATAGATGGTATAATTACAACAAATTGGGATGATACCGTAGAACGTATTTTTCCGACCTATAAGCCATATATTGGTCAACAGCAATTAATCTCCGCTTCAACATTCAATATTGGTGAGATTTATAAGATTCATGGTTGCATGACTTCTCCGAATAGCCTTGTACTCACGAAAGAAGATTATGACAATTTTAATGAACGCAATCCTTATCTTGCAGCTAAACTTATCACTATTTTTATTGAACATCCGGTTGTTTTTTTAGGATATTCAATAAATGACGATAATATCCAAAAACTAATGGCCTCCATTGTTCTGGGGCTAGACGAAGATGGAATAAGCAAATTGCAATCAAATCTTATTTTTGTAGAATGGTCACCTACGCCAACAGAATTAAGATTTGAATACCTTGACATGATGATGTCAAATGGAACTCGTTTGCCAATTGTAAAAATAGTTACACATGATTTCTCCGAAATATATAAATGCTTATCGTATTATCAGCGACGTATTCCTGCTAATGTTTTGCGAGAGTATAAAAAACAATTTTATAATCTTGTAATTTCACAGAAAGCGGATTCTAATTTATATGTTCTTCCAGAGAACAAGATAGACGAGAATAAAGATATTCAGTTTGTTTACGGATTTGGAGCAATAAAGAAATTTCGTGATGCAGTCGGTTACACTGGCGTACAGGCCCTAGATATCTATTGGGATTGCATAAATGATGATAAAGATTTTGAGGCAAGCAAGATTCTTCAGTACACTATACCACGTATTAGGAAATCAAGCAAAACGTCAATACCTATTTTCAAATATCTTCGAGCAATTGGAATAAACAACGATGAAGAGTATCGAAACAATCCACTTGGATTAAATTTTTTATTGCCTAAATCTAATGATTTCATTTCATATAAATCTTTTAGCGATGCAGAAAAACGTTATACTCTAAAACAGGCAATAGAAGCCTTCCATGATAAAGGAGTTTGGAAAGCAGTTGCACTTATTCCGTATCTAAAAATACAAACAGAAGAAGATTTATCAAGCCTTCGTCAATTTATATCTGACAATATAACAGAATTTTTAGTTCGGAAAAACTCATATTCTACTTATATGAGAAAATTGATATGCTTTTATGATTGTATAAGATATGGTTGGAAAGGTTGAACAAGGAATAAATAAGTCTGCATATAATTTTAATTATGACGATTGATGAAATAAAGAAACTGACAGCCTCCGATGAGTCACGGACTCTGGAATTGAAGAAGACCACCGGCGAACTCAAAGACGGTATGCACTCAGCATGTGCATTCTTGAACACCGAAGGAGGCTGGCTGATTTTCGGTGTTGCGCCGAAATCACTGAAAATAATCGGGCAAGAAGTGACCGATAAGACACAACAGGAGATTGCTCAGGCTTTGGCAGGACTGGAACCTGCTGTAGATGTGAGAGTGGTGTATGCTGATGTGCCGGAATATCCGGGCAACAAAGTTATTGCTATGCACTTTGACGGCTGGGTATGGGGTGAACGTCCGCATACTTTTCATGGTTGTCCGTACTACAAGGTTGAGAGTACTACAAAGGTCATGCCGCAGGATATGTACGATGAGCGTATCCGCGCCCACCAGCCACAAGTGTATGCGTGGGAAAGACTGGCAGCTGATGGTGTGACATTGCCAGACCTTGATGAAAAATTGGTTCGTAACTGCATTCGCCGAGGTATTGACGGCGGGCGTATTCCCGAAACTGCATTGTATGAGCCAATCGGGGATATTCTTTCAAAATGGAAGTTGCTCAAGAATGGAAATCCGACCAATGGCGCGGTTTTGCTCTTTTCCAACAACATTGACGAATATCCACAGTTCACTCTGAGGATGGCGCGATTTGTGGGTACGAATAAAAATATGTTCCGTGACAATCAACGTGCCGAAGGCAATTTCTTCCAACTTTTAGATGCCGGAGTTGCGTTCTGTTTCAAGCATCTCTCTCTCAGTGGAAGAATAACCAATCATAGTTTGGAGCGTGAAGAACAGCTCGAAGTGCCTTATCATGCGTTGCGCGAGGCACTTATCAATGCACTGTGTCATCGTCATTGGGAACGGTATAATCTTACGATTAGTCTTGCCATCTATGATGACCGCATCGAGATTGCAAGTCCCGGCACATTTCCACCCCAAATTACCTCGGAGAATATAAAGGAACCCCATGAGTCATATCCGCACAACTTAAAAGTGGCGGAAGCTCTTTATCGAATGACTTACTTGGAAAACTGGGGAAGCGGTGCAAAGCGTATCATGGATGCTTGTGAGGCACAAGGAGTGGAAGCACCCACATGGCGTTCTGATGGAGGTTTTGTTACCATTACATTCAAGCGACCTGATTTTACGTCCGATACAATGAAGGCTGACAAAGAGGATAAAAGGACAACTAAAGAGGACAAGTACCCCCTAAGTACCCCTCAAGTACCCCCTAAGCATCCCCTAAGTACCCCCCAAGTAGAATTGCTCATTCAAAAAATGGGAGATTCTTATATGACCATGAGGGATATGGCTGATATATGTGGTATCAAAGACTTAAAGTATTTCCGTGAAAGTTATATTACTCCTGCATTGGAAGAAGGATTGATTGAACGGCTTTATCCAAATCAACCGAAGCACCCGAAACAGCAATACAAGCTGACAGAGGCGGCTAAAGAATGGCTCATGACAAATGCCCAATAAAAGAATTGCCCATGTAATATAGCTGCATCGGAATAGAAGTGCCATTCCGATGCGATTTTTATAGTCTGTATTTATCTGCCTGACTACGCGGTCGATAACTACTTGATGCTATGTCTGTCGGATTTTGATTTGATACTTTCCTGCATGATGCTGTCGGAAACGGTTTTCAAGGACGTGTCATATCCGTCCGCCTGTTTCCGTACCCATTCGATAGCTTTCTCGTCCCGATGGATGTCGAACACTTTGTTGAGCCAAAGCACATCGTTGGCATCACATCCTCCCCATGCACGGATAGCTCGGAACTTCAGCGCATCGTCCGCATATTGGCGTTTGGAATTCCATTGTTCGATGTTGCCCCACAAGGAGAAAGCGCATAACACACCCAGTCCTACAACGAAAGAGAGAACCTTGCTCGATTTAATGTCGAAGCTGTGCCTGTGGATATGCTCCTGCGGTTGCTGCTCTTGTTGCTCCCCTTGCTCATCTTGCGACTTCTTGATAGCATCAAGTTGTTGCAGGGTCAAGGTGGAAAGCTGTGCATAAGCTTTCCATTGCTTTGCCAACAAGCCTTTAATTTCCTCGGATTGGGCTTTTGTCGTTTCTGCAACCGCTTCCTTAATCGGGGACAAATCCTGCTTGTCGTTCCCGTTCGTTTTTTGCCTGTCAATCACTTTCGGAAGCGCTTCCAATTTACTTTTCATGCCTTCAAGCATGGTCTTGATTTCCTCGAAGAGGATGAATACATTGTTGTCTGCCATAATTACCAGTTGATTTTACGTTGTTTCTTCTTTTTCTTGTTTTTCAGATATGGGTCGTAAGGCTGCTGCTCATCCGGTGCATTGCTTGGTGTGAACAAGCCTAATGAACCACTGATAAGGTTGCCGCTGCTATTTGAGGTAGGACTTATTGCTTCTCGATTGGCTTGCGATTGAGATTTCATCTGCCATTCCTCATAGCGGTTACACCTTAATGCTGCGTCTATCTTGGAATAGCTGAAGCTCCTGTCCACCTTGGAACCGTTGAAACGGTAGCCGTTCATCGAGAATACGATGCCCTGTATCTCATTCGTCTGCCCCTTGTACTTAAACTGCACTTCCACACCTTTTCGTTTCAACCGTTCAAGCAGGGTGTTCCAGTTCTTGCACCTGCCGACTTCAGCTTTGAGAATATTGTATAGTTCATACCTCGTCCTGTCCGGCTCACGCAAACGCTCTGTCTTTACATTCTCTTTGCCATTGGCGAAATGCAAACCGTATTTCCGGGTAAGTTCCTTGCATATGCGCTCGCTGCGGAAACGGTCGTTACGGTCGGAAATGGTCTTGCCGTTGTTGTCAATACGGTTGAACGCGACATGCACGTGCGGATGCTCCTTGTCGAAGTGCCGCCCGATGATGTATTGCGTGTCTTTAATGCCCATCCGCTCCATGTACTCACGTGCTATCCTTGCCATGACGGCATTGTTCAGGCGTGGCAAATCTTCCTTGGAAAAGCTCAACGCGATATGCCCGACAGGTCTTGTGACCTTCGGATTCATGCCCGCCTGACCGACAAATCCCCGCGCTATCGTGTCGTTATTCTCCAAGAATAAGCCCTCGGCATCTATGATTTCAGTATCCTTATTATCGTTCAGGATGTAGTAAACCACGCCCTTGAAGTCCACGCCTTTCATGATTTTCGCTATCATAGGCGTATCCGGTTTACAAGGTTGTCTATCTCTATCATCAGTGTGCGGCATGGCACGAACACGGACGTATATCCCTCCGCGTTCGCCTTGTGTGCAAGCTGGTTGAGATTGTTTGCCATGCCGCACAGCTTGCGGATATGATCGCAATGTTCCTTGGTCAGCCGTTCCTTTACCTCCCCGTTCCTTATACAGCCACGGACAAACTCGCTCGGAGAGATTCCTGCTGACTTCGCCTTTGACCTCAACAGGTAGTAATCCTCCGTTGCCATCTTTACCGTGATGCGGTATTTCAGTTTCTCCGCCGCGCCCTTGATGGGACGACCTCCTTTGTTCCGTCTCTTCTTCTGTTCCATGTTTTTTTAGTTTACTGTAAATACTGTATCGACCAACGGGATGTGCTTTCCCTGCGAGTTTTGGAGCGGGGCAAGTGGTTTCGGTCTGCCCGAAACATAAACTTGCTCCCTCCAAACTTCGTTAAAAGTGATTTAAAGCATCTCTGAAAGACACCCTAAAGATGCTCCGTTGGTCTTGTCTTAATTCCTACAATTTACGCCATTGGTCAATATCATCCTTATAGGATGACAGATGATGACGGGCGAGATTTTCAATAAGGCCTGATACGCTCATGCCACGTCCACCGAGGCGACGAACAATCTCGTCCAGTCTATCACGTACCTCCCCACTGACGAACACAGGTTTACGGTCAATAATCTTGGGCACTTGCAGATAGGTAGTTCGATATTCGTCTAATGACAGCCTACGCTGTTTGCTGCTGATACGTCTGGCGACAATCCGTTCTATGGGAATGTCGTCCGTATCTGTGGCAGTTCCCTTTACCTCTGTGTCTGACCCTACACTTGTTTCCTGTTCCTGTATGCGAGTATCCGGCATAGCCACTTGTACTGCGGGTGTGTCCGGCTCATCCAATATAGGAAAGAGATTGCCCGCTTCCACAACAGGTTCTTGTTCTGCTATGGAAGAACTCTCTTCCGATTCATGTTTGGACATGGAAGGCATATAGTCTTCCAACTTAAAGTTCTTGAACGCTTCATCGTTCTCAATGTTTTTGAATTTCTTGCTCATTGTTGTTTCTTTTTAAAGTGAATACTTGCTGGTCTGTATGCGCATAGTTGACCGTTTGTCGGGAGCAAAGTAAGAGGTTTTAGTTCAGGCAGTCAAGGACTTGGATTCTGTTAGGCAATTTTGTGTAGTTTTGCCTTATGGCGGTATGAACAATGGTGCAGACTTCTTCGATTTGCCGGATATGAATCACAGGAAGAATAAAGATATATTTACGGGTAAATTTGAATTAAGCCCTTATTTTGTTCTTAGCATTCTTGCTAAAATCCCCAATTAAGATGATAACGATAAATAGTACCCCGGACAACCTATGCCATACCGATGCCACATACTTCCACTTTTAGAAAATCCATTGTCGGATAACGGATTATATATTCCTTTGCGGCAAAAGAAACAATAACAGCAAAGAATAACGTATATGGAAATCGTATCTATCGAAAGAAAAACATTTGAGGCGATGGTCGCCAAGTTCGACCGCTTCGTTCACCGTATGGAAGCCATCTGCCAGCGGCACGGCGAAAAGAAAATAAGTGAGTGGATGGACAATCAGGACGTGTGCCGGATGCTAAACATCAGTCCCCGCACGTTACAGACCCTGCGGGACAACGGCACGCTTGCCTACTCACAGATAAACCACAAGACGTATTACCGTCCCGAAGATGTGCAGCGTATCGTTTCCGTTGTGGAGGATAGACGAAAAGACGCGAGATTCAAAGGACGGACAATATAATCTCAGTGCAATAAATAAAGTATAATAACAATACCCACTAAATTCAAAGTAACATGAACGAATTGATTAACAAAGACAACGAGTGGATAATCCACTTCATGGGCAGCCTTGACCGTCTGTTGGACAACTATGAGCGTCTGACCGCCAACTACCGCCCGACATTGGGCGGAGAGCGTTTCTTCACCGACAAGGAAGTGTCAGCACGGTTGAAGGTAAGCCGAAGAACGCTTCAAGATTACCGCAATGAGGGACGGATAGCCTATATCCAGCTGGGCGGTAAAATACTCTATCGTGAATCTGACATCGAAAGGATGCTTACTGACGGCTATCGCTCCGCTTACAGATAAACGGCAATCTGATTTTCTCGAAGGAACGCAATTTGCCGTCTGCCCTATAAATTGCAGAAGCAATGGACTTGTGGCTAAAAGAAGAAAAATGAACGGCTTACGGATGAAGCATCAAAATTTCGCTTCGTCTGTTAGCCGTTCATTTATATCTTCTGATTTCCCGTCAGTCGCTTGTTTCCGTTGCCGGATGCCTTTCGAACGTATGGCCGGCAGAGGCAAGGTTTTCGGGCTGAATACGCTCCGCAGGAGGAAGATTCTGCCCGAAACGGCTTTGCCGCCTGACCTTGCCACTGCCATCAGAGCCATGCGCTACCTTTGCATCCGAGCATCGGGAACAAGTGACTGATGAGGATGAACCTCAACTATACCATAGGTTGCTTCCTCTGTCACAGGATACAAACAATGTTATTGAGGTCTCTTTCTTGGTGGCGTAGATTTCATTTATCACAAACCGTCTGAACAAGATACTTTCTCTACTGCATATCCTGAATGCAATGGCTATAACCATTTCAAGGTTATAAACGTCATAACTGATGTCATCCGGTTGCTTGATATATTTCATCGTATCACATTCGTTTAACTCCTTATTCCTATATATAGCATGAATCGCTTTACGGATGTCACAAGAGAATACTCCAAACAGGTCGGCGATTTCGAATTGTGTCATCCATACGGGTGCGGTCGGAATAGTGACCATACCCGCTTCACTGATTGTGATTATACCTCTATCCATAATATATTGTATTGACATTGTTTAGTTACTTTTGTTTGTCTTTTCGCCGGTAGATTGTTTCTTCCGGCGTTCTATCAGTTTGTCCATATCCTTTGAGATTTTGTCATCGGTTATACGTGCATATCCCTGTGTCGTCCGAATATTGGAGTGCCCCATCATCTTGGCGATACTCTCTATGGGTATATCCGCTGAAATAAGGAAAGTACCGAAACTATGTCGGCTTTGGTGGTAGGACAAGTTATCCTCTTTGCCTATGATTACACCTAACTCATGAATTTCAAACCACAAGGCGTCACGGTTAGGAAGCGGAAATACGGGCTGTTCGTCATTGACCGTGTTGTACAGCGACAATATCTGTTCCGCTATGGGATGCAGGGGTATGAACGCTTCCACCTTTGTCTTCTTGCGGTTGATACGGATATACCGTCTGCCCTCCGCATTCATCCCGATGTGGTGGGGATGCAACAACTGTATATCCACATACGCCAATCCTGTCAGGCAGGAGAATATGAAAGCCCGTCTCGCCAACTCCAGCCTGTTGTCATACATCGGGGTGGAAAGTATCTTCTTGAACTCATCGCGGCTGATGTATCTGTGCTTTGCCTCCGGTTTGGTTTCATATTCCAACTCCTCACAGGGATTCACTCGGATTATCTCCTTATCGACTGCCAGATACAACAGGCGGTTCAACCATCGCAGACAATGGTTGGTCTGAGATGCCCCGAAGTTCTTGCATCTTTTCAAATATGCCTTATAAGATTTGCCGAAGTCCTCTGTAACTTCTTCAAAATAGATGTCCTTTTTACCCGATGATACAATATAGTCTGTCAGGTACTTCTGGTAATACATTGAACTTCGATAGGAGGAGGTTGAATCTATTTCCTCGGAGTGTTTCTTTAACCGCTCCCGTTCCCATTCTCCCATTTGCAGGAGGGTAGTCGGATGAATGTTGTTTTGGATGATGTGGCTCTTCAACATCTCTGCACTGACTACACCTTGCGATTTCAGTATTTCCTCGTATGCTTCTGAAATGATCCGGAGATATTCCTGCAAGCGGTTGTTTTCCCTTGTGGACTTTATCTCGTTCTTCTTGCCATTCCAATCTTCGGGACGGCAATAGATACTTGTGCTTATGACCGTCTGTTTCCCGTCAATGGTTATGCGGCAGAGAACGGCGGTCGTACCGTCAGCCTTTACCTTGCTGCGGTTGATATAGGGTAACAGTGAAAATGTACTTCGCATATCGTTTGCTGTATTAAAGGGTAAGTTTGAAATCCTCGGTAGCTTTGATGAACCTGTCCATGTCCTCAAAGAGTTTTTTCTGACTGACACGGGCGTACACCTGAGTGGTGGAAATATCGGAATGCCCCAACATCCTACTGATGGTCTCAATCGGCACACCAGCTTCGAGCGTAATCAGCGAGGCGAAACTATGCCTCGCCTGATGGTAGCACAGGTCATCCTTGATGCCTGCCAGTGCCGCCAACGCTTTCATGTGCCTTCTAAGATTGGGCCAGCGAAGTAAAGGAAACAAGGTTTCTCTGTCCTCACTGCTATACTTATTGATAAGCGCAATTGCTTCGGGCAATAGTTTTACACTAGCACGGAGTTCGTTTTTCTTTCTGCGGTATTTCAACCATAATGCCCCTTCCCCGTCTGTCTGCAAATTAGCATGGGTAATCGAAACGACATCCGCATAAGATACACCTGTGTAACATCCGAAGAGAAACATATCCCTTGCCAGCATATGGGATTTGCGGTATGCAGGTATTTCCACGTCACGGATTTTCTCGAACGATTCACGGCTCAATGCCCGTGGAGTCGTTTCCGTTTTCTTCGGCAGGGTGAAATGTTGGAAGTGGATTTTATCGGCATATCCCTCTTTATAAGCTAGACGGCAAATCTTCTTAAGTATGGCAAGATAATGTCTGGCAGTATCAATTGCCTGTCCTTTATCTTCCGTGACAAATGTCTGATAGTCGTGGATGAACTGTTCCGTCAGTTGCCCGAAAGCCAAATCCTTGACCTTGTACTGATGCTTGATGAACTCTCCGAGTGCCAGCCGCATATAGTGATAGCCGGGATAAGTACTTTTGGCACGATCAATACCGATACGTGCCTTGATGTCATCACAGACAACATCGGTCATTTTCATGAGGGTCATCTGCGTTTCCATGCTGCCTTGAAAAAGGTCTTTCACATCGGTGGCATCGAAATCAATCTTGCGTTCCACAAGATTGTCGAATGCAATGTTTACCGCCAGTAGCAACTTGTCAATCTTGGCATTAGTCTCCACCGCCTCGCGGCTCTTTCCGTTCAGACGGCTTTCACGGGGATTCCACAATTCGGGAGTGCAGGACAACTTGCATCCGAACTGCGCTATCGTGCGGTTCACTGTAATTCTTCCCATTATCGGGGCTTTGCCCGACTTGCCCAGTCCGCTCTTTTTGAGGTAGAGCAGCACCTTGAATTTTTCTACTTTCATACGCTTATATTTTTAGGTGCAAAGTTACTTGCCATATAAGCGTTCCTTGATAAGCAAAATGCTGAGTACGAGTGCAAAGAAAACGGTGAGGATTTCTTTTCATTGCTTTCCGTTACCTGTTCTCGTTCCGGTAACTGCCCGGCTAACGGTCTGGTAACTGAACAACCTCAATATTCTGTTGCCGTTTGCATTTTCCCTACTTGGCAGAATACAGAAATATCGCTCATTTCAAACGACTTACGTTTAATATTCACCCGTCCGCTTTTCCTTGCACAGCCTATCACATTCCACATGAGCCACCATAATTTCGGAACGCTTATCACTCTATCACAGGGCGTTCCGTTGGAAACAATCAGCCGAATGATGGAGCATTTGGGTATAAAAACCACTCAACTTTATGCCAAACTCACGAACCAGAAAATCAATGAGGACATGAAACTGCTCACGGGGCGCATGACAGATAAGTTCAAAATTTATGAAGACGAAAATATGCCTGTGGAGGTCAGAAATGTAAGAGCATCTAAACATCTAAAAAATAAGATACTATGCAACAAGAAAAAAATAAGAATCAGTGGAAACGGTAGTCACCTAATGCGGAGCTGTTTCGACAATGGGTAATCCGAAAATGCACTGAGAAGGAACGGCAACCTATTGTATTACAATATAATTGCGATTCAATCAGTTTGAGGGGACGGAATTAATTATTAACTTTACAGGAAATTAGAAGTTATGACAAAGGAGAACGCAATAAAAATATTCGAGGATAAAAAAGTCCGTACCGTTTGGGACTCAGAAACTGAAAAATGGTATATATCTATTGTGGATGTAGTTTCAATTCTTACCGAAAGTGTTGATGGACGTAAATATTGGAACAAACTAAAACAAAGGCTTATTGAAGAGGGAAATCAAACGGTGACAAATTGTCACCAGTTGAAAATGGTCGCTTCTGATGGCAAAATGCGACTAACAGATGTGGCTGATGTAGAGCAACTTTTTCGTCTCGTTCAGTCTATTCCGTCACCTAAGGCAGAGCCGTTCAAACTATGGCTTGCCGAGATTGCCCGTGAGCGGTTGGAGGAGATCGATGACCCCGAACAGGGTATCGAACGCCTATTGGAGTACTACCATCGTAAAGGTTATTCCGAAAACTGGATTAATCAACGCCTAAAATCTATTGAGGTTCGCAAGGAATTGACGGACGAGTGGGACAGACGGGGCATTATGAAAGGTCAGCCATGCTGAGTGCGAAGCAGCACCACGGGTTGTCATTGCAAGAATACGGTTTG
>ERZ773147.2042-NODE-2042-length-18760-cov-3.527559_pt1 | contig 18760 bp, 19 predicted proteins | sample MGYA00580851_ERZ773147 | MGnify/ENA primary metagenome ERZ773147 (study PRJEB29015, sample SAMEA2737818) | human gut metagenome | biome: human gut; feature: human-associated habitat; material: faeces | place: China | collected 2012 ... | reverse complement strand
AACGGCAATAATAGCCAGGAATATTTAGCTAAATATCAACATGTCAGCACACTAGTAACACATCCAAATCTTCCTTATATAAATAAGGTGTAAGTTCATATTGCTGTTTGTTTGATTTAATCCTCTTATTTAGTTCTTTTAAATTCACTTCTGGACTACTTAGAATATCGTAGGAATTTATTGTCTTTTCCATTAATTCTTTTTTAATTCCTATTTCATCCAATATGCTATTATTTAAATCTTTAATTACAACATCTTGAAAAGAATTATGAGCCATTATTTGTTCCGTAAAGCACAAATATCTTCTATAATGAAAAAAGCCATAATAGTCAGCATCATCATTTTTCCAAGCCCAATATTGAGCGGTTAGCTCACAGTATAATGGGTTTTTATGAGATATATTTTCTCCAATATCATCGTGTAGCATGTTTGAAAACCTGATAGAGGCATCTTGAGCGCCCACTTGTATTGGATATAGAAAAGGTCGATCTGGCACAAAACAGTTTTTATGACAAGATACATAGATTTTAATATTACTAGTCATTTCTTCCCCTCTTAATACGTTTGTTTAACAAAGTATTTTATATATTACAGACAATGCTGCATCAATCACCTTATCCATATCAAAATACTTATAAGCTCCCAGCCTTCCGCCAAAGATCACATCCGGTCTGCTCTTAGCTAACTCAACATACTGTTCATACAGTTTTGTATTTTTCTCATCATTGACTGGATAATAAGGCTCGTCTCCCTTTTTCCATTCACTGGAATACTCTCTGGAGATTACCGTTTTGGGCTGCTTTCCAAATTCAAAATGCTTATGCTCAATGATTCTCGTATAAGGGACCTCTTTATCCGTATAATTTACGACAGCATTTCCCTGATAATTAGGCTTGTCCAATACCTCCGTCTCAAAGCGCACAGAACGGTATTCCAGGACTCCTAACTGGTAGTCGAAGAATTCGTCTATTTGGCCTGTATAGACCGTTTTATCGGCTATCTGGGGGTTCTCAGAGATGAACTTCCTATAATCGGTATTATTTAGAATACTATGACTTGTTTTGGGGTATTGTATGTGATATTATTTTTAGGGAGGTATAGATGTAGAAAGGAGATAAACAGATGCAATATTCCGTTTTAATGTCTGTATATGAAAAAGAGCAAGCTGATTTTTTAGAAATTGCTATAGAAAGTATTTTAAATCAAACAGTTAAAACGAATGATTTTGTTATTGTTTGTGATGGTCCTTTAAATGAACAATTAGAAAATGTTTTATTAAATTACAAAATTAAATGTCCAGAAACATTTAATATTATAAAATTGGATAAAAATGTCGGATTGGGAATAGCTTTAAATGAAGGACTTAGATATTGTAAAAATGACTTGGTAGCTAGAATGGATAGCGATGATATTTCAGTTTATAATCGCATGGAACTTCAAATGACCTGTTTTGAGAATGATGATAAGCTAGCAGTCTGTGGTGGATATATAGCTGAATTTAAAGAAAATCCGAACGAAATATCATCAATAAGAAAAGTACCGTGCAATCATAATGATATTCTTACATGGGCAAAAAAAAGAAATCCTATGAATCATATGACTGTAATGTTCCGAAAACAATTTGTCTTAGATGCTGGTAGTTATAAGAAAATGGACTTTGCAGAAGATTACTATTTATGGGTTAGGATGCTAATGAATAATGATCGAATGTTAAATTTAAATAATATCTTAGTAATGGCTAGGATTGGGAATGGAATGTTTCAACGACGAGGTGGGAGGCAGTATGTAGAAAAAATATATTATATGCAAAACACTTTTTATAAAATAGGCTTTATAAATAAAAGAGAGTTCTGTTTGAATTTATTTATTCGAACAATAAACAGTTTAGCTCCTAACTTGATACGAGAAAGAATATATAAGTTATTTTTACGTAATTAGTAAAATGATAAAAGGGCAAAAATTTCTAATTTCGCCCTTTTATCATTTACTAATAAATAATTTGTTTTAATATTTAGATTTATACTTTCCAGTTATATATCGTCCAATAAAATACTCAAGAAGTTTATATCCCCATGGAATTATGTAAATTAATATTATATTTAGAGGTATATATTTTACTAAAAATTGTACGCTGATACGTTGAAAGTCAAACTCATACCAACCGCGTATATACTGAATGATTACATTACATAATAAAATTAAAAATGTAAATTTTGCTGTATTTATTATAAATAAATGCATTGAAAAATCTTGTTTTTGAATTTTATCATAGAACTCTGCAGCAAGAATACCTGGTATTAGCACTACACACAATTGTAAAAAATCCATTAATTTTGTACCTTTCTTATAACTTATATTTAAACTTTCAATTCATAAAATATCATACATATTTCCTAATTGCAATAGTTTTAATATAATAGTAAGATTTATAAATATAAGTCAATATTTAGATATTAGGTTTAAGTTCTTTTTCAAAAACGCTAAGGGCCTTCTCGATAGTTTCAGACATTGTATAGTATTTATAATCAGCAAGTCTCCCAGATAAGATTAAGTCTGGAAATTGTTTTGATAAATTGAGATAATTACTATATAATATTTCATTTTCTTTTTGCGGTATAGGGTAGTATGGTTCCATTTGTTTGTTTTCTGAATCATATTGCTGAGGATATTCTTTTACTATCGTAGTTTTGGAATGGATTTGTCCTGTCATATGCTTAAATTCAGTTATCCTGGTAAAATCGTAATTATTAGGATAATTAACTGTACATATTTCTTGGTAATATTCTTGATCATATGTTTCGAAGACAAAGTCCAGCGTTCTATAAGGTAAGTTACCATAACAATAGTTAAATAATTCATCCAAAGGAGCTGTATAAATTACTTTACCAGTAAAGGCAGTATTTGAAAATAAAAATCCATGTTTTTCCATATCACACTTTATAATATCATGATAATTAGTATTTAGCATTAAATGAATATTGGGGTTATCTAACATTCGTTCAAATATTTTTGTGTAACCATGAGTTGGAATTCCTTGATAACGATTTTGAAAATATCTATCATCACGGGATACGTAAAATGGGCCATTGCAGCACCACCTACTTCTTCAGGTGTCATCCCCCATTGCTTTTCGGTATAATGTAAAAACACGTATTCATAAATATAATTAGCAAGATACTTTAGATCAGCATCTTCCTGATTTTGTAAATCCATAATAGGAACCTTAACATTCATACCATACTTTCTTAACAACTTTTTTTCCAATACTTCTGCATATGAAGTTGGAAAAACTTTATGTAAAGATTCTAAATTAAATGGTACAGGTACTTTTTTTCCTTCAATAACCCCTAGGACTCTATGATGGTAAATTCGGAAGTCCGTGAATTGATTAATGTATTTCCAAACTTTTTCACTTTCTGTATTAAAGATATGGGGACCATATTTATGAACTAATACCCCGTTTTCATTATAATAGTCATAGCAAGTGCCACCAATATGTTGTTTTTTTTCAATTATTAATACCCTTTTTCCGGTATGAGCAAGTTGCTCTGCTAATATACAGCCTGTAAGTCCAGCTCCAATTATGATAAAATCAAACATTTTTTAATTCCTTTCTAAATCAAGATATTCTTTCCAAAAAGTTATATTTGAAATTTTATTAATTTCATTTTGATATGATTTTACTGCTTTTTTATATCCACCCATTTGAATATAAAACGAGAGTTTAAAAAATCTAATCCACGTGGAGAAAAATTTCTTCTTGCTTATTTCTGTAAGATATCCACGATTTGATACTAGATCTACTTGTAGTACTTTTTTTCGCCTAAAAAAATTAATTGCTCTGGCACTAGTTAATTCCACGATACCATAATTATCCCAACCTCCTTTTTTAAATAAAGATTCAGGTAACAGATATCCATTAAATGTTAATCTTCTTACAAATCGTTTCCACTTTTTGCTGTCTCTTTGGTTTTGGGAGACAGCTAATTTTACATATATAAATGGATTATCCCCTCTTGAAAGTTCATTAAAATCTTGAAAATGAGGTGCAAATTTCATGATATCTTTATGCAATTGTTCACCATCTGTATTGATAAAGAAGGATACCCCACCTAAAAAATCTGTATAAGCTTTTATAATAAGATCTATATTTTCATAGCGATAGTAAAGTAATTCACGAGTGAGATTTTGGGCTAACAGTTTTATCGCTGAACTTGAAGAAAAATTTTTATCATAGAGCGCATTAAGGACTAGTTGATTCCTTAAAGTATAATATGTCATAAAAGAAGAATATTTATTGTGAAGTGGAGCATGCCATGCACATATTCCATTCATTGTTAGTATCTTTTTTGAATTACGTATTCCGAACTCCATATCATCACCACGTACAAAAAGCGGCAATGGTAGATTGGAGGGACTTAAAGACTCCAGTGGTATACAAGAGAAGACCCAGGCATTATAACTGCGGGATTCTTCCAAATCATTAAAAAGTATATCAGCTACAGATGTAAGATCTAAGTTTTGTTTAATATTAAACAAGAGGTTATTATTCCAAACAGCTCCAGACTCTAGCTGTATATTCTGTTTATCTAGACGCAATGTGGCTCCACCAATATATAAGTCACTATGCTGCTTTTTCGTATACGATAAAAAGGCATAAGTTCTTTCTAGTGAATTGATATCAAGAAGTGCGTCATCATCCATGAGTAAAACATGTGTATATGGCAGAGTGCTTTCTAAAACTTCTATTATTCCGCGTGTAAATCCACCGGCTCCACCTACATTTTTATTTTGGATAAGATGTAACTGGTTATGGTCAAAATATTTATGATCCAGAGTTCCTGCATTATCAATAACAAATAAGTCAAGTTGTTCCTTAAGTTGTGAGTTCTGATTTTTTAAAATATTATATTTGAAGAGATCTAAATTTTTATAAATAAAGTTTTCTCTTTTGAATGTACAGATAACTGCCCCCATTTTAATTTGGTTAATAGGTGCTTTATCAGTGAGTATCTCTCCGCCATAGAAAATGCTATCATTTTCTATGGCTTTTAGTTTCAGATAATAAAAGCCATCAAATTGATCTAGTGAGAAATTGTATTTGAAAGTAATTGACTTTTTTTCTTCGGAGGATGAATAGAGCTGTTTAACAGTATTATTTATTATTTCGTTATCTGCTAAAAAACTTTTGACTAAAGAAATTTCAAAATTTCCTTTTAATCTTAGAGATACTATAATTTCATCAATTACTGTATATCTGTACCATTTAGGTGAGCAAAATGAATTAAAATAAGTATTACTAAACAGTTCCCCATTTTTCTTAAAGGAGTATGTATGATCTTCAAAGTTATAATAGATATCCTCCTCCTGGTTTACTCGAAAAAACATTTTTTCTTGTAGGCAAATATTAGCCTGTGGCATTATAAATTTCTGTAACGTAAACATAGTGTGTTTGCCTCCATGTGATTAACTATTTATTAAGCTACTATACAGTACTTCTTACAATCGGTATTATGTACTGTAAAAAAATGTTTTGGCAGCTCTAAAAAATATAAAACCAGACAATTAATTTAGAAATCATTTGTATACCAGATTTTGATTGAGGATTTTGTAGATAGGTAAGCAGGACAATTAGAATAGAGACTGGATTGGAGAGATAAATAAGTTGATTGTGATATGTTAAAAAATTCGTTAGACATTGTATATAATTTCATATCAGACAAAGAATACAATAATATAGAGAATAGTTAAGAGACAAGAAGCAGTTGATTTATGTAAAATCAGCTTACATAAATATTTTCAGGTATCTTATGATGACCAATCTAAAGGCCTGGAATAAATAAATTCGGGCCTTTAGATATAAACAAAATTAAGTGAATATTATTCTTATACTCCTTCTGTCTTTCATAAACTACCCATTATTAAGAAGGCTGGTGTCTTCAGATGTGTGTACTATAGTGGCAACCGGAATTTTTACTTTCATTCTCAAGGCTGCAGTGTTATAACGGTTATTTTTGATTGTCGGGTCTTTTGTGTAATAGTTTTTCCGGGATAAATGCCTTTCGCTTGGTTCATATCGACAGCTTCTGAAGTGGTGATGTAGGTACCAGTTGGTTTTTCGCTATTCCAGCCACCTTTATAGAGGTTATAAGATCCTTATTGTGAATATACTCCATTCTTCATACAGGGTGTGTGTAGATGACATTTCCAGTGCGAAGCTTCGGTTTCATACCGCTGCTTAAAACAGCGTAAATGTTCATACCTCAGGCCTGCGGAACAAAGAAAATCATAATGGCCGTAAGGGATAAATGCAGCAAAAAATTGGAGATAACGGTTAACCGCCAATCTAGAAATGGCCGCACAGCATGTGGGTACAACATAGGGAACAGTCCTTTCTGAATTGTGGCACACCTTTGTATATATGGCAGGCAATGGTAAGTTAAAAAGTGAAAGAGTTACATTATTAATCTAAGGACAGAAATTTCTGCTCGAAATAAAGTCTTAATTTCTTTAAAATTTTTTTATGACGATATTGTAAAGTGGTAAATGGAATTCCCGTTTTCTGAGCTATTTTGCGCAGTGAATTATCTAGATAATAAATGTGTGCCAGCAGTTCTTTATCTTCTTTATTCAGTGTGTTTAATGCCTGTTTTAACTCGTTTATCAGGAGGTCGCGTTCAGCCTGATGTTCTACAGGATTTCGGTCTTTTTCTGCAAATAATTCACTTCCGTTTAAGCCTTCTCCATCCAGAGCATCGTAGGAGAAGACGCCATTCCGAATATCCCCTTCCCTGAAATAACGATCCTTTCGCTCCCCATGCTGCCAAATCTTATAGATTTCCTCGCTGACAGGAATATTTTGCTGTTCGATTTTAATGTAATATTTTATAATGATCCCCTTCTTTCTTGGTTGTGCAAATAAAACAGGAGAAAACGGGTCCGGCGCTGTGGCCTTTTCGTTTTCTCCTGCTATTTGGTAATGAATCATTCCTTTGCTAGGTAGTTTTTTCTGTAGTTGTTTTCTGAGTATCCGGTTCGATTAAATGGATGTGCTGTACTTTTTTACAGCGCGGGCACTTGATCTCAATGGTTCCGGCGGTCGGCGGTTTAATGTCAAACAGGCGATGATGGCATACCGGACAATAGATTATATGATTCATAAGTCTCCCTCCTTCGGAATCGAACATACGTTCTAATTCTAAAATATCAAATTTTTTAGATTATGTCAATACCGGAATAAAAAAACTAAACCAGAATATAAACTAATTTAAAAGGCGGATGAAAACATTCATGATCTATAGGAACAATACCACATTTCAAAAAATACATTGTTAATTACAATGGAAAAATTTATAATAGAATTACACTTATAAAAAATTGATTAATATGTAGAAGAAATAAACACCTGATAACCAGACGGGAAAAGCAAAAACAGTAAAATATTAAGAAGGGAGAAGACTATGGCGGAGTATTTATCACCTGGAGTATACGTGGAGGAATTTGATTCAGGGGTGGTACCTGTGGAAGGGGTCAGCACCAGTATCGCCGGTTTTATTGGGGTGGCGGAGAAAGGACCGGTCGGAGGCGTACCGCGGATGGCGACTAATTTTTCGGATTTCAAACAGATTTATGGAACTTATCTTTCCGAAAGGGAAGCCTGTAATTATCGTTTTCTGGCTTATGCGGTAGAGCATTTTTTTATCAATGGAGGGTCCCGCTGTTTTGTTACCAGGGTTGTGCCGGCGGACGCATCTTGTGCGAAGGGAGCTGTACCAAATACTGGAGAGTCCATTCTGAAGTTTACAGCCAGTAATCCGGGGGCGTGGGGGAATGGGCTGAATATAGTTATATCTCCTTCGAGCAAGGCAAGGACTCAGGTCTTTGACGTGCTGGAGGCGGCAGAGGGGAAGCGGTACTCGGTCAAAAATAGTGCCGGATTTTTTGATGGTGATATTGTAGCGTTTTCAGATGGAAATACTACGGTTTATAATCGGGTGGTGGAGAGTAAAGACAATGTTATTTCTTTTGAACATGAATTTGAAGTGGATGTAACGGATAAGAATCTATTGCCGGATAAGATTATATCCACCTGTGAGTTCGGGCTGGAGGTCAGGTCCGGTGATTCCGTAGAAATCTACGAGAATCTTTCATTTAATAGTAATATTCCACAGTTTGTGGAAGCACAGGTTTCAAAATCAGATCTGATTTGTGTGGAATATGTTGGTAAAGGAAAGGAAAAACTTCGACCACCATTTGAATGTCTTGCGTCTTCCGTTCAGGATACCGTGACGGTTAAGCTTTCAGGCGGCACGAATGGTAATATTCTGAACATGGAGGCTTCCGATTTTATTGGAAATGACCATGGGGCCGGAAATCGAACCGGAATTCAGGCATTTCTGGACAACGATATGGTCTCAGTTATTGCCGTTCCTGGTGTCACAGATCAGAAGGTCCAGCGTTCTCTGACTGCTCAGTGTGAACGAAAGAACAGATTTGCGGTTCTCGATATTCCACGGGAGGCAAAGGCGGTACAGGACATCATCAGGCACAGGGAAAATCTTGATACATCCTATGCGGCTTTCTATCATCCATGGGTGATGGTGTTTGACCCCCTCGATAAGAAAAATATAGCAATTCCTCCTTCCGGATCTGTGATGGGAATCTATGCCCGCAGTGACAATTCCCGCGGCGTCTATAAAGCACCCGCCAATGAAGTGCTTCGGGCTTGTGTGGGACTGGATGTGCAGTTTGACAAAGGTGAACAGGACATTTTGAATCCCAAGGGGGTAAATTTGATCCGGCGGTTCCCAGGTCAGGGAATTCGGGTATGGGGAGCAAGAACTGCAGGCAGCGATGGAACGTGGAAATATATCAACGTGCGCAGACTTTTTATATTTTTAGAGGAATCCATAAAGAAAAATACGGACTGGGTAGTATTTGAAGAAAATAACGAAGAGCTATGGATGCGGGTACAAAGAATAATAGAAGTGTTTCTGAGGGAGGTATGGAGAAGCGGCGGCCTGGCCGGATCATCTCCGGAAGAGGCATTTTATGTAAATATTGGGCGTGACACCATGACACAGGAAGAAATTGATAATGGACACCTGATTTGTATCATTGGCGTGGCTCCAGTGAAGCCAGCTGAGTTTATAATATTCAGGATTACTCAGAATACCGCATCTGCACAGTGAAGATTTTAAGAAGAAGGAACAATAGCGGCTGGCGATTCAGGATTAAAATTCAGTCATGTATACGCGGCCGGCTAAGGACGAAAGGGCTCACAATGCCATTATATTGTAGAAGAGGTCAAGGGGGCGTGCCAGGCAGAAAATGGTTTCGCAGCGGCAGAAGAGTTGACAAGAATTTTTGCAGAAGCAGATTGTGAGGAACTGACGGATACTCATATGTATGCTATATGCGGACAAAATTGAATGAAAAATACAAACAATTACACGCGGTATGAAGTAAAGAAATGTGAAAGAAAGATAATGAGAATAATCGACAGTTTAGGTGTTTTGCTGATTAACAGATTGGTTGTATCTGACGGATAATCATTGTTACAATAATAGACAGCAACTGGCTTATAAAATGTATATGAGTATTTTATAGATAGTGTTGCAGAAGGAATGTATATTGAGGGGAGGAGGCTGGGACGGTAATAGAATGCAACAATGTTTATGTGTTCTATTACCGGACAGACCTATAAAACGGATATTTTGAGTCGTATTACAGATTTGGAAGGAAGACTTAAATGACTTGTTTAGCTTCTATAACGGTTTTCTTCTATAACAAGGAAATAATTGTCATTCAATAAAAAATAAGCAGAGAGAGGCGGTGGAACAGGTATGAAGATAGAATAAAGAGTTATATTGGAAAGATAATGTACGACTGTCGAAAAAAATATAGAGATCTTAATTGACGATATGGTTTGGGTCAGTTAGGGAACGGAGGGGGCGGATGAGTTATAAAGTCTCCTTTCATAATTCACAGAGGTGTCCTCTGTTGGAGGACAAATGGTTGAGATAGATATAGCTTTAAATGTGGAACTGACAAGTAAGAGCAGTTTTAAAAGTGTATAATAAAAATGAAAAGTGATTATTAACCGTTTGAATGCACCAAAATAACATGGAAAGATACGCCTGGAGAATACATAAAAGAGGCATGGAGTAAAGTATGAGATCGGAACGCAAAAGTATTAAGTATTCAAGTGAATTAATTTAGAAATATAAGAATTATAAAAGATATAGCAATAAAAATGCATCAAAAATATTATCAGGAATTCTATTAGGAAATGCATCGGAAACGATATTAGGGAATCAATCAATGGATAAATCAGAGGATCAATCAGGAAATCAATCAGGAAATCAATCAGAGAATCAATCAGGAAATCAATCAGAGGATCAATCAGGAAATCAATCAGGAAATCAATCAGAGGATCAATCAGGAAATCAATCAGAGGATCAATCAGGAAATTAATAAGGAAATCAAACAGAAAATTAATAAGGAAATCAAACAGAAAATTAATCAGGAAATCAATCAGAAAATCAATCAAGATATCAATCAGAGGATCAACCAGAAAATCAATCAGAAAATGTATCAAAAAGCATACTCAAAAACCACATCAAAAAATTCTACCACAAACAATATCACCACTTACATCAACCACCCCACCAAAAACCACATCACATCTCCCTCTCTACCGCTCTTCCCCCTCCCCCTCAATCACAATCTCATCAAAATATCCACATGCCCGCAGTACCCAAAGGGCCTCTTTGATGACCCGTTCGTCGCCGGCGGCGTGCAGGATAATGCGGTGGTTCTCGAAGCGGTTTTCCAAAATGTTTTTTAGGGCGCCGGGGCGGTAGGAGGCTCTGGGGACCATACCGTAGCAGGCCTGCTGCACATTTTTTGCAGGTGGGTTTGGATCGATGAGAATAATTTTGTCGAAATCGTAAATGACATCGTTTTTCATATATCTGGTACTTCCTTTCGGAGAAGATGGATACATATGGTACTGCTGATTTTTTTTGACTTAACCGTGTGTTTATTGACTTTTTGTGAGGCTGCCGTTTTGTCGAATATTGCGATATGTTTTGCTTTTCAAACGGCCGGAAACGTCTTATAGTGGTTACAAGAAAAGCAAAAAAAGGAGGGTTTTCCACATGACTGATACTGAAAAGATGAGGTTCATGGAAATGGAGAATATGAGGTTAATGGAAGAAAATGTTAAGCTGCGCAGAGTGATATCGAAATTAAATCAGACACTTAACAGACTGATCGAACATTACATAAGTTCTGACAGGATCGCATGACCGAGGGTATTGGGGAGTGCCCCGCACTCCCAATAAAACTCTCTGTTATCGCTATTCCGGATTTTCGGAGTTACCGGCGCCGCCGGAAGCTTTTTCACCAGATGGTGGAATAGGAGGCTTGCCGGCCGGTTCGATTCCTTTGTTTTTACGCACCAGATCCCAGATTGTCTGATGCATCCATTCAACGGTCTCGTTCAGCTTTTTATTTTCGGCTTCCAGTTCGACGATGCGATCGCTCATGCGGGCGATGACCTCCCGGTTATTATAGGCCTTGTGTGGCGCCATCAGGCGTTTGACGTAAGGAGAAGAAGCAGAAATAATCTGTTTCGACAGTAAATCGTCCCGCTCTTCACAGCTTAAATCCATAAAGTCCTGAAAACTGATGGACAAAGGTACCATGTCCACGGAGCATTTGGGACATACCGCATTTTTAGGAAGCTGGTAATATCCATAATACCCGCATTTCGAACAATAGTACACGGAAAGCTCTCTCATAGCGTCCTCCTTTTTTGCTTTTCCTGCCAAAATGGCAGTACTCTTCTATATATATAACGCAAAATAAAGAAAATTATAACGCGAAATATCGCCTTTTTGTAGAAATATCCAAAATTTTATGTTTTATTAACACTATTGCTCTAAATATGGAGCAAAAAATGCATTTTTGCGGTTTTTAGTTTTAAACGTAAGAACTGCGTACACTCATCCCTGATGCAGTAAAAAAACAGACTGCCCCAAGGGGCAGCCTGCCGGTTTGAACGGATGAAACTTTTGTTACTTTCTATGCATTACTGGATAATGCCGTTTACGTCGACAACCCAGGTCTTGCCGTTAGAATCTTTATAATCTTTGAAGCCATTTCCAAGTTCCGGCTTTGTAGCGGATTTGGAGGAAGAGGACGCCTTCTGGATGGAACCGCTTGTGTTCACCAGATACTGGTTTCCGTCGTAATTCATCGGAGCCAGTCTTAAATCAGAGTCTGCGTCTTTTCTTAAACCATACTCGTACAGTGTGTTGTCACGGATCCCGTGGAAGCCCTGGCCCTTTCTGGAGCCGTCGGTATAGAAGAACCATGTCTGATTCTCATCTAAATCTTCATTGTAAATAACCTGCTTGCCGGTTCTCATAACGCCATCCTCTGCGAAGTAGAAGTTGGCAATTTCTCCATCTTCCAGATTGACAACCTTTAAACCAGTCTGCATTTCACCCTTTGTATTAAACGCATATTTCTTAGACTCTACAGTGAATAACTGAAGTCCGTTATCTGCATGGTACGGCTTACCGTTCTTGAAGTAGAAGTTATAAAGTTCGCCTTCTGCGCTAATGCCTTCCACGCCCTCGATGGTTCTCCATCCGGTTACGCGTTTTCCATTTTCCGGCTCATAGTACTGATATCCGGCCACGGTGGTTGCTGTATTTTCTGCAGCATCGGAAGGTGTTGCATTTTCTGCATTCTCTTCTGCAGGAAGCTTAAACCATCCTGTCTGCATCACGCCGTCTACGAAGGTATAGTAGTCGCCGCTGATCTTTTTATCGACCTGATTTTCTACCATTTTTCCGTTTGTGTCAAAATAGTACCAGGAATGGGTCATCTCAGGATCGTCGCTTTCGTTCTCCAGCTGAATCCAGCCAGTCTTCATCACGCCGTCGTCTGTTTCGCCCAGGTAGTATGTCGCGTTATCGATTTCTACCTTTCCTGTCATCATCTGTCCGTCTTCGTTGAAATAATACCAGCTTTCGCCGATCTTCTGCCATTTGGCGATTGCGGCCTTGCCGTTCTTTCCGTAATAGTACCAGTGGTACTCGGCAGCGTCAGGGGAGTCCCATGCGTCTTCATTTTCAATGGAGATCCACTGGTCCATAACCCGTTTGCCGGTTTCATCAACGTAATATTCATCAATTTGTGCATTTGTGGCGATTTCGCCTTCTTCATTTAAGTAATACCAGTCTTCGCCGCGCTTCTTCCAGGTGTCTGTTAAGAAGTAATCGTCCTCTTCATAATATTTGAAGGAACCGTTTTCTTCTACCCAGCCGATTGTTTTTGCATATGCGGTGGAAGACCCGCCGGTGAAGCCCATCTCTGGAGCTGCTACGGTCATTACTGCCGCAGCGGATAATACAGCCATCATTTTTAAATTCTTTTTCATAAAAAATTTCTCTCCTTTTTTCTCACTTTGATTTGTCGTGGCCGAAAATCCATAGTTGCATTACTCTGCGATTATAACGTACGCTAGGTGGGTAGCGAAAGTGTGGGTTGATGGCAGATATGGAAGGAGATAACAGAACATGGAGATGGATGTAGAATTTGAGGGGTTCCTCCGTAGAAGCAATCTGGCCGATAATACGATAAAAGCCTATGTATACGCGGTGAAACAGTATTGCGGCCGGTATGACAGAGTGACGAAAAGTAATCTCCAAAAATACAAACTGTTCCTGCTTGAAAACTACAAACCGAAAACCGTGAACCTGCGGATAAGGGCAGTAAACTGTTATCTGGAAGCAATCGGCAAGGAAAAACTGGCATTATCTTCTGTCAAGGTACAACAGAAGACGTATCTGGAAAATGTAATCAGCGACGCAGATTATATGTATTTTAAGGAGTGCTTAAGAAGGGACGGGGAATGGTTCTGGTATTTTGTCATCCGTTTCATGGCCGCCACAGGAGCCAGGGTGAGCGAACTGGTTCAGATTAAGGCGGAACATGTGCAGACGGGCTACTTGGATCTCTATTCCAAGGGCGGGAAAATTCGGCGTATTTACATACCGAGCGCCTGCGGGAAGAGGCTATGCAGTGGATTAAATACCGTGGAATCGAGAGCGGTTTTCTTTTTTTAAACCGTTCGGGAGACCGTATCACCACGAGGGGAATTGCCGGGCAGCTGAAGAAATTTGCCGCCCGGTACGGGATCCCCGTGGAGGTGGTCTATCCCCATTCCTTTCGCCACCGGTTCGCGAAGAATTTCCTGGAAAAATTCTCAGACATCGCGCTTCTGGCCGACTTAATGGGGCATGAAAGCATCGAGACAACGAGGATTTACTTGAGAAGGACGAGTTCCGAACAACAGCAGATTGTAGACCAGGTAGTAGACTGGTGAGAAAAGGGGGTAAAAAGTAAGAAAAACTTCAATATGCATTTTATAAGGGGTGTGGTATACTATGAGTACTTAGCGAGGTATTTTCGAGCTTAGTACGAATGCACACCTGGACACTTAATGAGGTATTTCACGAGTTTAGTGACCATGGTGTACTATGAGTACTTAGCGAGGTAATTCGTACCTAGACAGACAATTATTATTTTTTTATGTAAGGAGAATCCATCATGCGAATGAAAGTATCCAATTACATCTCCCAAAAACTTGTGGATTTTGGTATCACACAGGTATTTACCGTGACCGGAGGCGGAGCGATGCACTTAAATGATGCACTGGGGCATCAGGAGGGACTTACCTGCCTTTATAATCATCACGAGCAGGCATGCGCCATCGCGGCAGAGTGTTATGCGCGGGTTCAGGGACGCATAGCAGCTGTCTGTGTTACGACAGGCCCGGGGGGCACCAATGCCATCACCGGGGTTGTAGGGGGATGGCTGGACTCCATACCCATGCTGGTATTATCCGGACAGGTTCGATACGACACGACGGCAAGGTGGTCGGGAGTGGGAATCAGAGCCATGGGAGACCAGGAGTTTGACATCACGAAGGCGATCGACTGTATGACAAAGTACAGCGAGATGGTCATCGACCCCATGAGAATTCGCTACTGCCTGGAGAAGGCCATCTATCTGGCCTATTCCGGCCGCCCGGGTCCGGCGTGGCTTGACATTCCGCTGAACGTTCAGGGCGCTTATATTGAGACAGAGGAACTGATCGGTTTCTCACCGGAAGATTATGAAGCGGGAGGCGATGGCTGGGCCGTGCCTTCCGATTGTCACGGTGATTCGTGCGGTGAGCGTGTGAGCGATTGTCCAAAGATAGAGGCCGACAATGCGGGGCAGGGCGAGAAGCGTCAGGTGCTTCCGCCATCCGTAACGCGGGAAACGGCAAGAGAAATTATTAAAAAGATTAAAAACTCCGAACGGCCTGTTATCAACGCAGGAAATGGAATCCGAATCGGACATGCCTTTGATGTCTTTTCCAGAGTCGTGGAAAAGCTTGGCGTTCCTGTCGTGACCGGCTGGGACAGCGAGGACTGTATGCCTGATGATCACCCGCTCTACACGGGCCGCGGCGGCGGTATGGGAGACCGCGCGGGCAATTTTGCCATACAGAACAGTGACCTGGTTTTATCTCTCGGAAGCCGCTTAAGCATCCGCCAGGTGGGATATAATTACAGTACATGGGCGAGAGCTGCCTATACCATTGTCAACGACATTGATCCGGAAGAGCTGAAGAAGCCATCCGTTCACATCGACATGGCGGTCCATGCGGATGTGAAGGATTTGCTGGAACAGCTGGAGCTGGTTCTGGATGAAGAGTACGGAGCCGGACAGCCTGTGTTTACCGGCGGCACCGGACTTAAAGACAGAACATGGACGGAGACCTGCCGCATGTGGAAGGAGAAATATCCGGTTGTCCTTCCGAAGCATTTTGACCACGGGGAAGACGAAGACGCCAATGTCTATGCGTTCATGAAGGAAATGAGCAACCGTCTGAATGAAGAACAGGTGATCGTTGTAGGCAACGGTTCCGCCTGCGTTGTCGGCGGGCATGCGTGTATCATAAAGAAGGGGCAGCGGTTTATCTCGAACTCAGCCATCGCCTCCATGGGATACGATTTGCCGGCGGCCATCGGGGCCTGTATGGCCGTGCAGGAAGGCTATGTGCAGGAAAACGGTGCGCAGGAAGGCCGTATGCAGGAACGGGATGCGCAGGAAGGCCACATGCAGCACCCCGTATCGCAGCTCACCGGCAGCGATATTATCCTGGTCACCGGCGACGGCAGCATTCAGATGAATCTTCAGGAGCTTCAGACGATCATTCATCACCGGATGCCGATCAAGATCTTTTTGATCAACAATGGCGGCTACCATTCGATCCGGCAGACGCAGAAAAATTTCTTCGGCGAGCCGTTGGTGGGAATCGGTGTGGACAGCCACGACTTAAGCTTCCCGGATATGGAGAAGCTGGCGGGCGCCTACGGTTATCCTTACTGCAGGGCATGCCATAACGGAGAACTGGTGCCGGCCATTGAGACAGCCCTCCGGACGGACGGTCCTGTGATCTGTGAGATCTTTGTGAGCCGCGATCAGAATTTTGAACCGAAATCAGCCGCGAAACGCCTTCCCGACGGAACCATGGTGTCTCCGCCGCTGGAAGATTTGTCTCCATTCCTTCCGGATGAGGAGATGGATGAGAATATGATGATTCCGCGGATCAGGGAATGATGAAACAGTGATCAATGAGCAGCAAAAGTGTGAAGAATAAGGAGACGTTTAAACGTTGAATATTGTAGTGACGGGCGCGACGAGTTTTATCGGCGCGCCCATGGTTGACAAACTGATCGGAATGGGACATGATGTCTACGCAGTCGTGCGTCCTGCGTCAAAGAATATCGCAAGGCTCGATACGGGAAGGGAACGCCTCCATGTGATTGAGATGAATTTAGAGGAGGCCGACCGCCTGGACGGCGCAATTTTGGTGCCGTGCGAGGCATTTTTTCATTTTGGCTGGGATGGCGCAGGCAGTGAAAACCGGATGAACCGGGACGTGCAGCAGAAGAACGCGGCAGACTCCCTGAAAGCGCTGGAAGGCGCGAGAAAGCTGGGCTGCCGGACCTTTCTGTTCAGCGGTTCCCAGGCGGAGTACGGGATCCACCGGGAAGCGATGACGGAAGACACTCCGCTAATTCCCGTATCGGAATATGGGAAAGCGAAGGTGGATTTTGGCAGGCAGGCCATGGAAGCGGCCGGCCGCTGGAGACAGGAAGCCTGTGATTGGCACGGTGACTCGTGCGCAGAGCGTGCGAGTGATCATTTCCGGTTCATTCATGCCAGAATTTTCAGCATCTACGGACCGGGAGATCATCCGTGGTCCCTGGTGGAAAGCTGTCTTAAGACATTTCCGGCAGGGGGATACCTTTCTCTTGGCGAATGCACGCAGATGTGGAATTTTCTGTATCTGGACGACTTGCTGGAAGCGCTCACCGCCCTTTGGTTAAGCGGCGCGGAAGGAATCTTTAATGTCGCGGGAGAGAGTGGGGAGACGAGGCCTTTAAGAGAGTATGTCCGTCTGATGTATGAGGCATGCGGCTGTCATGGAAGCTACAGCTACGGCAGGCGGCCTCAGAATGCGGAAGGGCCGGCCAACCTGATCCCGGACGTGAAAAAGCTGATGGAAGCGACAGACTGGAGGCAGGAAATAGCCTTTCAGGAGGGAATACAGCGTCTGCTCCAAAGAAAAAATATTTGACAAACAGGAGTTTTTATGGTATGAGAGATAAGATTTGTATTGCATGCGGGAAATCACTTCCGAAACGGCCGCTGATTGTTCTGGATGGCATGCCGGCCTCCGCACAGGATATCCCTGATGCGGAAGGAAGAAATGAGGACAAAGGGATTTCCCTGCATCTGCACCAGTGCGATTTCTGCGGTCTGGTGCAGTTTGACTGTGAGCCTGTCGGCTATTATAAGGACGTCATCCGCTCCGGCGGATTTTCCACCACCATGGTGAATCTGCGCAGAAGACAGTACGGAGCTCTGATTGAGACGTATCATTTAGAAGGAAAGAAATTCATTGAGGCCGGATGCGGTCAGGGAGAATTCTTGTCCGTACTCACGGAGTTTCCGGTGGAGGCTTATGGCATTGAGCATAAGGCAGACCTGGTGGAGCTGGCGAGGAGCCGGGGCTTAAAGGTCTGGAGACAGTTTACGGAAGATGAGAATACGGTTCTGGAGAATACGGAAGACGGCTGTCACGGGCCTTACGATGTATTTCTGTCCTTTAATTTCCTGGAGCATCAGGCCCATCCGGTCCGGATGCTGAAATGTCTTTATAACAATCTGACGGAAGGCGGTTTGGGACTTCTGACCGTTCCGAGTCTGGAATACATTTTAAAATACGACGGATATTATGAGCTGATTCGTGATCATCTCGCCTATTACACCTTCGACACCCTGCGTTTTGTGCTTGCGGAGGCAGGCTTCGAAGTGCTGGAAGAGGAGATGGTGAACCGGGATACGCTGTCGGTGGTTGTAAGAAAACGGCCGGTGACGGAGGGCGTCGAGACGGAAGTTAGGATGTCTGGAAAGACTGAGGACGCGGATCACGTTGGAGAAGATTCGGAAATCTGCGGCATTTCCTCAGCTATTGCAGGCTTTGCGGAGAGCCGCCAGGAGTTGAATCTGGAAGTGAACCGCATTTTAAATCAGTTTGATGAGACCGGCCGGACACTCGCGATCTGGGGAGCCAGCCATCAGGGATTTACCCTGGCGGCGACCACCGGGCTTAAGGACC
>ERZ773147.2039-NODE-2039-length-18800-cov-3.990024_pt1 | contig 18800 bp, 12 predicted proteins | sample MGYA00580851_ERZ773147 | MGnify/ENA primary metagenome ERZ773147 (study PRJEB29015, sample SAMEA2737818) | human gut metagenome | biome: human gut; feature: human-associated habitat; material: faeces | place: China | collected 2012 ... | reverse complement strand
GCCGATGATCTTGATGGAGTTCTTGTTGGCGCCCACGGTGCCGTCGGAGCCCAGGCCCCAGAACTTGCAGGCGGTGGTGCCGGCGTGGTCGATGGCGATCTCATCCACGGCAGGCAGATTGCTGTCGTACATGTCGTCGATGATGCCCACGGTGAAATGATCCTTGGGACACGCGGCCTTCATGTTCTCAAACACCTGATAGATGTGGTACGGACGAATGTCCTTGCCGCCCACGCCGATACGGCCGCCCACCACCACGGGCTGATGCTCTCTGCCGTAGAACGCGGTCTTGACATCCATGTACAGGGGCTCAGCCTGCGCATTGATCTCCTTGACGCGGTCCAGCGCGGTAATGACCTTCACGGTCTTGGGGATGTATTTGAAGAAGTGCTCCAGAGAGAACGGGCGGTACAGATGCACGGTCAGCAGGCCGACCTTCTCGCCCTTGGCGTTCAGCGCGTCCACCACTTCCTCGATGGTCTGGGTCATAGAGCCGATGGCCACGATCATGCGCTCCGCATCCGGCGCGCCGTAGTAGTTGAACAGGTGGTAATCCCGTCCGGTGAGCTTGTTGATCTCACCCATGTAGGATTCTACCACATCGGGCAGTTCTTTCCAATACTTATTGATGACCTCGCGCTGCTGGAAGTGGATATCGGCGTTCTGCACGGTGCCGCGGACGCTGGGATGATCGGGATTCATGGCGCTGCGGCGGAAGGCGTTGATGGCGTCCTTGTCTACCAGCTGTGCCAGCTCGTCATACTCCAGCACCTCGATCTTCTGGATCTCGTGGCTGGTGCGGAAGCCGTCAAAGAAGTGCAGGAACGGCACGCGGCCCTTGATGGCGCTCAGGTGTGCCACGGCTGCCATGTCCATGGCCTGCTGCACGCTGGCAGAGGACAGCATGGCAAAGCCGGTGGTACGGATGGTCATCACATCGCTGTGGTCGCAGAAGATGCCCAGACCGTTGGAGGCCACCAGTCGGGAGGCCACATGGAACACGCCGGGCAGCAGCTCGCCTGCGATCTTGAACATATTGGGGATCATCAGCATCAGGCCCTGAGAGGAGGTGTAGGTGCTGGTGAGGGCGCCCGCCTGCAGGGAGCCGTGAACGGCGCCGGAAGCGCCGCCCTCGGACTGCATCTCTACCACCTGCACGGTCTCGCCGAAGATATTTTTCTTGCCGGTGGCGGCCCACTCATCAATGTGCTGGGCCATGTCGGAGGAAGGGGTAATGGGGTAGATGGCGGCCACGTCGGTAAAGGCATAGGAAGCGTATGCCGCCGCGGTGTTGCCGTCCATGGATTTCATTCTGCGTTTCGTCATTTCTGCTGCTCCTTTCGATTACTTGCTCTGCTGAGCCAGTTTCTTCTCGATCAGCTTGCCCAGCTTCATCACGCCCTCGCGGATCTTCTCCGGAGAATTGTTGCCGAAGCTCATGCGCATGCAGTTGCGGCCCACGCCGCTGCCGCCCACGAAGAAGCCCGCGCCGGCCACGAAGGCCACGCCCACTTCCGGATCGGTGCTGGACTCCTTCAGCAGCTCCGCGGTGTCAATGTCGCCGGGCAGCTCCACCCAGGTGAACAGGCCGCCGTCGGGGAAGCTGTGCTTGGTGCCCTCGGGGAAATACTTGTCGATGCACTCCAGCATGGCGTCCCGACGCTGGCGGTACAGGTCGCACAGCATCTCGTGGTGTGCGGGATAGTAGCCGCGCTTGAAGAACTCGGCGCACAGCACCTGGGGCAGCATGGAGGTATGGGAGTTGGTGGCGGACTTGGCCTCCGTCAGATAGTGGATGGTCTCCGGCTCCGCCATCACATAGCCCAGGCGCACGCCGGGGGAGAAGATCTTGGAGAAGCTGTTGGCCACCACCACGTTGCCCACGGTGTCGAAGCACTTGATGGGAGGCAGGTCCTCTCCGCTGTATCGAATATCACGATAGGGGTCGTCCTCCAGCACCAGCACATTGTACTTGGCGGACAGCTCCGCCACCTTCTTCCGGCGTTCCAGGCTCAGAGTCCGGCCGCTGGGATTCTGGAAGGTGGGGATCACGTAAATCATTTTGGGATGGTACTTCTGGATCTTCGCCTCCAGATCGTCCATCTTCATGCCGTCCTCGTCCATGTCCACGCCAATGCACTTGGCCTCGAACATCTCAAAAATCTCCACGGAGTGTACGAAGGTGGGGGATTCTACCAGAATCACGTCGCCCGGGTCAATATAGACCTGGCAGGTCAGGTTGATGCCCTCCAGGCCGCCGGCCACCACCATCACATTGTCAGTGGTACACTTCACACCCTTGGGGAGCAGCAGCTCGTTGACAATGACCTCTTTCATGTCCTTGGTGCCGCTGAGAGGGCCGTACTGCAGAGCCTCCACGCCGCGCTTGTCCTTCCGGATGACCTCATCCGTCAGCTGGCGCAGGATGTCGATGGGCAGGGCCTCCTTGGCCGGCGCGCCGCCGCCGAAAGAAATAATATCGGGGTTTGTCATCGCGCCAAATAAGTTGCTGACCACGTTGGCCGTGTAGGCCATGGCGCCCATGCGTTTTGCGTATTGTATCATAAAATGCTCCTCCTTTTCCTTACCGCGGTGTTTTCTGCCGCGCCGACACATGGCGGTCATGCCGGTATGGTCGGTTGTCTGCATTGTAGCACTATGCGGCGCATCTGTCTCCGCAAGTAATTCACACCCCACTTGAATTTTCTTCAACGCAAAGCTGTGCAGAGTGTGCTATGATACCGGCATACAAGCGAAGCGCTTTGTGCGTTCTGTCTACCGTCTGAAAAGACGGCGTCGGCAGAAGGCCGATCTGACAAAACAGGACAAGGAGGAACCCCCCATATGAAAAAACGCATTGTCTGTTTCGGCGATTCCAATACCTGGGGCTATATTCCCATTACCGGTGAGCGATATGACGAGAGCATCCGCTGGCCGGCCCGCCTGCAGGAAAAGCTGGGCTATCAGGACTACACCGTGGTCGAGGAAGGTCTCACCGGACGCACCACTGTCTTTGACGATCCCTTTGATCCGGAGCTGAACGGTCTGAAGACCATGCCCGCGGTCCTCCGCAGCGCGGCTCCTATTGATGTATTGGTCTTTATGCTGGGCACCAACGATTTTCAGTCCAATATTCCCGCCGGCAATCCCATCTCCACCGCCCGCGCCGTGCAGTATATGCTGGAAACGGCACGAAAGCTGGGGGTCGACCGTCCCGGCGAGAAGATGAAGATCCTGCTGATCTCTCCGGTAGAGATCACGGAGGATCGCCTGACCTTCAAGGAAAACGATGTGACGGATCAGACCAGCATCGACAACAGCCGCCAGCTGGGCAAGTGTCTGCGCACCGTGGCCGAGCAGCTGGATGTCGAGTTCATCGACGCGGCTCAGTTCATCAAGCCCGGCAAGGTGGACGGCGTCCATCTGGACGAGGAGGGCCACGCCAAAATGAGCGAGCTGGTCTATGAAATGGTACACACCATGCTTTCCTGAAGTTCCCCCTGTTGTAATTGGGCTGTCAGCCCTGTGTTACAAAATCAAATAGAAGAGGAGATCAAGAGAAAATGGAAGAAAAAAAAGTCAAACGCTCTAAATTCAGCTCCAACCTCGGCATGATGCTGGCCTGTATCGGCGGCGCTGTCGGCCTGGGCAATGTTTGGGGCTTCCCCTCCAAGCTGGGCCGCGGCGGCGGCTTCTACTTCCTGATCATCTACGTCGTGGTGGCGCTGCTGCTGGGCATTCCCATGACCCTGTCCGAGTACGCGATTGGCCGCAAGATGCGCAAGGGCCCCATCGCAGCCTGGACAGAGCTGAACCGGAAATGGAAGTTCGTCGGTATCCTGAACGCCATCGTCTGCGTAGGCGTTATGGGCTTCTACTGCCTGCTGTTCGGCTGGATCATCAAGTACATGGTGGAATTCGGCATCGCGATCTTTAATCCCGCCGGCACCTTCTGGACCATGGACAGCGCCGAATACTTCTCCATGTTCATCTCCAACCCTGTGGAGCCCCTGATCTGGACCTTCGTGGGCCTGCTTCTCGCCTATCTCTGCGTCCGCAAGAACATGGCCGGCGGTATTGAGAAGGCCTGCAAGTGGATGATCCCCGCGCTGGTCGTTCTGCTGATCGTTGTGGCCATCCGCGCCTGCACCCTGCCCGGCGCTGTGGACGGCCTGAAGTACATGTTTATCCCCGGCTGGTCCGTGGCCAACGGCGTTATTGCCGAGGCACCCAGCTTCTTTGAAGTCCTTTCCACCGCCGGCGGCCAGATGTTCTTCTCCCTGTCTCTGGGTATGGGCGCCATGATCACCTACGGCTCCTACCTGGATAAGAAGGAGAATCTGGAAAAGAACGCCATCCTCATTGTGGCCATGGATACATTGGTAGCGCTGATGGCCGGCCTGTGCGTTATCCCCGGTCGTTTCGCTCTGGATCCTGACGGCGCGCTGGGCGGTCCGTCCCTGCTGTTCATCACCATGCAGAACGTGTTCCACAACATGGGCGCTGTGGGCCCCATCTTCGGCATCCTGTTCTATCTGCTGGTGGTCTTTGCCGCTATTTCCTCCTCCATCTCCCTGCTGGAGGTCATCGTGGCCCACTTCGTCGATAAGGCTCGTGAAGCCGGTAAGGGCGACAAGCGTAAGCCCTATAGCCTGATCGCCGCCGCACTGGTTGGTCTGGGCTGCATTCTGGTGTGCGCCGACTGCCTGGGCGGTGCCGGCATCGCACCGGCAGACCTGCTGGGCATTGAGAATCCCCAGACCTGGGCCGCCGACTGGCTGGACTTCTGGGATATGCTGTCTGAAGGTATCATGATGCCTCTGGGTGCACTGCTGATGTCCCTGATGATCGGCTGGGAGATCGGCCCCGAGGTGGTCAAGGAAGAGGCGGAGCAGCAGGGCAACAAGTTTGGCGCTTACGGCTTCTTCAAGGTCTGCGTCAAGGTCATCACCCCGCTGTGCATGCTGCTGATCCTGTACGGTCAGGTCATGTCCTTCTTCGGCTAAGGCCCCGTATATTGATACACAGTTAAATGTATAAAGCAAGACCGGAGCCGCCGCTCCGGTCTTGCTTTTGGGATAAGATAAAAAGCTGGCGCAAAATCGTAAGATTTTGCGCCAGCGAGCTTATACCATCAGCTCAATCGCATGGTGCAGGTTCCGGATCTCCACCCGGGGCTGGCTGGCGGCGTATTCGCCGTCCAGCGACCAGGGAATGATGTCGTCGGTGGTCAGGATCACATGCGCCACATGGCGGAAGATGATGCCGGGCGCGTTGTACTCCATCCGGGTCAGGGAGCCGATCAGGGTGCTGAGCTCCACGGCGTTTTTCGGCATCCGCAGCAGCAGCAGCTCAAACTTGCCGTCGTCCATCTGCACATGGTTGGGATCCAGCTTCATCAACCCGCCAAGAGAGGTGGAGTTGCATACCGCGCCGAATATATATTCACCCTCGAACACCTCGCCGTCGGCCTCGATGCGGCAGCAATAGGGCCGCAGGGAATCCAGATCGTTCATGCCCTCGAAGATATAGGCCAGATGGCCCAGGGCGTTTTTCGCCGCCTGGGTGGCGGAGTAGGAGGCCCGGGTAAAGGCACCGAAGGAGGCCACATAGGCGAAGTACCGGCCGTTGTGCTGCCCCAGATCCAGCAGCCGGGGCTGCTCGCAGTTGGCGATGGCGTTGGCCGCCGCCATGGGCTGAGACGGAATATGCAGGCTGGCGGCAAAATCGTTGGTGCTGCCGTGGGGGATATAACCCACAGGCGGCCGCTGCGGCAGCGTCATCAGACCGCACAGCGTCTCATTCAGGGTGCCGTCGCCGCCGGCGCAGACCACCAGGTCGAAGTCGCCGCCCAGCTCCGCCGCGGCCCGCTTGGCATCGCCGGGGCCTTCGGTGGTGAACAGCTTGATGAGATACCCCGCCTGCGACAGCCGGGCCACCACGTCGAACATGGGCGCCATGGAGCGGGTGCGGCCCGCACGGGGATTGACGATGAACAGCAGCTTTTTCATGGGAACCTCCTGCAAAAGATCGTCCTTCTATTATGCCACAGCCGTTCAGAAAATGCAATTCCCTGTTGAAAGCCCTTGCAAAACCGCGAAAAAATGAGTATGATGGAAGAAGAAATTTTCGCGCGGAAGGAGGCGGCGGTATGAAGGGAAAGGTCTACTGGCGGTGGGGCCTGACGGCGTTTCTGACGGTATGCGCCATTCTGGTGTTTTATGACGCCTTTTATCAGGGCGGCACCCTGCAGCATATTCTGGGCAAGCTGGCCCAGGTGCTGGCGCCGGTGTTCTACGGCCTTGCCATGGCCTATCTGCTGACGCCGCTGGTCAAGTGGTTCGAGCGGGGCATCCTGTGGTGCGTGAGCAAGCTGCGGAAGCGGCTGCCGGACAAGCCGTTGAAGCACGGCAAGGGCCTGCTGCGGGCCGGAGCCATTCTGCTGACGTGGGCCGTGGTGCTGGCACTGACCTATTGGCTGATGAGCGTGCTGGTCCCCCAGCTGATCGACAGCGTCACCATGCTGATCAAGAACGCCCGCTACTATTATTATAAAGTGTACCGCTGGGCGGACACCTGGCTGAAGGAGCATCCGGAGATCGGCAGCTGGGCCAACGACGTGCTGAGCGACTATTACAACAACGCCGTCACCAACCTGACCGACACCATTCTGCCCAAGGCGCAGGAGCTGGCGGCAACGCTGACCGGCGGCATCTGGGTGGGCATCCGCAGTGTGGTGGGGTTCGCCATGGATCTCATCGCGGGCATCATCATCTCCGTGTACCTGCTGGCCATGAAGGAGAAGAGCCTGGCCCGCTGCTGCAAGATGATCTACGCCACCATGAAGCAGGAGACGGCGGAGCTGGTGCTGACGGGCCTGCACAACACCAATCAGGTGTTTTCCGGCTTTGTCCGGGGCAAGCTGCTGGACTCGCTGATCATCGGTATCCTGTGCTTCATCGGCTGCTCCATCCTGAAAATGCCTTATACCCCGCTGGTCAGCGTGGTGGTGGGCGTCACCAATGTGATCCCCTTCTTCGGGCCGTTTCTGGGCGCCATCCCCAGCGCGTTCCTGATCTTGCTGGTCAGCCCGCTGAAGTGCCTGTACTTCATCATTTTCATCATTCTTTTACAGCAGCTGGACGGCAATGTCATCGGCCCGAAGATCCTGGGCGACAGCACCGGCATCTCCAGCTTCTGGGTCATCGTGGCCATTCTGGTGGGCGGCGGCTTCTTCGGCGTGCCGGGCATGTTCTTCGGCGTGCCGGTGTTTGCCTGCCTGCGGATGCTGGTGAAATGGCTGATGGATCGCCGCCTGACGCGGCGGGGCATGCCCACCGAGGCCAGCGCCTATGTGGAGCGGAAGGAGGCCCTGCGGCAGTCCCGCACCGCCGGTAACGCGGAGGAAAATCCGGAGGAGGAATCGGAGGAAAAATCAGAATAACGGAAGGGCGGCCCGCGGGCCGTCCTTTTTTGTGTTCCATGTACCGGCGGGAGGTATGTTTCACCCTGCGGGGCGAGGACGGCCTCCGGCGGCCCACTTTTGCCGTGCGGTGCAACCCCAGATGGATGCTACGGCGGCATAGCCGCCGTAGCATCCGCTGTGCTTACACAGCGTGATCGGGCAAAAGTACCTCGTCCCCGAGGGGACGAAACTCCCACAAACCGCCGCTATCACAAAAATTCCTTCTTGTCATATGAGGAAAAGTGTGATACACTGCCCTTTGAGCCTGCATTTTTACGGGACTCATACTATACCGACAATTGAATAAGGAAACCATTATTTCTGTCCCCGCGGAAGGACGCGGGGAGAAAAGGAGAAGAACATGAAGAAACTGGTATCTCTTTTCCTGTCGCTGGTAATGGTCGGCGCTGTACTCTGCGGATGCGGAGGCGGCAGCGGACAGGGCGACGAAGGAAGTAACGGCTTGCAAAACGAGCGGAAAGCCAACAACGAGATCGTTGTGGCCATCGCTCAGGACCTGGAAGACAGTCTTGACCCCCACGCGGCAGCGGCGGCAGGAACCAGAGAGGTCTTATTCAACATCTATGAGGGACTGGTGAAAATCAGCCCCGATGGCGAATTGATCCCCGCTGTGGCAGAACGCTACGTTATCTCGGAGGACGGACTTGTCTACACCTTCACATTGCGTGAGGGCGTGAAGTTCCACAATGGCGAGAGCGTGACTGCGGCGGATGTGGTCTATTCCATGAACCGCTGCGCTGACAACTCGGGGGATTCCGCCCTGGTGTCGGCGTTTTCTGCTATCCAGGACCTGAAAGCCGTGGATGAAAAAACGGTGACCTTCCGGCTGGAGCAGCCCGATCTGGAGCTGATCAACTTCCTGTCGGCGGCCATCATTCCCGAGGGCAGCGACCCTCAGGCGGGCTTTATCCCCGGCACCGGCCCCTTCAAGCTGGTGTCCCGTTCTCCCCAGGAGAACATCGTGCTGGAGCGCTTTGACGACTACTGGGGCACCCCCGCCGGCGTCAGCAAGGTGACCTATCAGATCTATGAGGATCCCACCGCGCTGATGATGGCCCTGAAGGGCGGCAGCGTGGATCTGTGCGCCCACCTGACCAGCGCCCAGACCGCCCAGCTGGGCGACGATTTCACCGTGCTGGAGGGCACCATGAATCTGGTGCAGGCGGTGTATCTCAACAACGCCAAAGCTCCCTTCGACAACGAGAAGGTGCGGCAGGCCATGAGCTACGCCATCAACCGGCAGGAGATCATGGACATCATGGCTGACGGCCACGGCACTCCCGTGGGCAGCAGCATCTATCCCAAGCTGGGCAAGTATTTCATGCCGGAGCTGGTGGACTACTATTCCTACGATCCCGCCAAGGGCAAGGAACTGCTGGCAGAGGCCGGATATCCCGACGGCTTTGACGTGACCATCGCCGTGTCCTCCAACTATCAGCCCCATATGGACACCGCCGAGGTGGTGGTGCAGCAGCTGGCCGCCATCGGCATCCGCGCCACGGTGCAGCCGGTGGACGCCACCACATGGTATAACGACGTGTATGTGGGCCGCCAGTTCGACGCCACCATCACCGGTCTGGACGCCAAGAACACCACCGCCCGCGCCATGCTGGAGCGCTTTGTCTCCGACAACGGCAAGAACTTTATCAACTACAGCAACCCCGCCTATGACGCGCTGTACGCCAAGGCCCGCGCCTGCACCGACGACGCAGAGCAGATCGCCGTCTATCAGCAGATGGAGACCATGCTGACCGAGACCGCCGCCAACCTGTACCTGCAGGATATGGCCGATCTGGTGGCCGTCCGCAGCGACCTGACGGGGTACACGTTCTATCCCATCTACGCCCAGGATCTGAGCACGGTGGCATATAGCGAATAACATTTGATCTGTCATTCCGAGCCAGTGCGTACACTGGCGTGGGGAGCGATCCGAGCGCTGCCAGTGGCAGATGAAGCGAGGTGAGCGAGTGGCAGCGGTCAAAATTTTGGCGGCTCAAATACCGCAGCAAAATTTTGGGCACCGCAACAGGAGCTGTCGAGCGAAGCGAGACTGGGGGATTGTCGATTACCGGGCAACCCCTCCGTCACGGCTTACGCCGTGCCACCTCCCCTTACACAGGGGAGGTAAGAAACGGCGGGCCGTCGGGGACGCCGGCCCTACGGTCATCCACCGATAGAACTCCGTAGGGCGGGGTGCCCTCACCCCGCCGCAGGAAATATTACGTTTACCGATAAAAGAGGTATTGACCAAGGATACAACATTATGAGTGAATTATTTGAAAAATCCATACGGACGCTGGAGCTTCCGGCGGTATTGGAGATGCTGTCGGCCAAGGCCGTCAGCGAGGCGGCCCGGGAAAAGAGCCGCCGCATCATGCCCGCCACCGACCGGCAGGAGGTGCTGCGGCTGCTGGACGAGACCGACGCCGCCAAGGAGCGGCTGGGACTATACGGCTCCCCCAGCTTTTCCGGGGTGAAGGACGTGTCCGAGCCGCTGGCCCGGGCCGACCGGGGCGGCATGCTGAACACCCGGGAGCTGCTGAACATCGCGGGGCTGCTGACGGCGGCCCGGCGGGTCTACGAATATGACGCCGAGCGCAAGGGCGAGGCCACGGCCATCGACCGCTTTTTCAGCGCCCTGCACACCAACAAATATCTGGAGGATCGCATCCACGGGGCCATTCTGGACGAGGAGACCATCGCCGACACCGCCAGCGCCGAGCTGACGGACATCCGCCGGAAAATGCGCATCGCCGCCAGCAAGGGACGGCAGATCCTGCAGAAGATCATCTCCTCCCCCTCCTACGCCAAGGTATTGCAGGAGGCCCTGATCACCCAGCGGGACGGGCGGTTCGTGGTGCCGGTGAAGGCGGAGTGCAAGGGCAGTCTGCCGGGTCTGGTACACGACATCTCCTCCTCCGGCGCCACGCTGTTCGTGGAGCCCATGGGCGTGGTGCAGGCCAACAACGAACTGAAGGAGCTGGAGGCCCGGGAGGAGAAGGAGATCGAGCGCATCCTGCGGGAGCTTTCCGCCCAGTGCGCCGACGCCATGGAGTACATCCTTCTGGACTATGACATGCTGGTGCATCTGGACATGATCTTTGCCCGGGCCCAGCTGAGCTATACCATGAACGCCAGCCGCCCGGAGGTGGTGCGCAAGGGTGCCATCAGCCTGAAACGGGCGCGGCATCCCCTGCTGGATCAGGCCAAGGCCGTGCCGGTGACGGTGGAGCTGGGCGGCGACTATGACACGCTGGTGATCACCGGCCCCAACACCGGCGGCAAGACGGTGACGCTGAAAACCCTGGGGCTTCTGTGCCTGATGGCCCAGTGCGGCCTGCACATCCCCGCCGACAGCGGCTCCACGGTGCGGGTATTTGACCGTATTCTGGCGGATGTGGGCGACGAGCAGTCCATCGAGCAGAGCCTGTCCACCTTCTCGGCCCACATGTCAAACACGGTGGAGATCCTGCGGCAGGCGGACGACGACAGCCTGATCCTGTTCGATGAGCTGGGCGCGGGCACCGACCCGGTGGAGGGCGCGGCGCTGGCCATCGCCATCATCCAGCACGCCCGGTCAAAGGGCGCACTGATCGCCGCCACCACCCACTATGCCGAGCTGAAAACCTTCGCCATGACCACGGCGGGTGTAGAAAACGCCAGCTGCGAATTCGACGTGCAGACCCTGCGGCCCACCTACCGTCTGCTGGTGGGCATCCCCGGCAAGTCCAACGCCTTTGCCATCTCCGAGCGGCTGGGCCTGCCGCAGGAGATCATCGACGACGCGCGCAGCCGCGTCAGCACCGAGAGCGCGAGCTTTGAAGCGACGATAGAGAAGCTTGAACAGACGCGGCTGCTGCTGGAAAAGGACAGAAACGAAGCGGCGCTGAAGCTGCGCGAAGCGCAGGAGAACGCGAAGAAGGCGGCGTTCCTCAAGGCGGAGCTCGAGGTGCGGCTTGACAAGGCCGACCTCAAATCCCGCCGCGAGGCGGAGCGCATCATTGCCGACGCGCGCGCGACGGCCGAGCAGGTATTTGCGGAGCTTGACGAAATGCGCAAAGCGGCGGACAAGGATCAGGACGCACAGCGCGTGAACGAGGCGCGCGCCCAGCTGCGCCGCCAGCTCAACCTCTCCGAGCAGGCCTTGCAGAAGGAGCTCACGGACGACGAAGCGGACAAGGTGTCCGCCCGACCGGTGAAGGCCGGGGACGTGGTAAAAATAAAGTCCATGGGCGTCAAGGCGACAGTCATTTCCAAATCGCCCGACGGTGTATTGAGCCTGCGGGCGGGAATAATGAACGTGAGCGCGAAGGAGGATGAGGTGCTGCTGCTCGAAGGGGAGAAAGCGCCAGAGACGAAGAGCAGCGCCGCAAGGAGCAGCTCACAGCTCAGAAACGTCAGCGTCGCAAGCGAAATTGACCTGCGCGGCATGGAGACGATAGAGGGCGTGCTCGCGGCGGAAAGATACATTGACAGCGCTGTTATGGGTAAGCTCAAGACCGTTACGATCATCCACGGCAAGGGAACGGGCGCGCTCCGCGCCGCCGTGCAGCAGATGCTCAAGAAGAACAAAAGCGTCAAATCCTTCCGCTTAGGGAGATTCGGCGAGGGCGAAGCGGGCGTAACTGTTGTCGAACTGAAATAAAATCCGTCGATGCGTCTGTTAAGAAATGTGAAAAACAACGAAACGGACGAAAGCTGTTGACGATTGGCTTAAAATTTGATAAACTGTCAGTACAGTCTTGTATTAGTATAAGGAGTGGCAAGTATGATAACCAAAGAAGTAGTCATTAACAATCAGGTAGGTCTTCATGCCAGACCCGCGACTTTCTTCATTCAGAAAGCCAATGAATTCAAGAGCAGCATTTGGGTTGAAAAGGAAGACAGACGTGTCAACGCGAAGAGCCTTCTCGGCGTTCTCTCTCTCGGGATCGTCAAGGGCACTGCGATAACCATCATTGCCGACGGCGCTGACGAGGAAGCGGCTATCGCCACCCTGTCGGAGCTGATCGATTCTGACTTTTCAGAGTAATCAGAGATAAAAAGGCGGAGGCGTGTGTACTTGTTACACACGCCTCTTTTTGAGTTATACCGGCGCTTGCCGTATCTGGGGGACACGATGAAAAAGGAAACCAAGGCCATGCTTGAAATGCTCGCGGCGGCAGCGCTCTGGAGCATTGCGGGAATAATAATGAAGTTCATACCGTGGAACGGCTTTGCCGTTGCGGGCATGCGCAGCCTTATAGCGGGGCTGACTTTTGTGGTGTATATGCTTATAAAGCGGATGAAGTTCATCTTCACAAAGCAGACCTTTATCGCGGGGATTTTCGCCGCGTGTGTGTATACTTGCTTTACCTGCGCAAACAAGCTCACCACGGCGGCAAAAGCGATAGTACTGCAGTTCACCTCGCCGGTGTTTATCGTGATATTCACGGCGCTTATATATAAGACGAAGATCCGCAAGGCCGACCTGCTGGTCGTTATCTTCACTCTCTTCGGGATAGCGCTGTTTTTCTTCGACCAGCTCCAGCCGGGGTACATACTCGGAAACTTCGTCGCCATCGCGGCGGGGATGTTCATGGCGGGGATGTTCATGGCGGTCGGCGACCTTGAAGGCGGGATGCGCTTCTCGGCGATAATGATCGGCCAGTTTCTCACGTTCCTGATAGGGCTGCCGTCTATAATAATAACGAAGCCTGAGTTTACTCTTACGGCGACCGCGGGCATAATCATACTCGGCGTGTTCCAGCTCGGCATCGCATATATACTCTATGTGAAGTCGACGAAGTACTGCCCGCCGCTTGCGTGCAGCCTGCTCGGCGCGGTGGAGCCGCTCCTCAACCCCGTCTGGGTGCTGATATTCTACGGTGAGAAGCCGGGCGTGTTCGCGCTTATCGGCGGCGTGGTCGTTATCGTGACGATAACGGTATGGTGCATCAAGGGGCAGGAGAAAGCCCCGGAGGAAGCAAAGGCCTGACGCAGGCCGGAGGAAAGTCATGCTCGATTCGCTGCGTGAAAAAGCAAATAATCTGCCGCTGCTGCCGGGCGTGTACATCATGCTCGACGAGCACGGAGAGGTCATATACGTCGGTAAGGCGAAGAAGCTGAAGAACCGCGTCAGCAGCTATTTCCACGGGGAGCATCTGCCGAAGGTGGAGGCCATGGTGGAGAAGGTGCATGACTTCAACGTCATTGTCGCGGGCAGCGAGTTCGAGGCGCTGGTGCTGGAAAATTCGCTCATAAAGCAGCACAAGCCACACTACAACATCCTGCTCAAGGACGACAAGGGCTACCCCTTCGTCCGTCTCTCCCACGGCCCCTACCCGCGCTTTACGCTTGCCAACAAAACGGCGGACGACGGCGCGCGCTACTTCGGGCCCTTCGGCGCACGCGGCGAGACCCGCGCCGCCATCGACGCGGTCTGCGCCGCCTTCCGCCTACCGACCTGCACGCGCCGGTTCCCGCGTGATATCGGGAAGGAGCGCCCCTGCCTCAATCACCACATGGGCCGCTGCGACGGCTTCTGCCGCGGCGAGCCGGACGCGGAGGAATATCAAAAGCGCATCGAGCAGGCGTGCTCGCTCCTCTCAGGTCACTATAAGACGCTCGCACGCGAGCTGAAGACCGAGATGGAGCACGAGGCGGAGCAGCTGCACTTCGAGCAGGCCGCTGTCCTGCGCGACCGCATCGCCGCCATCGAGGTGCTCGGCAAGCGCCAGAAGGTCATCGCCGGCGTCTGTGCCGACACCGATGTCTGGGGCCTCTACACGGGCGCCGCCAAGTCCGGCTGCGCCGTTGTCCACGTCGAGGACGGCAGCGTCACCGGCCGCGAGACGAGCATTTTTACCGCCCCCACCGACGAGACCGAAGCCGATACGCTCTCGGCGCTCCTGTCGCAGTATTATCTCCCGCGCGGCGTGCTGCCGCGGGAGATCCTGCTGCCCTTTGCCGTGGACGAGCTTTCCGGGCTGGAAACGGTGCTCACCTCCCGCGCGGGGCATCGCGTCACGCTGCGCGTGCCGCAGCGCGGCGAAAAGGCGGAGCTGCTTGCCATGGCCGAGCGCAACGCCCGCGAGGAGGTCGAGCGCGTCACTACCGCCGCCGAGCGCGAGGACAAAACGCTCAGGAGCCTTGCTGCCATGTGCGGTCTGAGCGCCGCGCCAAAACGCATGGAATCCTACGATATTTCCAATACCGGCGCGAGCGACATCGTTGCGTCGATGGTCGTCTACGCCGGCGCGAGGCCGCTCAAGCGCGACTACCGCCGCTTTAAAATGAAGTCCGTCACGGCTCACCCCGATGACTACGCCTCGATGGAGGAGGTCCTGACCCGCCGCCTGCAGCGCTACGCTGACGGCGACGAGAAATTCGCGCCGCTGCCCGACGTGTTCCTCATCGACGGCGGCATGACGCACGCCGCTGTCGCGGAGAAGGTCTGCGCGGCGTTCGGACTGCACATTCCCATTTTCGGCATGGTCAAGGACGACCGCCACCGTACACGCGCCCTCACCACCGCCGAGGGCCATGAGATCGACCTGCACGCCGACCCCGCCGTTTTTGCCCTCATCGGGCAAATTCAGGAGGAAACGCACCGCTTCGCCATCACCTACCACCACGAGAGCCACACGCGCTCGTCCGTCGCCTCCGCGCTCGACGGTATCCCCAACATCGGCGAGGTGCGCAAGCGGAAGCTGCTGGCTCGCTTCAAGAGCGTCAAGGCCATCCGCGAGGCGGAGCTGCCCGCCCTGCAATCGGAGCTGGGCCGCGCCGCGGGCCGCGCGGTGTACGACCATTTTCACCCCAAGGAGGAAACGCCATGACCGGCAAGCTCTACGGCACGCTCGGCCCCGCCTGCGCCGACACGGATACGCTCCGCGCTCTGCTGCGCGCGGGGATGCGCGGCGTGCGCTTGAACCTTTCCCACGGTCCCCTCGCCGAGCGTGCGCCGTGGCTGGAAAGCCTGCGCCGCGCCGAGACCGCGGAGGGCGTTTCCTGCGAGCTGCTCATCGACCTGCAGGGCCCCGAGCTGCGCGTCGGCGCGCTTTTCGCGCCGCTGACGCTGCGCGAGGGCGATACGCTCACGCTCGGCGAAGCCTTTCCTGTCCCGCCGATCCTGACCGGAAATCTGCAAGACGGCGACGAACTGCTGCTCGACGACGGCGCGCTCTCCCTGCGCGTTCTGGACGCACGGGCGATGACCTGCCGCGTGGAGCGCGGCGGCGTGCTCTCCTCCCGTAAGAGCCTTGCCGTCGCGGGCCGCGAGCTGCCCGCACCCGCGCTCACGGAGATGGATATGGAAAATCTCAGCCGCGCGAGGGAGTACGGCGTCACCGCGCTCATGCAGCCCTTTGTCCGCGGCGCGGACGATCTGCGCGCCGTGCGCGCCGCCCTGCGCGAGACCGGCGCGCAGGAGCTGAAAATTTTTGCCAAGATCGAGAACATGACCGGACTGCATCGGCTCGACGAGATCCTTCCGCTCGCGGACGTCGTTGTGATCGCCCGCGGCGACCTCGGCAACGCCATGCCGCTCTGGGAGCTGCCCCGCGCGCAGACGCTCATCGCAAGCAAATGCCGCGCGGCGAAGCGTCCCTTTATGGTCTCCACGCAGATGCTCCACTCGATGCACCACGCCGCCGTGCCCACGCGCGCCGAGGTCACGGACGTCTATCAGGCGGCGAGGAGCGGCGCGGACTATCTGCTCCTCACCGGCGAGACCGCCGTGGGCGAGTATCCGGTCGAGGCCATGACCTATTTTGCGAAGATCGCCGCGAACGGCTGGGCCGACGCGGAATGAGAAGGGAGGACGGAGAGATGGACAAGGCGCTGCTGCGCAATATCCCCAAGGTGGACGAGCTGCTTGCCCCCACGCACGCGCTCTGTCCGGACGCCTCCGCCGCGGCGGTGACCGCGGCGGTGCGCCGCACGCTCGACGCGCTGCGGGAGAGCGTCCTTTCCGGCGAAGCGCCGGAGATACCGGAGACCGCGGCGCTCTGCGCCCTTGCCGCCGACGCCGCTCGCCGGGCGGAAATGCCCTCGCTCCGTCCGGTCATCAACGCCACCGGCGTCGTGCTCCATACGAATCTCGGCCGCGCCCGCCTGAGCGGACGCGCGGCTAAAGCCGCGGCGGACGCCGCGGAGCACTATTCTACCCTTGAATACGATGTGAAAAGCGGCGGACGCGGCTCGCGCAATGCCCATGTCGAAGCGCTCCTCTGCCAATTGACCGGCGCGGAGAGCGCGCTGGTCGTCAACAACAACGCCGCCGCCGTGCTGCTGCTCCTCACGGCGCTGACCGCCGGCGGCGAGGTCGTCGTTTCGCGCGGCGAGCTGGTCGAGATCGGCGGCAGCTTTCGCGTGCCGGAGATCATGTCCGCCTGCGGCGCGACGCTGCGCGAGGTCGGCACGACCAACAAGACCCGCGCCGCGGACTATGCCGCCGCCATCGGCGAGCATACCCGCGCGCTGATGAAGGTCCACACCAGCAACTACCGCATCGTCGGGTTCACCGAAAGCGCGAGCCGCGAGGAGCTTGCCGCGCTCGCCCATTCCCGCGGCCTGCCGTTTTTCGAGGACCTCGGCAGCGGCAGCCTTTTTGACCTGGAAGCGTTCGGCATTCACGGTGAGCCGACGCTGCAGGGCTCCATCCGCGCGGGCGCGGACGCGGTCACCTGCTCGGGCGATAAGCTCCTCGGCGGCCCGCAGGCGGGTATCCTTGTGGGGAAAAAGTCCTGCCTTGACGTGCTCAAGCGTCACCCGCTCCTCCGCGCTCTGCGCGTGGATAAAATGACGCTCGCGGCGCTGGAGGCAACGCTCCGCGCCTATGCCGACGGCTCCGCTGTCTCCACGCTGCCGACCCTCGCCATGCTCGCGGCATCGCCCGAGGAGCTGCGCGCGCAGGCGCGGACGCTCTGCGAGAAGCTGACGGAGCGCGGCATTTCCGCCGAGGTCCTCGCGGAGGAGGATGCGGTCGGCGGCGGCAGCGTGCCGGCGCAGACGCTGCCCGGGTTCGCCGCGGCGGTCACGCCGCGGCATTGCCGCATGGACGAGCTGACGGAGCGCCTGCGGCAGCGCGAAACGCCCGTTGTCGCGCGCATTGCGCACGAACGGCTGCTGCTCTGCCTGCGCACCCTCCGGCCGGAGGAATACGACGAGCTCGTGCGCGCCGTCGCGGAGAGCGACCGATGAAGCACGTCGTCATCGGCACCGCCGGTCACGTCGACCACGGAAAAACGGCGCTGGTCCGCGCCCTCACCGGCGTGGACACCGACCGTCTGGCGGAGGAGAAGCGGCGGGGACTCACCATCGAGCTCGGCTTCGCGCGGCTCGACTTTCCCGACGGCAGCTGTGCCGGCGTGGTGGACGTGCCGGGTCACGAGAAATTCATCAAAACCATGCTCGCCGGCGCGGGCGGCATCGACCTTGCGATGCTTGTCGTCGCGGCGGACGAGGGCTTCATGCCACAGACGGTCGAGCATCTGAATATCCTCTCGCTTCTCGGTGTGCGCCGCGGCGTGGTCGTCCTCACCAAATGCGACCTCGCGGACGCCGACTGGCTCGCCATGGCGCGCGCGGAGCTCGCCGCGCGCGTGAAGGGGACCTTTCTGGAAAACGCGCCGGTCGTTGAGACCTCCGCCGCCACCGAGCAGGGGATCGAAGATCTGCGGGAAATGCTGCACGCCCTTGTGCGGCAGACGCGGGAAAAAAGCGCCCGCGTCCCGTTCCGCCTGCCCATCGACCGCGTGTTTTCGGTGGACGGCTTCGGCACCGTCGTCACCGGCACGCTCATCGAGGGCGCGCTGCACGTTGGCGGCGAGGCCGAGCTGCTGCCCTCCGGCACGCGCAGCCGCGTGCGCAATTTGCAGGTCCACGGGGAAAATACGGCGATCGCCGTCGCCGGTCAGCGCGTGGCGGTGAATCTGGCGGGCATTAAAAAGACTGACGTTATCCGCGGCGATACGCTGGCTGAGCCGGACAGCGTCCGCGTCTCGCGCCTGCTCGACGTGCGCCTTTCCTGCCTGCGGGATTCGGAGCGCACCGTTGAAAACGGCTCGCGCGTCCACTTCTGCCACGGCACGGCGGCGCGGCTTGCCAAGGTCGTGCTGCTCGACCGCGACGCCCTCGCCCCCGGCGAGAGCGCCTATGCCCAGCTCCGCTTCACCGAGGACGTCGCCGCGAAGTGCGGCGACCGCTTCGTGATCCGCTTTTATTCGCCGCTCGAGACCATCGGCGGCGGCATCATCCTTGACGACGCGCCTGCGCGCCATAAGCGGAACGACGCCGCGGTACTTTCCGCCCTCGCCGTGCGGGAAAACGG
>ERZ773147.2026-NODE-2026-length-18874-cov-4.172963_pt1 | contig 18874 bp, 19 predicted proteins | sample MGYA00580851_ERZ773147 | MGnify/ENA primary metagenome ERZ773147 (study PRJEB29015, sample SAMEA2737818) | human gut metagenome | biome: human gut; feature: human-associated habitat; material: faeces | place: China | collected 2012 ... | reverse complement strand
CCATGACGGAGCTGGACGCTCCCGCGACCGCGCAGCCCTGTCACGCATCGTAACTGTACTCTTACAGCACCAGCCATACATACAAAAAGGTCTTTTTTATAATTAAACACACACTAATTCATCTGACATTTCTCTCTGAGAGTGTCATAAATTTTCTTTGTTTCTGATTCATCTACGCCATTTACCACCAATATTTTTCCGCCTATATCCATAACTACATATGAGTGGCAGGATGCATGGGTGTAGCGGATATAATCTCCATAAATATCATTTCTGAAATTTCCCATACCATACTTCAGGTTTCCCATACCATTTGTTCTGCGATCATTCCCATTTTGAAATAAATTTTCTTTGTATGAGATACTGTCAATCTGCTCATAATCCACTGTATAATCACTCCATCCCTGTGCCTCAACAGTAAAATCATTATCATGGAAACTGATATCAATACCACCCCAGAACAAAGTCCATATAGTAAATATTACGACAAAAACTGATACGATTACATATATCACGATTGTCTTCTTGTTATACTGGATTTTTAATTTTTCTCCGGCTGCCATTTTTTTCTTATAAAAAAGATAAGAATAAAGAATGCTGACAATTGCAGCAGCCATAATGCTCACAATATACAAAACCAAAGCAGCAATGCTTTCTCCAAAAAGGCCGCAAAGCATACATAAGACACCTGATGCCACCCATAATTTTCCACTGAATCTATGAGTTGCACTCCAGTTTTCTTCATCCTGCAATGTCCATACAACCCTGATTCCTATGGTGTTATTCTGTTTCACCTTTGGCAAATAATTTCCTATGATCATAAACAGTAATCCTGTTCCAAAGTAAATTACTGCCATAAACAGATTCTCACTATCCGCATCCATACTGATCAGTCTTGCCATACCATTATAGATTAACGCGGTAACAGGTATCATCCATATGACCATCCCTATAACCTTGCTGCTCTGCTGTCTGTTCCTGTTGTCATAAAAGGTGATTGTCACCAGTATACAATCTGTCACTACAAAAAACACGTTTATCCATATGCTCTGCGCCATCGGCCGCCGTGCTTACTGCGACGGTCTGTTCGCCGACGGCGTCGGCGTCGAAATGAATGGCCGCAGCATCGCGGTGGACGGGAATTTTGAAACGAGCCTGCCGCGCGTCTACGCCATCGGCGATGTGTCCTCAAAAATCCAGCTCGCCCACGTCGCCACCGCGCAGGGCATTGCCTGTGTCGAGCGCCTGTGCGGCGTGCAGGATCACACCGATCTCTCGGTCGTGCCGAGCTGCATCTACTGTCGTCCCGAGATCGCGGTCGTCGGTCTCACGGAGACGGAAGCCAAGGAGATGGGGATCCCCGTCAAGGTCGGCAAGCACGTCATGTTCGGCAACGCCAAGACGGTCATCGCCGACCCGGGCCGCTGCTTCATGAAGCTTGTCGCCCACGCCGAAACGCACGAGCTTGTCGGCGCGCAGCTCATGTGCGAGCATGCGAGCGACATGATCGGCGGCGCGGCGCAGGCGCTCGCCAACCGCCTGACCGCCGAGCAGTTCTGCCGCGCGATGCGCCCGCACCCCTCCTTCGAGGAGGCCATGACCGCCGCGCTTGAGGACCTGTGCGAAAAGCTCGGCTGACATCCTGCCCGCCACAGTCCGACGCGGACTGCGGCGAAGGATGCGAACGGAAAACCCCGCAGGGCCAAATGGCCCTGCGGGGTCGATCTTTTTTTGCCGTTTGCGGTCAGTCCAGATAGCTGAACGTGACGGAACGGGTCGATGGGGTGAGAGCGGCGAAGGAGTAGCCCGCCTCAAGATAGCCCTCGATGATGGCAGGCAGGGCCTCGACGGTGGTGGTCTTGGCGCTGCTGTCGTGCATGAGGATGATGGCGCGCCGCGCGGTGCCGACACCCTTGAGCGCGTTGGCCGTCAGCGTCGACGAGGGCTGAATTTTGGAGAACACGGCGTCGCCGTTGGCGACGTTCCAGTCGAAGTAGACGAAGCCGCGCCGCGTCATTTCGGCGATGAGCTGCTGATGGATGCCGACATTATAGCTGTTGACGCTGCCGCCGGGGAAGCGGAAGATCTGCGGCTTGACGCCGGTGGCCTCGTAGATCTGGCAGAACATCTGGTTGAAGTCCTCCAGATACGCTTCGACCGAGGCGTAAATTTTCTTGTAGTCGTGCGAATAGCTGTGGATAGCAAGCGTGTGGCCCGCCGCGACGATCTTCTGCATCCGCTCGAGATCGCCCTCCTCGTTTGCGCCGACCACGAAGAAGGTAGCCTTGACGCCGTACTTGTCAAGGATCTCCAGAATTTCATCCGTCCGCGCCGAGGGACCGTCGTCAAAGGTCAGGTAGACGGCGTTGTCCACGTCCACGGTGCCGCGCAGCGAATCGTCGGCGTACAGCTCGGGGTAAAGCTCCGTGTAGGCGGGGACCTCGGCCGCCGGAGGCTCGGGCTCGGCCGGCGTAGGCTCGCCGCCCTCGGGCGCGGTCGACGGAAGCTGCTCCTGCATGGCTGCCAGCTGGCTGCCCGCTGTGTCGAGCTGCCGGTTCAGGCTGCGGACCTGCGCGAAGAGGTAAATGGACAGCGTGGTGGGAATGAGGATCAGCAGCGTTACGGTGAAGATAACGTGCTTGAAAAACAGGACACTGCCGATGTAGGGCTCCCTGTCCTCCTGCGGCTTGCTCAGATCGTAGGAGACGGGCAGTTCCTTTGCCGCGGCGTTCAAGACTTCGCCTCCATTGTGCCCTTCATCTCAACGCTGCCGTTCAGGACCGCGCCCGCCGCCACGGAGATCGTGCCGGTGACAACACTGCCGCTCACGCGCGCGTTAGCGTCCATCTGGGTGTTGCCGCTGATGCGGATATCGCCGTTGATCTCGCCGGCGCACAGCAGAGACTGCGCCGTGATGTTGCCCGTGACCTTGGAATCCTCGCTGACGGTGACGGGACCGTTTGCGGTGATGTCGCCGATGAGGGTGCAGCCGGTGAGCTTCACGCTGCCCGCCGTGATATTGCTCTGGAGGTTGGAGCGCAGCAGCACGCTGCCCTCGGAGGTCACGTCGCCCTTGAGCTCGCCGGCGATCTCAATGTCGCCCTTGGCGCGGAAGGATCCCTCAAAGACCGTGCCGGGGGCAAGAAAGCTGGCGGCGGGTCTGGCCTCGGGTGTCTTGACCGGAGCGTGATCCACGCTCTTTTTCTCCGCACCAGGGGCGCTCTTGACCTCGACGGACGCGCTCTTGACCTGCGCCGGAGCAGTACTTGCCGCCTCGGAGCCGTCTCCGCCGACGCCGAACATTTCGTACATAGCCTTCTTCATGTTGCTCTTCTTGTCCATGATTTTCTCTGTCCTCCCTAAAAGTCTGCGGTTGATCTGCCATGCTGAACGGGAAACCCGGTCAGGAAATAAAAACGTGACGCGTCCTTATTCCAAAATTCGAGGGGAAGCGACTTGTTTCCCGACAATTTTACAAAATAGAGCATACCACAATATTTGAGCGGGTGCGAACAATCTGCCTGAAATGTATGTTTTTGCGGCACGAAATGCATACCGCGCCTGCCGGACTCTTGGCAGAGCCGGGAAAATATGGTATGATGAATCGAAAAATCGCTCGACGCGGCGGCGCTCGTGCGGGCGCTGCGTGTATGGCGGAAGAAATAGAAAGCGCAGCACCGCGCGGCAGTACCGCGCGGTGCTGCGGGACGCGTGAGGGCGGGAGCCCTCTGTGCAAAATTTTCAAGAAAACAAAGGAGAGCGAGAAAATGGAGCTTTGCTTCAATGAAATGACCGTGATGAAAAACGGCACGCTGCCGGAGGATGTCGCGCTTTGCGCACAGGCGGGCTTTTCCGCCGTGGAGCTGCGCAAGGGCACGCTCCTGCGTTATCTGCGCGGCGGCGGGACGCTGGAGGCGCTGCGGCAGACGCTGGAGGAGCAGCACGTCCGCGCGGCGAGTCTGAACGCGCTCGAGAGCGTTTCCTTTCAGACCAAGGCCGGCGGGCGGATGCTGCGCGAGCTGAGCGACTGGTGCTTTGCGGCCTGCCGCGTGCTCGGCTGCGACTGCATGGAGGTCATCGCGTCCTTCAACGTGCCGGAGGGGATCTCCGCGGCGGCGATCTGCCGCGAGACTGCCGATTCGCTGCTGCGGCTCTCGGACGCCGCGGCGGACTACGGCGTGCGGCTGGCGCTGGAATTTATGGCGGTGCCGGGCAGCTCCGTGCGGACCTTCGCGCAGTGCGCAGAGATCCTTGACACGGTGGACCGCGCCAACGTGGGGATGCTGCTCGACACCTGGCATTTCTGCGCCGGCGGCTCGCGACCGGAGGAGCTGTCGGCTCTGCGCGGCGACCGGCTCTTTATGGTCCATGTCAGCGACTGCCCGGCGCGCGCCCCGTTCACGGCACAGCGCGCGGAGAGCTACTGGCCCGGCGAGGGCGACGCTCCCTTGGAGGAGCTGCTGCGGAGCGTCCGGGCGACCGGCTACGACGGCCCCTGCTCCGTCGAGGTCATGGACCCGAATGTGCTCGCCTTGCCGGCGGGGGATGCTATCCGCCGCGCGGCGGAGATGATGAAGCCGCTGCTTGCGCGGGTGGAGCGGTAAACGCTCAGCCCTCCGCGCGGAGGATCACCGGCTCGCCCGTGCAGTGCAGGACACCGCTTTCCACGGTGACGGCACTGCGGTCGATGAGGTTTTCATACACGCCGTCGGCGGCGTCCACGCGCACGTCGGCGGCCTTTGCCTTGAGGGAGAATACGCCCACGAAACGCTTGCCCGCGCTTCCGCGCTGAAGGAGCGCGAGGTCGTTCGCATCGTCCGCGTCGGCGAAGAACCAGTCGGCGCTGCCAAGCTGGTGCTTGACCGCGTACAGACGGCGCAGCAGTCCGCTCAGATCATGACCGGTGCGGCGGTCGATGGGGTCGAGGTCAAAAAGGCTGGGCAGATGGTCGTTTTCAAATTCCTGCCCCGCGTAGAGCAGCGTCGTGCCCTTGAGAAAATAGAGCATTGCCGTGTCGTTCACGAGCGCGCGCTCGTCGCGCACAAGGGAGGCGATGCGCGGCTGGTCGTGGTTTTCCAGAAAGCGGAGCTTGTTGTAGTTCGCGGGGTAGCAGGTCTCCTGAAAATTCAGCGCGTCCAGATAGCGGCTCAGGGGGACCTTGCCGCGCAAATACCGGTCGAATACCTCGCGCACGTCGTACTCGTATTCCAGATCGAAGGCACGAAACACCTCGCCGTCCGACGCGGAATAGACGCCGTGCCGCCGCGCGAGACAGCCATAGCTGCGGTGGACCGTTTCGGCGAGCCATACGCAGTCCGGGTTTACATCAGCGACCGCCGCGCGGGCCTGCAGCCAGAATTCCACAGGAACGAAGGACGCCACATCGCAGCGGAAGCCGTCCACCAGTTTAGCCCACATTACAAGCGTATCCGTCAGATATTGCCAAAGCCCGCGGTTGGAGTAGTCCAGGTCGATGACGTCGGCCCAGTCGCCGAGCTTATTGCCCGGCTTGCCGTCGGGCCCGCGGTAGAAGTATTCCGGATGCTCGCGGTAGAGAACAGAGTCGGGCGAGGTGTGGTTGTAGACCACATCGATCATGCATTTCATGCCGTGCGCGTGGATCTCGCGCACCAGCGCTTCAAAGTCCTCCATCGTGCCGTAGGCAGGGTTGACGGCGCGGTAATCACGGTTGGCATAGGGGCAGCCCAGCGTGCCTTTCTTGCCCTCGACGCCGATGGGGTGAATGGGCATCAGCCAGATGATATCCGTCCCCAGCGCGCGGATGCGGTCGAGGTCGGGAATGACGGCGCGGAAAGTGCCCTCCGACGTGTGGTTGCGGACGTAAATGGAATAGATCACCTGATTTTGCAGGCGCGGATCGGTGTTTGCAGCCATGTGGCGTTACCTCCTCAATGCTTTATGCCGCGATTGTAACACAATATTTTACTTTTGCAAGAGGGGCGTTTCCACAAAAGGAAGCGTCCCTTTTCGACCAGCGTCCGACGATCCGTCGGATACAGCTTCATAAAGGACACAGCGGAGCGGTCCGATGGACCGCTCCGCTGTGATTGGCGCCGGAAGGCGCCAAGAAAAGGCCGGCGTTTTCACGGGGAAAACGTCGGCCTTTCTGTCGTATGAGCTATCCGCCCTTGCGGTCACCGAAGATTCTTGCGGAAGAACGCCTGTGCGTTCTTGTAGAAGACGCCGTCCGCGTCCTCCTGCGAAATGCCGCGGGAGAGCAGGTATTCGTAGAACGAGGCGACCTTGGCGGGCGTATTCAGGCATTCGGGCAGCACGGAGCCGTCGAAGTCCGAGCCGAGGGCGAGGTTCTTCCGCGCGCCCAGCTCGAAGAAGTGCATGGCGTGGCGGTAGAGATCGTCAAGGCTCTTTACGTCGCCGTCGTCGCGCAGGAACTTCACAAAGTAGTTCAGACCGATCAGGCAGTCGCGGCGCACCATCTCGCGGATCATGTCGTCCGTCAGGTTGCGCTTGTGGCTGCACAGCGCGCGGGCGTTGGAGTGCGTGGCGACGAAGGGCTTCGTCGCGACCTCCAGCAGATCCGCGAAGCCGGGGTCGTTGAGGTGGGACACATCCACCAGAATGTTTTCCTTTTCCATCTCGCGCACGGCGGCCTTGCCGAATTCGCTCATGCCGTGGTCCGTGGTGTGGCCCGAGCCGAGCTCGTTCTCGCCGTTCCAGGTCAGAGTGATGGCACGCACGCCCTGCTCGGCGAGCGTGTGGACGCGGGAAAGGTCGCCGGCGAGCGCGCTGCCGTTCTCGATGGTCAGAAACGCGGCGGTCTTGCCCGCCGCCCAGGCCTTCTCCATATCATCGGCATTGCGGCAGGGGGCGACGCGGTCGCCGAACTTCTCCATCTGGCGGTAGAAATTCGCGCGGTTCTTTTCAAAGTAGTCGATGGCGGCCTGCCCGCGCTCCTCGTCGGGGATGAACACGGCGTAGAACTGCGCCCAGTGGACATCCTTCGACATATTGGACAGCGACAGCACGCGGCCGGGGTCGTCCAGCGTATCGGGATTGCCGGTGTGTGCGTATTTCCAGTATTCTGCCAGCGTGTCGCAATGCAGGTCGATCAATCCATAGCTGTTCATGGGGTCATACTCCTTTTTTCATTTTCTGCCATAAGAGGGCTCACGCATCCAGCCGCTTGAGCGTTCCAAGCAGCAGCCGCCACGTCCGTTCGGTGGAGGCAATGTGCAGGCGCTCGCGCGGGGTGTGGATGTCGGTCAGGTCAGGGCCGAGGGAGATGCAGTCCAGCTCCGGCAGCTTTCCGGAGAGGATGCCGCACTCCAGTCCGGCGTGAAGCGCGGCGATGCGCGGCTTTTCGCCGTACTGCTCGTAAAAGACCTCCGCGACGCGGTCGCGCAGGGGCGATTCGGGGCGGTACGGCCAGGCGCTGTAGTCGGAGTCCAGCTCTGTCTGCCCGCCCAGCGCCTCCGCCAGCCGCGCGAGACGCGAGGCCACGGCATTCTTCTGGGAATTGATGCTTGAGCGGATCATGAAGCTGGCGCGGAGGCTCGCTTCATCGGAGGTGAGCCGACCGAGGTTGAGCGAGGTCTGCACAAGACCCGGCACGTCCATGCTCATCTCCACCACGCCGTTCGGCGCGCAGAGCAGCAGCGTGATGGCGCGCTCCGTGCTGGCGGCGTCCATGGGCGTAAGCCCGTCGTCGGTCTCGGTGACCGTTACGGTGATATGACCGTCGGCGGCGTGATATTCCGCGCGCAGCGCGGCGGCGAGCGCTTCCGCCGCACGGCGAAGGGCGGCGGCGTCGCCGGTGCGGACGACGGCCTCGGCCTCGCGCGGGATGGCGTTGTCCTTGGCGCCGCCCGAGACGCGGATGAGACGCAGCGCGCCCGCGCGGCTCATTTCATCGAGCGCGCGGCCGAGCAGAAGGTTGGCGTTGGCGCGGCCCTTGTGGATCTCCTCGCCGGAGTGCCCGCCGGCAAGGCCGCTGATCCTGACGCGGAGCGTTTCTCCATCAAAGGGCGCGCGCGTGACGGGCAGCGTGCAGAGCGTGCGGCAGGCGCCGGCGCAGCTGATCGTGAGGACGCCCTCCTCCTCCGAGTCGATGTTGATGAGGTACTTTGCCTTCAGGTCGCTCGCGTCGAGCGCGCGGGCGCCGATCATGCCGACCTCCTCGTCCGCCGTGAAGACGCACTCCAGCGGGCCGTGGGGGATATCGTCGGCGTCCAGGACGGCGAGCGCCATCGCGACGGCGATGCCGTCGTCGCCGCCGAGCGTCGTGCCCCGCGCGCCGATCACGTCGCCGTCCACGAAGAGGTCGAGCCCCTCCGTTTCCATATCCTTGCCGCAGTCCGCGTCCTTTTCGCAGACCATGTCGATATGGCCCTGCAGCATGACGACCGGCGCGTTTTCGTATCCGGCGGAGGCTGCTTTGCGGATGACGACATTGTTGGCAGCGTCCTGTCGGCAGGCAAGACCGCGTTCGCGGGCGAACGCGACCAGATAGTCGCTGATCGCTTTTGCGTGGTGCGAGCCGTGAGGGATGGCGCACAGGCGTTCAAACCAGGCAAATACCTCGCGCGGCTCAAGATCGGATAAAACAGGCATAGCGTTACTCCTTCAAATGGGTTCTTAGGGCAACTGTGCAGGTGAAACGGCGTTCACCTGCACAGTCGAAGCAGTCATGGCGCGGCGCGGAAACGCCGCAGCGTCAGGGTTCTCAGGCCAGAGACTCCATGATGTGCGCGCAGACGACCGCCAGCGGCGTGCCGACCACATAGCCCATGAGGGCCATCAGGATGCCGAGGACAATGAAGCCGGTGGCGATCCAGGCGGGAGCCTCACCGAGCTCGAGCAGGCTCGCGCGGGAGGCCAGCAGGCCGATGACGGCGTAGAGCAGGAGGCTGGAGACCTCGCCGGAGCCGGCGACCTTGCCGAGCGGGGTGACGACGGCGATCAGGGCGACGACGGTGACGAACAGAACGGTCCAGGTCGCTTTATCGGAGAAGTTGGTCAGCGCATAGAGCTTGTTGCCGATGTTGGTGGCGATGGCGCTGACAAGGAACACGGAGCCGAGCAGGAGGATCAGACTCTGGAAGGTGATGGGCTTGGTCTCGGCCATATCCCACACGCCCAGCGTGCACAGGAACATGGCGATGAGGTAGCAGAGAACGACCGCAGGAACGTACTTGAAGAATTTCTGCATGCCGCCCTTGGCACTTTTCTCCAGCGTGACGAGAACGGCTGCCATAAAGAGCAGCACCGACACATGTAGTTTGCGCTGCTTTTTAACCAGTCAGCATCATACTCAAGGAGTAGCTCTCCCGGCCGCGAACATTCTCCACGAAGAGAGTCCCCAGGAAGTTTGGCGTTGTAGATCTGAAGCTCTCATAGACATAAATTACTTTTTGGTTTGACGCCACGGTCAATCACCTCCGTTTCGTGGTGCTCTCTTGCGCGTGGTAAGTTCAAGGTCTTGGAGTTTACGCCCCAGCTCATCATCCTTTGCAACGAGCAGAAGGTCTTTATCCATATTGTTCAGTGCATGCAGAACTGCGGCATAGATCCCAATCGCGACAGAGGGGTTTCCCTTTTCAACATTCCACACTGTGGCTCGGCTCACACCGGCTCTTTCCGCGACCAATTCGGCAGACAGATGCCGCCGTAATCTGGCAAGTTTGATCTGTTCTCCCAGCTGTTCTAAAATCGCCTGCGTCTGCGGCAGCACAGCAACACTCTTTCGTCCCATTCTGCACATCACCTCTACATCATCTTTGTGCTTGTTATTATAGACGATACATCTATAATTGTCAATAAATAAAGACATTAAAAGGCGGCGTGTCTGCGATTATCCCATACTTCATTGTGTGCTGACTACCTTACCGATATGCATCCGGTCTTATGAGGTCTTTGTTGATTGCACCGCAAAGGGGACAGATTACAGCTTCTGTGTTCATTGGATGCTCATCTCCGCCCTAAGGATTTGATAAACTGAAAAGAGGTTGGTATCAAAATATGACGTTGAGGTCAAAAGGCTCTTTTCATCGGTATGCCAACAAAATAAAAAGCGACCATCTCCATCAACGGTGGAAAATAGTCGAATAAGATCGGGGCTTATAATGCTTTTCAATGACCATGTCAGGCCAGTAGTGGATTATGAGGTCGACAATACAAGCCCCTCCGTTGCCGAAGCAGCTTCTTGAAGTTAATAGCTGAAATTTTAGCGCCAAAGAAGAACTTGCACGGTATCCTGCCGCGAACAGGCATATCATCCACATGATATTGGTTTCGCAGAGTAGAAGGGATAGTCTCTACACCGTTCCGAATCCTGTTCCAGTTTTGAAAATCATTCTCGGCCATATGACGTTGTTGTCTCGCCTTCTCTATCGCGGAACGGGATATTGCAATCAGACCAGTAACCTTGTTGAGCTTCGGATGGCACTGCTCCAAATGCGGACACCCCGCACATAGGTCATGAGAGAAATACGCACGCGCCTGTTTAGCTGCTGAAATATATCTGCAGCGAAGCGGTTCATGTCCGGCAGGACAGTGCAAAACAACTTTCCCATCATCACTTATTTCAAAATCTGCATAGATGTTCGGGACCGAAATCCCCTTGAGGCTTGTGCTGATAAGCTGTACATTCTTCTCCAATGCGGCATCCCGGAGGTTCTGACCGGAATATGCACCGTCTACAACAATGAATGATTCTTCGTTCTGTACTGGGAGTCGCTTCAAGTGATCCGTGAGGAAGCGGGAGTCTGAATGGGTATTTTGCTCATATTGGTAGTCCACAACGACGGAACCATCGGCTCCGACAGCTTCCACGATATTTGCAGCATATCCAATATGTTGCTTTCCGGCTTTCCTGCTGTAAGTCGCTTCCGGATCTGTTGGGTTCTGAAGGGATGTCGCTCTGGGGGATTCTGTACCTTTATTGCGTAGCCGACGTATTCCGTTTTCTGAAATGGTTTGTTCCTCGATACAGCGCAGCAGTAGCTGATATGCCTCGATGTCGCTGCAAGCATCCTGGTTCTGGCACTGTCCGAGTAGTTTCTCTGCATCTCTGACGATCTCTGTTGTTCTGACTTCAATATCAACATGCCGACTGTGATAGATAACACGATTTCGATCATCAGGGGCAAGGTAATGTTCAAGACCAGCCAAATCAGCGCCGGTCTGATTCTTGTGGTGATATTGCACCAGTCGGGCAACACAGGTATATAGCAATTCGATACGGCTCAAATTTCTGATATTTGCCTCTACCATGAGAGAATCCATTCGCTTGATGCGGGAACTGATCCCCATCATTTTCGCAATTTTCCCGCTTAGATCGCAGACACAGTCGTGAAACAGATCCACACCGTTGAGCCGCTCATATTCATAGCAACGACGGCGGAAACGGGACAATGTTTTATCACTCAGTGGCTGTTCTTCGTAACTGGTCGTATGCAGTGCATATTGGTAATGCACATCCAGCATCAGATTTTCAACTACCTCGTCATCCGAGAGGTCGAAAAGTTCTTTTATGATCAAGGCTCCGACAATGACATTGACCGGAGTGTTTGGCCGGGACGCTGTTTCCGAGTAAAGAACGCGGAAACGGTCTTCATCAATTGCCGGAAAGATCTCATCAGAAAATACTTTTGCCCACGATTTCTCCAGACATTTTCTTTCACGCTCCGTTAAGCGCAGGCTCCGGTCAAATATGGAAAGCTGCTGGCTTTGGTTGGGGCGGTATGACATGAAAACACCTCATCTGCATTTTCTTAAATTATACCACACTATCTCTTGTATTTCACCGCCTTTTTAGTAAGATGCAATGTTCATAAACCGCACCTTTTGACCTCAATGTCAAAATATGATACCAACCACTATCTAAAAATTTATTATATTATTTTGGGGAGGCGAGCGAAAAAAGCGCCCGAAAAAGCATAGCCCTCTTTAAAACAGGGCGGAAATAGGCTGTGGATTTAGTTCAAGTCCTGCCTAACGCTCTGAAATGCCCTTGTGTATCTATAAAACACGCTTTGAAAAAACAAGGCATAAAAACGCTGAAACCCCTGATTTCTCAGGGGTTTCAGGTGAGTGTATCTATTTTGGTCACTCAAGATGGTTGCGGGAGGAGGACTTGAACCTCCGACCTCCGGGTTATGAGTTTCTGACAAAGAAGCCCATAATCCGGAGGCTTTTCTGTTGTAAAGCCTTTACCATGAGGCATTGCAGGCTCAAATAGCAAATAACCCGAATTTTGTTATCTATTGACAGCATTTTTTGCAAAAGCCAAATATTTTTATTCCTTTTGCAAAACTATTGCAAACGAGGATTTTGCCTTACTGTTTCCAATCAAGCAATTAAGAGAAGAACAGGAACAGGATTATGATTATAACGATTACAAATTTTAAGGGTGGTGTAGGAAAGACCACGACCGCATTGAACCTTGGGGCTGCACTTGCCGCAGAAGGAAGAAAGGTCTTGCTGATCGACAACGATCCGCAGGGGAACCTTACCTCGGCTTTGGGCTATACGCCCGGCGAACAGAAGAATACGCTGGCAAAGCTTCTGCTCGTTCAAATCGACTCGCCGGAAGATCTGGAGCTCTATCTTCCCCGTACCGTGGTACATACAGGGACCGGCATTGACCTGATTCCTGCCAATAAGCGGCTGGCAGACGCTGCAGCACGTTTACAGGTCATGCAGCTTTCGCAGTACAACACGGCGGAAGCGATAGAGACATCCTGCGAAATGATGATGGACAAGCTGTTGGATGCTTTCCGTGAACAATATGATTATATCGTCATTGATTGTGGCTTGAAGCATGAGCTGCTGACCGTCAACGCGCTTGCTGCGGCGGATTACTGCATCATTCCCGTGCAGGCACACTTCCTTGCCAGCGAGGGCATCCCCGATGTGCTGGAGCTGGTCAAAAATGTGCAGAGCCGCTTCAATTCAAAGTTAGAGGTTGCGGGCATTCTTCTTACCATGTATCAATCCCGGCCGCAGCTCTGCCAGAGCGTCCGCACCGCGGTCGCAGAGCTGTATGGTGACAGCCTTCGGGTGTTTGAGCGGCCCATCGAGCAGACCATCAAAGTCGCGGAGTGCCCTGCGGCAGGCATGAGCATTCTCGATTATGCACCGCGAAATCCAGCGGCGGAATCCTACCGCAGTCTCGCGCAGGAGGTGCTTCAGCTTGGCTAAACGCGATATGAATGACCTGCTGAAACGGCGTATGAGCGCGACGCAGCAGGCGGCGGAGGTCACAGTAGGCGATGAAGCCTATGAGATGCTGTTTCAAGGCAAGCTGGCATCATCCGCCTCAAAATTTTGTGATCTGCCGCTGGACAGGCTCCGCCCTTTCTTCACCGCGGATATTGGTTTTCACCCATATCCGCAGGAGAAGCTCAAGGCGTTTTCACAGCAGCTTGCAGAGCAGGGCATCTATGAGAGGATCATTGTGCGCCCTATTCCCGAAAGCGAGGACTACGAGATCCTCGCAGGGCATAACCGTACTGAAGCGTGGCGGCTGACTGGACACACAACGATCCCTGCTGAAGTCGTGAACGCCGATGATGCAAGAGCAGTCTCCATTGCTGTTGCCACGAACCTCCTGCGGCGGCAGGATCTTACCATCATAGAGCGCGGCAAGGCGTACAAAGCAGTGCTTGATGCAGAGAAACGACAGGGGTCAAGAACAGACATTGGAACTTCTGGCGAGAATCGCCAGAAGTTCCTCACCCGTGAAATTGTTGCCGATTTCTTCGGCGTGACCGAGTATGAGATCCGTAAAGCCATCAAGCTGGCGGGGTTGATCCCACCTCTCGCCGACATCCTGGAGAACAACCCGCGCAAGCTGCCGATTGCCTGTGCCGAGCTGATCGCTGACTATGACGCAGCCACGCAGCAGGCATTTGTGGAGATGTGTTCTATCGAGGACTACACGCTCAATAAGGCTGCTATGCAAAGCATCGTCCATGCCTGTCCACCTCCATCTGCAAATCATCAGGACATTTTCGCCGCATGGCGGCAGGCACGCGCAAGGGAGACACAGAGATGTGCTGCACAGCCGAAGAAAATCAGCTTTGACCGCAGAAAATTTGCCCCCTACCTTGAGAGGATGGGCAGTGATAAGGAAATTGAAGAGCTGTTTTTGGAGTTCTTGCGGCAACGGGTCAACTGATGTATAATCACAGAAAAGAAAGAGAGGGCTTAACGCTATGAGCGAACAGGATAAGATACAGCTTTTTGAGAATCAGAAAATTCGTACTGCATGGGATACAGAGAAAGAAGTATGGTATTTTTCTGTTACCGATGTCATTGCTGTTTTAACAGAACAGCCTACCGCACGCGGGGCAAGCAACTACTGGGCCAAACTCAAGCAGCGTTTGAAAGAGGAAGGGGCGGATGAACTGCTGACAAATTGTCAGCAGTTGAAAATGATTGCCTTAGACGGAAAGCACCGCGCAACGGATGTTGCCACGACAGAGCAACTTCTGCGTATCATCCAGTCTATCCCATCACCAAAAGCTGAACCGTTTAGGCTCTGGCTTGCAGAAGTCGGTCGGGAGAGAATTGAAGAAACCATTGACCCTGAACAGGCCATTGACCGAGCCTTGGAAACCTATCTGAAAAAGGGATACGATCCCGACTGGGTACATCAAAGGCTGCTTTCCATCCGCATCCGGAATGAGCTGACGAATGAGTGGCAGCAGCGCGGCGTGGAAAAGGGGCGCGAATTTGCGATCCTGACCGATGAGATCTCAAAGGCATGGTCCGGCATGACCACGCGGCAGTATAAAAACCTCAAGGGGCTCAAAAAGGAGAACCTGCGCGATAATATGAGCGATACCGAGCTCGTGCTGACCATGCTGGCGGAGGCATCAACGCGGGATATTTCCAAAGCGACAAAACCGGATGGTTTTGCCGAGAATGTGAAGGTGGCCAAACGTGGCGGTAATGTTGCAAATGTTGCACGGCAGCAGCTTGAGGCGGAAACCGGCCTTCCCGTCATCACAGCACAGAATGCCGCACAGCTAAATGCGGTGGTTACAGAAATGATCGAAGCGTCGGCGCAAGTGCTTGACCGTCAAGACGAAGCGAAAGCCAAATAACATTTTCCTGACATCAGGAAAATATTATTTCAGTGCAGACAAATACAAACTGAAACAAGAAATGCTGAAAGGCTCGACACTGTAAGGTGCCGGGCCTTTTCCTATGACTCCGAGGTGAGAGAAATGAAAGAGACAACAAATAACTGCCGAGCATCCCGTGCTCATAATCCGTTTGACGACGGTGCGAGGGAGCGTTTGCGGCGCATGGGGCTGCTTACCGAGACGGGGAGCATCGAGACGTCGGCCTTGACTGCGCTGGCTCATACCTTCGCCGGATTGCTGTTTGACGATTTGTGCGATGCCAGTCAGGACTATTCCGGTGTCCAAACCGAATTGCAGCAGCTGTTTGACGCTGTGGATCGTGCAGAGCCGAGGCAGAAATTTCTGCTGCTCTGCCTGCAATATGACCGCCTATCCCAAGTCCTGCCTGATCCCATTTGGTGGATCAGCGGGACACCTGAGATCGCGGGCGAATTTGCAGGACACTTTATCCGGCACTTAAAGAAATTGAGCGGCTGCGAGGAGGTAGTGCGGTGAAGGGGATTTTGGTATATCAGCCTCCGGGCAGAGCCTCGCAGGTCGCTGCCTTTATAGAGGATCTGGAGCCGCGGCTCAGAGAAAAGATCATTCGTCAGCTATACCGATTGACGCTGCCGCAGAAGCCGGAAATGAAGGAACCGTATTTCAAGCGTTTTTCACTTGAGCGGTATCGGAGCCTATGCGAGCTGCGGGTGAAGACCAAGCTTTGCGTTCGCGTTATCTTTTACCCATGCGCCAACGGAGATACTCTGCTCCTTTATGCGTTCGTCAAGCGCCAGAAGCGTGATACGATGCAGGCGTTAGAGCAGTCTCTCAGCATACTCGATGCGCTGCGGGAACACTCGGAGCGCGCCGTAGAATACAAGGTCAGAGAGGAGGGAGCATGAGACGACCGCACATCCTTTGATACCGCGAAAACAGCAGATCATAACAAATTTCTACATTAGGAGGTTCCCACAACATGAAAAAAGCAATTCTCTGTGTACTGCTGACGCTGTCCATGTCGGTCTCGGCGTTTGCATTGGAGGTGCCGACAGATACCGTGGTGCAAAATCTGAATGGCAGCCAGCAGGTCATCAAAACCTTTACGATCCCGGCAGATCAGGACCCGCAGAGCCTGATCGAACAGCCCTTTGAGCTGGAGGGCTATCTCTACACCTTTACGGATATTGTCAAAACGGAAAATGCCGTAGAGGAATCCAAGCCCCATACCGAGGTCATCACGGTGGAGACGGACAAGAATGACCTCGCCCTGATTTTGCAGCAACTGAAGCCTACCGTCGAATTTGACGACGGCACCTTCAAGGGTACGCTCGCCCTCGACCACACCAGTCTTAACACCGAGGCGTCCGGCTATGCAGCCAAGAGCTACACCGTGAGCGAGGTCAAGACCATCGGACGACTTGACCGTAACGATATGTCCTATGTCCCCTCCACTACTGTCAAAAACGGTCGCACGCTGAGCCTTGCCGATGTGGAGTGGCAGGTCACGGGAACGGACCTCGTCGGCGAGACCTTGGTGCCTTCATCTTATCAGGCTGTTGCCACCTATTCCGCAAGAGTTCCCTATCAAGCGGCTACCGGATACATCACGACCGCGGAATATACCGGCGAGATCACGCGCGAGGGCGTCGAGAGCATCACCTATGTACTGACTTACCTGGGAACAAAGGTCGGTATCGCTCATGTGCTATCCAATGTGGGCGGCTTCTTTGCGGCAAATTGGTTTGTACTTGTTGTCGGCGCCGCAATGGGAGCTGCCGTGATTTTCGGCATCGTATATGCATCGTATGTGCGCCGGCAGAGAGCCGCTCGTGCCGAGGCGGATGACGACGGCGCGAGCTTTTCGGAGGAGGAAACGGAATGAAGCTTATTAGACAATTGGCCGAATTGGCATTGACGATCATAACGATGGCGGCGCTGTCTGTCGGAGCCTTTGCCGCGGAATACTGCTTTGAGACAGGCGGCGGCACGGAATACTATCCCGCGACCTCTTACGGAGACACCTACAGCACCGCATACAACTTCGGCGGCCCCAATCCCGTGGACTATCAGATCCCCAAATTGCCCTACGGTGTGTCCGGCACAACGCAGATCGGCATTATGGAGAAAGGGTATTTGCCCGGCTTGCAGCAAAATGTCGGCACTTCCATTTCCGGCGAGTACGGTATCTCTGGCGGACTCTATGATTTTCCGGCAACAGCTGCCCCTCCTGTACTGAGCGTTCCCGCGTATACCGGCGTTGACGGCATGGAGCGTAAGGATGGCAGCATTGGTACGTTGAAGATCCCATCTCTGAATATCAATATGAAGGTTTGGGAGGGTGAGACCCGCGCCAGCATGGCAAAGGGACTGGGACACTATAGCTCCACCTCCGGATGGGACGGCAACATCGGTGTCTGCGGTCATAACCGGGGCGCGAAATACAATATTGGCAGCATCAGAAATCTTGAGATCGGCGACACCATCACATATTCGACGGTCTACGGAACACGGACCTATGCTGTCATTTTGGTAAGGACGATCTCAGATTCCGACTGGAGTTATTTGCAGGCGACCGCTGATAACCGCATCACCATCACCACCTGCCTTGCTGACCGGCCAAGCAAAAGGGTGTGTGTTCAGGCAGTAGAGGTAAGCAGTTGAAACCCTTGCGGTGCAAGGCTTTTGTGCAAAATTATTTTTCTGCCGTAAGCATTTAAAATAAATCTTTGACAAGTCATTACTTCTGTATTATGCTCAAACCACTCCGGAGAATAAAATCATAAAGGAAGTATCAGATTGATACAGCAATTCAGACCAAAGAGGAAGGGCGATGAGATCAGAGTAAAAATGGACATCACCGTTGACCTTCCTGCAGAAGTAGCTGAACAGGCTGAGCAGCTTGGCATTTACGAGTTTGAGCGGTGTATTTATGATCCCGACACTCGCCGTATGACTGCCAGCGTGACCACCACGTTTTATCGGAAGGGAGCGTGATACAATGAAAAAGATTTTGTATTTGTTTATCGGGCTTGCGTTAGGCTTTGCCCTTGGTTCGCCTGCGGCACAGGCCATTGAGGGTATCTTCGTACAGCGCTGCACCTCGCCTATTCTCCTCAACGGTGCTCCCGTTGAGATCGAAGCGTACACCATCAACGGACACAACTATTTCAAGCTCCGCGACCTCGGCAAGCTGCTCAACTTTGGCTGGGACAGAGATGATATCATAGATTATATGCATACAAACATACAGCCGGATATGTCAGCAAGATGTATTGCGGCGGTGCTTGCTGATGCCAGTTTCGGACTCTATCAGGGCGAGCCGGGCGATGACACTACGGTTGCAGCAGTTAAGATAAGGCAGGAGCAGCAGGTTAACATGCTCATAGGACCGCCGTCAAAGAGGGAATACTGTGAGAAATATGTGTCCGACTTTCTTGCAGAGGAAGGCATCAGAATAGTATGCGGAGGCACTACATCACAGATAGTCGCCGAGTTTATGGGGCAGGAGGTAAAGGCAGACCTTGACTATTACGACAGCGAGATACCGCCTATAGGATATATCAGAGGTATTGACCTTGTGACAGAGGGAATTATAACTCTCAAAAAACTCATAGAGCTTTCGGAGACGTATCTGGATATTCACAGCGACATTCCGAAGAAATTCCTCAAAAAAGACGGAGCCTCACAGCTTGCGCAGTTTCTCTTTGAAGCGGCAACAGATATAAATTTCTTTGTGGGGCAGGCGGAAAACGAAGCCC
>ERZ773147.2025-NODE-2025-length-18875-cov-12.763656_pt1 | contig 18875 bp, 16 predicted proteins | sample MGYA00580851_ERZ773147 | MGnify/ENA primary metagenome ERZ773147 (study PRJEB29015, sample SAMEA2737818) | human gut metagenome | biome: human gut; feature: human-associated habitat; material: faeces | place: China | collected 2012 ... | reverse complement strand
TGTTTGGAGTCAGTGCCGTGGACGGTCAGATCGTGGAAGGGCAGTATATGTATTATTTAGATCTTACATTCACAGTATAATGAAGCCGGCTGTTTATTTATTTGACGGATAAATAGACGATATCGAGATTCTATTGGAGAGTGCGTTGCACTCTCCTTTTTTTTATGGTAAAATTTCAGTGGTTTAGTTTGGAAAAACGAGTAAAATATAAAATAAACGAAAAAAAGATGGAAGGTGAGCATATGCGTCTTCATTTTACGAAGATGGAAGGGCTTGGCAATGACTATGTCTATGTCAATTGTTTCAAGGAAAAAGTAGAGCATCCGTCGGAGCTTGCAGTGCGGGTATCAGACCGGCATTTCGGAATTGGCTCAGATGGACTGATCCTGATCAAGCCGTCGGAGGTGGCGGATTTCAAGATGGATATGTACAATGCGGACGGCACGCAGAGTGAGATGTGTGGAAACGGTATCCGCTGCGTTGCAAAGTTCCTCTTTGATAACGGTATGGTTCAGGGCAATACTGCAACAGTTGAAACTCTCAGCGGTATCAAGAAGCTTAAAGTATATAAGCAAGATGGTCTTGTAAGCAGAGTAAGAGTTGATATGGGTAAGGCAGAACTTAACCCTAAGAATATCCCTGTTGCTATGGCTAAAACAAAGATTATCAATGAGCCAGCCTTTATAGATGGCGTTGAATATAAAATCACCTGCGTTTCTATGGGTAATCCACACTGCGTTGTGTTTATGGATGACATTGACAATCTTGACATTGAAAAGATTGGTCCTATGTTTGAAAACGATAAACTCTTCCCGGAGAGAGTTAATACAGAATTTGTTACAGTTCTTGACGACCATACAATCAAGATGAGAGTATGGGAGAGAGGTTCAGGCGAAACATGGGCTTGCGGTACAGGCGCTTGTGCGGTAGCTGTTGCGGCTTGTGAAAACGGCTTCTGCAAAAAGGGCGACGATATTAAAATCAAGCTCAAGGGCGGTGACCTTGTCATCAATTACACAGACGAAACCGTATATATGACAGGTAACGCCGAAAAAGTATTTGAAGGAGAGATTGAGGTATAATTTATGGCTAATCATACTGAAAAAAAAGCTAAAAAATATATATTTGTAACAGGCGGCGTAGTATCCGGTCTTGGTAAAGGTATTACAGCAGCTTCTCTCGGCAGACTCCTTAAGGCAAGAGGCCTTAAGGTAGTCGCTCAAAAACTTGATCCGTACATCAATGTTGACCCGGGTACAATGAGCCCGTATCAGCACGGCGAGGTTTATGTAACTGAGGACGGCGCAGAAACCGACCTCGACCTCGGTCACTATGAGCGTTTTATTGACGAAGACCTCAACAAGTATTCAAATCTTACAACAGGTAAGGTTTATTCAAATGTACTTGAAAAAGAGCGTCACGGCGATTACCTCGGCAAAACAGTACAGGTAATCCCACACATTACAAATGAAATTAAGTCTTTTATTTACAATGTAGGTGAAAAGACTGATGCCGATATTGTAATTACAGAAATCGGCGGTACAGTAGGCGACATTGAAAGCCAGCCTTTCCTTGAGTCAATCCGTCAGGTTTCGCTTGAAGTCGGCAGAGAAAACAGCATTTTCATTCATGTTACACTCGTGCCTTACATTAAGGGCAGTGAAGAACATAAATCAAAGCCGACACAGCATTCGGTTAAGGAACTCCGTTCACTCGGTATCAACCCTGATATTATTGTTCTTCGTTGTGACGAACCGCTTGAAGAGAGTATCTTTAAGAAAATTGCTTTGTTCTGTAATGTAAAGCCTGACTGTGTAATTGAGAACATTACACTTCCGACTCTTTATCAGGCACCGCTTATGCTTGAAGAGAGCAACTTCTCAAATGTAGTTTGCCGTGAACTTAACATAGCTACAGACAAAACACCTGACCTTACAGAGTGGAAAGAAATGCTTGAAAGAATCAATAACCGTTCAAAGAAATGCAAAATTGCTCTTTGCGGTAAATATGTTGCACTTCACGACGCATACCTTTCAGTAGCCGAGGCACTTCGTCACGCAGGTTACGAAAATTCCGCTGATGTTGAAATCAAGTGGGTTGACTGTGAGCTTATCACAAAGTATTCGGCAGATGACCTTTTAGGCGATGTTGACGGTATTCTTGTTCCGGGCGGCTTTGGCAACAGAGGTGTTGAAGGCAAGGTAATGGCTGCCAAATATGCTCGTGAGCACGATATTCCGTACCTCGGTATCTGCCTTGGTATGCAGACAGCAGTAATTGAATTCGCTAAGCATGTACTCGGATATGAGGATGCAAACAGCGGTGAGTTTGCTCCGGAGGGCAAGCACAATGTAATCGACCTTATTCCCGAACAGCTCGGTATTGAAGATATGGGCGGTACAATGCGCCTCGGTGCTTATCCTTGCGTTATCAAGAAAGGCTCAATTATGGAAAGAGCTTACGGTAAGCCTGAAGTACAGGAGCGCCACCGTCATCGTTATGAATTTAATAATGATTACAGAGAAGAAATTGAAAAGGCAGGTATGATTATTACAGGTACATCACCTAACGGTATGCTTGTTGAGGCAGTTGAAATTCCTGCCAATAAGTTCTACATTGGTGTTCAGTATCACCCTGAATTTAAGTCCCGTCCTAACAGAGCACATCCGCTTTTCAGAGAGTTTATTAAGGCTTCGCTTGATAAGTGATTTTGGAATTTTCTTGGTTTTGGCAATTATTTGTCACTAACCTTTTGCCCATATATCAGAAAAGGATTGATAATAATGCAGATTAACAGAAATTTTGACAACCTCGTGCCAAACTATCTTTTTGCAGAGGTTGCATCAAGAACAAATAAGTATATGCAGGAACACCCTGACAAGAAGGTAATTAAGCTCGGTATCGGCGATGTAACACTTCCGCTTGCTCCTGTTGTAATTGAGGCTATGAAGAAAGGTGCGGAAGACCTTGCACATAAGGATACTTTCAAGGGCTATCCTGATTATGAGGGCTATGCATTCCTCAGAGAGGCTATTTCTAACTATTATGCAGGTTTTGGCGTAACAGTAGATGCAAACGAAATCTTTGTGTCTGATGGCGCAAAGTCAGACTGCGGCAACATTGGTGACATTTTCGGCAAGGATAATGTTGTTCTCGTTACCGACCCTGTTTACCCTGTATATGTTGACTCAAACATTATGGCAGGCAGAAAGATTGTTTATGCTAACTCAAACCGTGAGAATAACTTTGCGGCTCTTCCTGATGAGAATGTAAAGGCTGACATCATCTATCTCTGTTCACCTAATAACCCAACAGGTTCAGCCTATACAGCTGACGAGTTAAAGCAGTGGGTTGACTATGCAATCAAGAATGACGCTATCATTCTCTATGATGCAGCATATGAGGCATTTATTACAGAGGATCTCCCTCGTTCAATTTTCGCAATTGAGGGTGCAAGAAAGTGCGCAATTGAGATGTGCTCACTTTCAAAGACAGCAGGCTTTACAGGTACAAGATGTGGCTACACAATCATTCCGAGAGAGCTTGAGCGTGACGGTCACAACATCTACAATACTTGGTATCGCCGTCAGGCAACTAAGTTTAACGGTGTTTCATGGCCTGTACAGTGTGCAGCTGCCGCTGTATTCAGTGAAGAGGGTCAGAAGCAGATTAAGGAGAATATTTCTTACTACCAGGATAATGCAAAAATTATCTCATCAGCTATGGATGAACTCGGCATTTATTATACAGGCGGCAAGAACTCACCGTATATTTGGCTCAAGTGCCCTAATGATATGGGCAGCTGGGAATTCTTTGACCTCCTTCTTAACGAGGCTAATGTAGTAGGTACTCCGGGTGAGGGCTTTGGTAAGAACGGTGCAGGTTACTTCCGTCTTACTTCATTCGGTGACAGAGAAAACACAATTGAGGCAGTTGAAAGAATTAAGAAGTTACTTTCTAAGTAATTTTATTTCTGCCAAAGTATAGTGATTATTTGAATTTTAAAGGTGCTGTAAAAGAACAGCCCAAATAAAAAATGACTGCATTCTAACCGAAAGGTAGGAATGCAGTCGTTTTTCTGTAATGGAATATCTTTGAGTTTGACTTATCCGTTTTCATAAATATATACACTGCCTCTGCAATAAGGGCATCGGATTGACTGCGTTGACCTTACGCTCTCCAGAAACAGTACGCTTTTATCTTTATTAGGGCTGATTCCTATATGTGTTCCTTGAAATCCTTTACTTTAAAATTCGACTTTGATGTCATCTAAAAAGAGCATAGGTTTCTCTCCTCCGTTGTTTGTATTGTCAACTACAATTCCGGAGCTTCCTATGCTCTTTTTCAATATTTATTTTTGATTATCCCACATTTTTTGCTATTTATTTGTTTTGATGTTTATTTTTATTTAATACTTTCCCTACCACCAAACTGCTCAAAAAAGCCGCAAGCAAAATCCATGGTAAAATTCTTGCGTCGAAGCAGAGTAGGAGAAGTACGGTTACTGCAAGAGGTTTTCGCATTGTAACACCGAGAAGTGCGGCGGTAATTACTGCTGCGCAAAATGCGGTATCAAGTCCCATAAGTAGGGCTACACCAAAGCCGATACTCACTCCGCAGAAAATAACGGGGAAGAAATGACCGCCTTTCCACCCTGATTTAATGCAAACATTTGTTATTACAAGTTTTAATAATCCTGAAATTATCAGTATCCACGGCGCAAATTCTCCGATGCCGTTATTTATCTCGTTAATGCTGTCTTCACCCGAAAACATTACAAGCGGAAGGTATGTACCGAAAATTCCAAGAATAATTCCGCCGAGTGTGGTGCTTATTATTATTCCTAAACTGCTCTGAATTTTATCAAATAAAATTTTGAGCAGTTTTTCTGATATTATAAATAAAAGTCCAGCTAAAGTGCCGAGAAGTGCAAGAGGAATACCCCATAGTCTTTCAGTATTTGTAATGTTGTATTCGCCTATTCTCGGTAATCCCATACTGCCGCCGAAAGCTTGATTCAGTAAAAATATTGTTCCTGTTGCAAACAGCACAGCTACGATATTTGAAATTAATTTGCCTGTGCGTATATCGGTTGCTTTGTCTTGGGTATCTAATTGTTCTTCATTTGCTGCGGCAAGACCGAAAAGCGGTGCATAAAAAATAGCCGTTAATGTGGCGCTCACACCTGTTTGCATAAGTTCGGGTATCTTACTTTGTGCATTCTTCATATGATTGCCTGCCCAGTAACAAAGTCCGACAATAACTCCTGTAAGTCCTGCTTCCGGTCCGATACTGCCGCCGAAAAGCAATGGAATAAGTGCGGAAATACAAAGCAACAGAACTTTATTGTACGGATAAAATTTATCTCTCTTAACTTTTTTCATTACTTCTTCAAGCTCGTCGGGGACTGCTTTTGAGATTTTTTGATATATTCCAAGAAGTATTCCGCCGATTGTACAAACTGCAAGAGGATAATATGTAAAATTGATATTTGACGGAACAGTTTCCCATATAAAGCTGATTCCAAGGCTCATTAATTTAAGAAATAGCCATACTATACAGGCTATTACCGCACCGCTGAACCCGCAAAAAAGATAATAGATGAAATTGTTAGCAAGTGTACTTTTTTTCATATGTTGCCCTCCGTATTAAAATTATATGATTTCTTTTGAGTGTTGTAATACGCAATTGTGTCTATATTGTCAAGTATAAATTGTTGGACATTGCTGTCATATAAAACGACTTTATATGAACCGTACATACCCAAGCGTTCCTGTGTTGTGATGCCGAGTTGAATACCGTTTTCGTCGGCAAAATATTCAAGCATATTAATTTTTATAAGCCAATTAGTTATGCTTGTTGTTTTAATTCCTTTCATTTCCTCGGTATCAATCAAACTGTTAAGCTTTTTGGTAATTTCGGTAACTGTAATTTGGTTATCATCAAAAACATAATCTGCTAATTGCTGCGGTGTAACAGAAAAGGGAATTTTACTGTTTTTCTTTTTTTGAGGATTGTTGTTATTTTCGATTAAATTTCTAAGTACATCGGAAACATAAAAAAGACATCTTGAAATATGTATATTATTTATAGTATCGTTTTCTGACGCCAATTCATTGGTTATTGGATTTATTCCGTTGGCGAGTTTGTCAAGATATGATTTTGCTTTTAAAAGTTTTTCGCTTTCGTTCAAGTTAATCACCTGCTGCAGCTTTTATTAGGTAGTATGTATTTAAAATTATACCATATTGATATAGAATATTGCAATTAATTAGAGAAAGAATATCGAAAATTTAGCTAATATGTTATATTAAAGTGCTGAAAGAAACTTTGTTGTGAAACTATATAATAGCTATTATTGGTGATGAAAGTGCAATTCAGCCTAAGTGTTTTGTTTATTAGGTCGAGAGATGTATTGCAAATTGAGATAAGCAAATATTTAAACATAATTATATTTTATTAGATAACTATGATAAAGCGGTTGCCGAGATCGGATAGTGGTGTAGATTATGATTTATAGCATTTATATAAGATTTTTATATCGCAATAATTTAATATAATATAAAATAATATTGTAGATGATATGACCCCTAAAAATAATAAAAATTTTAAAAGCACTCTATGATTTGCAGAACACATGATTGGTTGGTATTTGTTTTCACTCTCTCAGGGGCAAGGATTGCAGCTGTTTTTGCAAATAAAGCTGAACCCAAAATTTTGTGTACTATAATCAAATTTAATTGTAGGTTTTCTTGCAAATTAACAATGATTTTGTAAAAAAATGCAAAATAGTCAAATTTGTATTGGTTAATATGCATATATTAAAGAAAAGTGCCAATTTATTAGTTATATTAATCTTAAATAAGCTTTTTTGTTGATATATTGAACTTTATGTGATATAATTATGAATAAAATATAGTGTGTAAGTGTGTGCATATATTAAGAGGTATTAATTATGAACAGAGAAAAAACAATTTACAATAGAATAATTAAGAGAGTTTTAGATGTTATATGCTCTTTTATGGCAATTGTATTTCTCTCAATAGTTTATTTACCGATTTGTGTAGTTATAAAATGTACAAGTAAAGGCCCGATTTTCTTTAAGCAAAAGAGAATCGGAAAAGATAAAAAATATTTTAATATACTTAAATTCAGAACAATGAGAATTGATACTCCGAAAGATTGTCCTACTCATTTGTTAAAAAATCCGGAACAATATATCACTAAAGTTGGCAAATTTCTGAGAAAAACAAGTTTAGATGAATTGCCGCAAATTTTCAATATATTTAAAGGTGATAGCGGTATAATAGGGACAACCAAGAAAAACCTTGATTTTACAGGGGGTTCGCCGGCTTAGTCGAATCTGGTTATGATGATTTTTCTGCATGGTTGTGTCGGTTAAGCCGGGAAATTGTGTACATATGAATGGTTTCTTGGATGCTTATTTTGACCCACACTATAAGCTGAAAAATTATGATAAGGAGATTTGACCTAGCCTGCGGATGCTCTTCAAAAAGAACATTCACAGGCTAGTTGTCGTGTTAGAGAAACTTCCTATATTAATGAGAAAAATTTTATAACGCTTGAGGAGAATATTGAGAATGAAAACTGAAACAGAGTAGGAAACTGTTTTGTTTAAATCACTTTAAAAAAGTAAAACACAAAATTGAAAAAGAATTATGAAAGGACGAAATCCACCCGATTTTCGTGAAGGTAAACAATGAATAGAGCGAGTGAAAATAATATGAATGTGAATCGTACAAAGCAGAGCAGTACGCCTAACATCAGATGGATGCTGGTCGTGTATGATTTGATTGTGTATGCAGTAGTAGCAGTAATATTGTTGGTGCTGTATGGAGGAATGGATAAGTTATCAACTACAGGCATACTTCAACAAGTATCATCCACAAATTATTATCAATGCAGCAGCGCATAAGCATGTGCCACTGATGGAGCATAACTGCATTGAAGCTATTTATAATAATGTATTTGGAACTAAGAATCTTGTGGAACTTTGTGAAGAATATCATGCAGAACGATTTATGATGGTTTCAACTGATAAAGCTGTGAATCCAACAAATGTTATGGGTGCGACAAAGAGAATGTGTGAGATGATTGTACAGAGCGCAAGTACGCATGGAACTGTAAAATACAGTGCAACACGTTTTGGCAATGTTTTAGGAAGTGCTGGCTCTGTTATTCCACTTTTTAAAAGACAGATTGCTAATGGCGGCCCGGTAACAGTAACAGATAAACGAATTATTCGATATTTTATGACGATTCCTGAAGCTTCACAGTTAGTGCTTCAGAGTGGGGCACTTGCACATAATGGGGAGTTGTTTGTATTAGACATGGGGCAGCCTGTTAAAATTCTTGATCTTGCAGAAAATATGATTCGCCTGTCTGGAGTACAGGGAATAACCGTACAGGAAATTGGACTTAGGTCAGGAGAAAAATTATTCGAGAAATTATTAGTAAAAACGGAAGTACTGGATAAGAAAGATAACCGCATGATTTTTATAGAGCGAGATACTCCACTTAGTGCGGAAGAGATTCAGCAAAAATTAGAAATGCTGAAAGATGCCTATGATACAGGCGATGATCTGATTGCGAAAGAAAGAATGTAAAAAAACAGGCATAAAAGTGGCAATATTCTAAAGTAAGATACTGATATAAGAATAAAGAAGGATGAACCAGATGAGACAAACAAAAAAGGCGTATGAAGGATTGTATAATAAATATATAAAAAGAGGATTAGATATTATTATTACCGGTATTGTATTAGTGATATTATGGCCACTTTATTTAATCTTAGCAGTAGCGATTTTTTTGGAAGACGGATTCCCAGTTTTTTACAGAGCACCAAGAGGAGGATATAAAAATCAGACATTCAAAATATGCAAATTTAGAACTATGGTAAAAAATGCGGACAAAATTGGAGGTGGAACTACAGCATTGCATGATCCGAGAATAACAAAAGTTGGGGAGGTTTTGCGAAAAACAAAGCTTGACGAAATACCTCAATTGGGTCAGGTGTTCTTAGGGAAAATGAGTTTAATTGGACCAAGACCAGAACTTGTAAAATATACAGAAGCATACGAAGGAGAAGAGAAAGACATTTTATGTGTAAGGCCAGGAATTACCGATTTTAGTTCGGTTGAATTTATAAATTTAGATGAAATTGTTGGTGGCGAAAATGCAGATGAAATGTATGAAAAATATGTTTTGAAGAAGAAAAATAAATTGAGAATAAAATATGCACATGAAGTTTCGCTTGGAACTGATGTATATATTTTATTTAAAACATTAAAAGCTGTCTTTGATAAGACTTTTGGTTTTTTAGTAAAAAAAGAACACCGATAAGATAGGAGACGGAAACGGAATGGAATATATTTATCTTAAAAATTCAGATTTAAAAGTATCAAGATTATGCATGGGTGGTTGTCCATTAGGTGGTTATGGGTGGGGAGACACTCAAGAACAAGAATTAGTTGCGGCAGTACATACGGCATTAGAAAATGGAATCAATTTTTTTGATACGGCAGACACATATGGATTAGGACAGTCAGAAATCACATTAGGAAAAGCTTTAAAAGGACATCGCGAAGAAGTGATTATTGCTTCAAAATTTGGTGTGCGTGTACAAAATGGGAAAACCTCATACGATAATAGCCCGGAGTGGATTAAAGAAGCCTGTAATGCCAGTTTGAAGCGATTAGGAACAGAATATATCGATTTATATCAAATTCATTATCAAGATGGAAAAACACCTCTTAAAGTAGTTGTGGAAACTTTGGAAGGACTGAAAAAAGAAGGGAAAATTCGATATTATGGACTTTCTAATATTCATGAAAATGATATGGTAGAAATAGAAGAATTGGTTGGAAAATTTGTATCATTTCAAGATGAATATAGTCTTGCATGTAGAAAAAATGAAAAAGATATTTTGAAAATTTCGAAAGAATTAAAAATGACGCCTATGACCTGGGGAAGCTTAGGCCAGGGAATTCTTACAGGTAAATATGACAAAACGGTATCTTTTGAAGCAAATGATCGCAGAAGCAGAGATATTTATGTGAATTTTCATGGGGAAAAATTGCTGAAAAACTTGGAAATTGTAGACGAGATGAGGAAAATTGCTAAGGAGCATGGAAAGTCTGTAGTAGCAGTTGCAATACGTTATATACTGGATTATTTACCTCAATCGGTAGCTCTTTGTGGTGCGAAGAGACCGAGTCAGATTATTGGAAATGTAGAAGGTGTTGATTGGAAATTAAACAAGGAAGAAATACAAAAATTAGAAGAGGTATCCAAGTGAGCCAAAAAAGATATTATGAAGTAGATATTTTATATGCTATTGGAACATTTCTGGTTGTGCTCGGACATTCACATTCTAGCAATTGGGAAAATTTTCAGGGAACGATATTGGTTAAAATTATTGATGTGATTTACACTTTTCATATGCCTTTATTTTTCTTTATTGCAGGTTTTTTATTTTGGAATTCTAATAAATTATTTAAAATAGGTTATAAAAAATGGATAAAAGAAAAGACTATTAAGTTATTAACTCCATATATAATATTAACAGTGATTGGAGGAATTCCCAAGTATTATGTGGAGAATGGGAGCTTAGCGGGTATTGGAACAGCAATGGTAAGATCCTTAGTATTTCCTAGAATGAATATATGGGGACACTTTTGGTTTATTTTAGTTCTTCTCGAAATATATATTATGTTTGGCGTAATTTGCTTAAAGATAAAAGAAGCAAAAAAAAGATTAATTATTAGTTTCTTGATAGCAAGTTTAGGTTGGCTATTGCCGTTAAATACAATGCTTTTAGGATTGGAAGATATTCATAACATGGTAATTTATTTTGTTATGGGTATGATTTTCTGTTATTTTCATTTAGAGCAAAGAAATGAGAAAGTATTTTTTAGGATATTAATAATGTTTTTGACATTAATGATAGCAAATGTATTGATGAACTATTGTGAGTATAATAGTCGATGTGTAAAAATGTTTGAGGCAGTATGTTGGATAGGGGCTTGTTGGGAAGTGGCGTTCCTGATTAGAAAAAGTAAATTAGCTACATGGATCAGTAATCATAACTTCACAATATATATATATTCTTGGCTGTTTCAATCGGTTTTTATGCTGTTTTGTGACCGTATGGGGGTAATATGGTATTTAGAGACGATGATAATGTTTTTAGCCGGAATATTGGGACCTGTATGTATTATTGAAATATATGAAAGAACACCGAAATTGCAGTGTAAAATAGTTAAGCTAATAATAGGAGAAAAATGATATGAAAAATCAAACAAGTGAGCAATTAGCATGGAAAATTAGAAGACATGGAATAGAAATGACACATTTATCGGGAGGAAGTCATATAGGTGCAATTATGTCAGTTGCGGATATTATTGCTGTATTATATGCTGATGTATTAAAGTATGATCCTCAGAACACAAAATCAGAGAAAAGAGATCGTTTTATTTTAAGCAAGGGACATGCGGGAGCAGCGATATATGCAGCATTGGCAGAATGTGGCTTTTTTGATGTAGAAGAGTTAAAAACACATTATGCGAATGGAAGTCGTTTATCAGGACACGTATCGCATCATCTTCCAGGAGTTGATTTTTCAACAGGTTCTTTGGGACATGGATTATCAGCCGGTGCAGGTATGGCATACGCAATAAAAAAGGATGGAAAAAAAGAAAGAGTATTTGTTGTATTAGGAGATGGAGAATGTGATGAAGGTTCTGTGTGGGAAGCTGTACTGTTTGCCAATCATTTTCGTTTAAATAACTTAATTGCAATTGTAGATCACAATCATATGCAGAGCATGGATTTTCAGGAAAATACAATTGAAATTGAAGATTTTGCAGCAAAATGGAAAGCATTTGGTTGGAATGTAATTGAAATAAACGGTAATTCGCATGAAGAATTAAAGAGTGCTTTTGAAAAGACAGAAATCATTCGTGAAAAGGAGCCACATAAACCAACTGTGATTATTGCAAACACAATAAAAGGATACGGCGTGTCTTTTATGCGTAATGATATTCTGTGGCACTACAGATTTCCACATGATGGTTGGGAATATGATTGTGCAGTAAATGAATTACATGAACATAAACCGGAGGGAGTAGAGGATGTGTATACCCCAAAAGGTATTCAAAATCCGGTAATGCCGACAGAGCAGGATGATATTAATAATGATCATACATTTACAGCAACTTGGAAACCTTCTTATCAGGAGAAGATGAGACGTGTTGAGGCACCAGCAGGAAGTGGAGAACGAGAACATCGGATATAAGGAGAAAAAATAATGAGAGATACGTTTGTAAGAACATTAGTCCAATTAGCAAAAGCTGATAAAAAAATCGAATTAATTACAGGTGACTTAGGGTTTGGAGTATTAAAACCATATTATGAAACTGTGCCAGACCAATTTACTAATGCGGGAATTGCAGAACAAAATATGACTAGTGTAGCGGCAGGAATGGCGTTAGAAGGTAAAAATGTGTTTACCTATTCTATTGGAAATTTTCCAACGTTGAGATGTTTAGAACAGATTAGAAATGACTGTGCTTATCATCATGCGAATGTGAAAATAGTTTGTGTAGGTGGGGGATTTGTATATGGCTCTTTAGGAATGAGCCATCATGCAACTGAAGATATTGCTATTATGAGGTCTTTACCGGATGTAGTTGTAATGGCACCTGCAGATTTAGTAGAGGCAGAAGAGTGCACAAAAGCATTAGCTGCTTATTCAGGAACTGCTTATTTGAGACTGGGGCGAGGAGGTGAAAAACGAATTCACGATAAAATTGATGATTTTCAAATTGGAAAAGCAATTAAAGTGAAAGAAGGAAAAAAAGTAGTAATTTTTTCTACAGGTGCTATATTTGAAGAAGTTCAAGAGTCTTATGATATTTTGCAACAAAAGGGATATAGTCCGGCAGTTTATACATTTCCAACAGTAAAGCCACTTGATGTGAATGTAATTCAAAAGTGTGCAAAAGAATTTGATTTGATTGTGACATGTGAAGAACATAATATCGTGGGAGGATTTGGTTCGGCTGTTGCAGAAGTAATGGCAGAAATGCGTGAGAAAAAAGCATTTCTTCTTAGAATTGGATTGAATGACGAATATTCGGTGAAAGTGGGAAATCAGAAGTATTTAAGGACACAGTATGGAATGGATGCAAAATCTATAGCTGAAAAGATTCAGGAGATAATAAATGAGTAAGAAAATTCTTGTAACATCTACAGATTTGATGATGATTCAATTTCTAGTGCCACATATAATAAATTTATCTGAAAACGGATATGAAGTTAGCATTGCGTGTTCTAATGTAGGTGGACGTATGCAAGAGGTAAAAGAAAAACTGAAAGCTTCTACAAAAGAAATTTATACGGTGCGTTTGCATCGAAGTCCGGTGTGTGTGGATAATATGAATGGATATCGTGACATGAAAAAAATTATTTCTGAAAACCATTATGATGTTATCTGGACAAATGAACCAGTAATGGGTGTAGTAACAAGACTGGCTGCTCAAAAGGCTAGAAAGAAAGGAACAAAAGTATTATATGTGGTACATGGTTTCCACTTCTATAAAGGTGCTCCATTGTTAAACTGGTTAATCTATTATCCTATTGAAAAAATAATGGCATCAAAATGTGACATGATTTGTACGGTAAATTGTGAGGATTATCAAAGAGCAAGGAAATTTAATGTCCAAGAAGTAAGATACATTCATGGAGTAGGGATTAATACTGAGCGTTTAACAATTAGTAAAACATCTACTAACATTAGGCAGGAATTGAAATTATCAGAAAATGAGATTCTGGTGTTGTCTATTGGAGAACTAAATAAGAATAAAAATCAGAAAGTAATTATTCAGGCAATAAAGAAAATTAATAATAAGCAACTTCATTATGTCTTGTGCGGAAAAGGAGACCAGGAAAAGGAACTGAGGGATTTAGCGATTCAGTTGGGGATAGAAAAATATGTACATTTTCTTGGATATAGAAAAGATGTTGTAGATATTTGTATTCAATCAGATATTTATGTAATGCCTTCATACAGAGAGGGACTTCCAGTATCATCGTTGGAAGCTATGTATTGTGGTTTACCATTGGTTACTTCTAAAATCAGGGGATTAGAAGATATAATGAAAGAAGGAAAAACAGGATATATGTGCAAACCGGAAGATGCAGAAGGTTTTGCAGATAGAATTAATACTCTGTTGAAGAACTCGGAGACACGAACGAAAATGGGGCAATATAATAAAGAAGCTGTAAAACCATATTGTATAAATGAAGTGAAGAAAGAGGTTTTAAAACTGATTGTAGGGTTGATGAAATGAGTAAAGAAATATTAATTATAATATGGATGGGGGTAATGGGAGTCCTTTCTACGCAAATTCAATTTAAAAAAATTGAATTTGTAGAAGATAAAAAGGTAGTTAGATATTCAATGGGTTTTGCATTGTTTGTTTTTTTGCCGATTATTATATGGACCGGATTTCGAGATGGAACTGGATATGCAGATACGAATGCATATATTGCACTATATAAATCACTACCAGAAAATATGCATCAGTTATTGACATATCTCGGGGGGCTTGAAAAAGATTGGGGCTTCTATTTCTTTTCTGGAGTGATAAAACAAATATTTGGAGAAGGGTATAGACCTTTTTTATTGATAATAGCAATAGTTCAGGGTATGAGCTTGATAAAATTCTATCAAAAATACTCTGAAAATTATGTGTTATCTATAGCATTGTTTATATTGTCTGGAGAGTACATGGGCTGGATGATGAATGGAATGCGTCAATTTCTTGCAGTTTGTATTATATATTTTGCAATTCCATGGATCGTTGAAAAAAAATACATACGATGTATATTAGTTATATTATTAGCGTCAACTATACATCAAACTGCAATCATAATGTTACCTATTATTTTTATTGTACAAGGAAAGCCTTGGAATAAAAAAACAATAGCTACATTAGGGATTGCTTTAGTGGCTTTGATTGCGTCTAGTCAGTTTACTAATTTTTTGAATGTAGCGATGGAAGATACAGTATATGCTACAAATATTTCGGAAATGGTTAATCAAACAGGAACTAATCCTATTCGTGTATTAGTCTATTCTTTGCCTGCTTTATTATCATTATTAGGAAAAAGATATATAGAAAACAAAAATGATACGATAGTTAATATTACAGTCAACATGTCTATTATTACAATGGCGTTAAGTGTGATTGGCATGATGACCAGTGGGGTTATGATAGGAAGATTGTCAATATATACAAGCTTATTTAATTATGTATTATTACCATATGAATTAGACAATATTTTTGAAGAAAGAACAGCTAAGATATTAAAAGTGGTTATGATTATTATGTACATTATGTATTATTACTATATGATGCATTTTGCATATGGAAGAATTTGATTAGAACATGTGTAACTTGTAAATTATTCAACAAAAGTAAAAATTAAAAAATTTGTTGTGCGTACAATAAAAAAGGAAAGAAAAATGATTAGAATATTACATGTAGTAACTTATATGGGCAGAGGTGGCTTGGAAACAATGTTAATGAATTATTATCGAGCATTGGATCGAAGCCAATTCCAATTTGATTTTTTAACACATCGAATTGAAAAACATGAATATGACGATGAGATCCTTTCGTTAGGAGGAAAAATATATCATATTTCAAGATTGAACCCTTTTAGTGTATCTTATAAAAAGGAATTACTAGAATTTTTGAAGAAACATCCAGAATATAAAATTATTCATGTCCATCAGGATTGTTTAAGTTCAGTAATATTAAAGAGAGCCAAACAGTGTAATATCCCAGTAAGAATTGCACATAGTCATTCATCAAGTCAGGACAAAAATTTAAAGTATCTTATCAAATTGTGGTACAAACGTTGGATTCCTAAGTATGCTACACAATTATTAGCATGCGGAAAAGAGGCTGGTGATTGGATGTTTGAGGGACAGTCGTATCAGGTATTGAATAATGCAATTGATGCAAAAAAATACAAATATGATTTAAAAATTCGAGAGAAGATGCGACAACAACTTCAAATATCGGGAGATACAAAAGTTATAGGACATGTGGGAAGATTTAGTGAGCCTAAGAATCATTCATTTCTTATTGATATATTTCAATGTATACATGAAGAAAATAAGAATACAAAATTATTATTAGTAGGAGATGGGGAATTATATAATCAGATACATGAAAAGGTTAAAAAATATGGTTTGGAAGAGGCTGTGATTTTTACTGGAGTAAGAGCGGATGTTACAGATCTTATGCAAGCAATGGATGTTTTTTTATTTCCATCACTATATGAGGGACTACCTTTGACGTTGATTGAGGCTCAGGCGGCTGGTTTGCCGTGTATTATTTCTGACAAAGTACCGATTGAATGTGCGATTACCAATCTTGTACAGCAAGTTTCATTAAATTCTGATAAGAAAAAATGGGCTAGTGTTGTATTGGAAACTACCTGTGAAAGAAAAGAAATGTACTTAGAGATATGTGAGGCAGGATTTGATATTAGAAAAAATGTATGTAAGTTGCAAGAAATGTACGTTCGTTTGTTGGAGAATAATGTATGAAACAAAAGAAAATTTATAATGGAATTGATATAGTAAAGTTGATATCTGCAATATGTATTGTACTATTACATACGATTGAAACAACAGCATGGTATCCGTGTGAAGTAAAATTTGTTTTTACTAGATTTGCAGTTCCTTTCTTTTTTATTACTTCTGGTTTCTTTTTTTACAAAGGTTTGAAAAAAAGTGACGACAAAAAGAAATATTTTTTACACTATGAAAAACATTTGATTTTTTTATTCATTGTGTGGGCGGTTATAATATATGCTCCGGTAACATTAGTAACATATGCTAAACAAAATTTGGAAATATGGGAATTTTTATTAGTCTATTTTAGACGAGTTTTTGTTATTGGACCAGGACCATATTGGTATCTAGTGGCAATGATATTGAGTGCTGGATTTTTGTATTACTGTGAGAAAAGAAGTTCTGACAATTTGATTATAATAGGTATCATTGTTGGATTAGCATTGATGATTATGTATTCATGTTTTCAAGGAGTACTTGGAACGATTACTATTTTTTCATGGTTTTTCAAAGCTGTTTATACAGTCTATTCTTTTGAGTTTAATTTTATTATGTATGGAATTCCATTTATGGGAATGGGTTATTTGATTTCGAAAAAAGAAATTAAAATAAAACAGAGTAATGCATTATTGGGGATTGTATTTTTTACAATTTTAAGAATTATAGAATATAATTTACCTATTATCTTTAGCAGTGAGTTTTTCAAAAATAACACTCTATCAATTGCATTTATTGGGCAAGCTATTTTCATATTTTTATTTGCAATTTTTGAAGTTTTGTACCAGACAGTTTTACTGTTGCCAAACAGTCTTTGTATACGACTGTCATAAGGCTCATTTTCAAAAGAGTAGTAGTTACAGTATTTTTCATAATAGCCGGGTTCAACGCTTAGAAGCATTTTTCCGGAAACTGTTTTATAGCTGTAAACCTTGTAATAATAGGCTTTGCCGTTTTTTACTTTTTTATGAGTGTAGTGTAATTTGTTGTTACCCTTTAAAGTGGCAAGCTTTTTGTATTTGTATGTCTTTGTACTTGTATTGCAGCGGTTTCCATATACCAAATATCCGTCCACACCATCAAGTTTACTCCATTCTAAGGTTATGGAAGTTTTCGTCTGGTTTACAGAACGGACTTTTAAGCGTCCGAACCCTTTTGTTTTGTTAATTACAGGCTCATCAGGAATCTTCACTGTGATCGTTATTGAAGCTGTGTTTTTTCCATCCTCTGTAGTTACTGTAATTATTGCCGTTCCATTTCCGATTGCTGTTACTTTACCATTCTCATCTACAGCAGCAACCATTTCATTGTCAGACTTCCAGATCAGCTTCTGAGCGTCTGCGTTCTCAGGTTCGATCTTAACTTTCAGTTCTGTGGATTCACCAATCTTCGTCAGTGTTTCCTTCTCTGCTTCAATCGAGATCTTCTCAATTTCTACAGGAATTTTTACGGTTACAGCTACAGTTGCTGTATAATTTCCGCTTACGGATGTGACTGTGATCGTAGCTGTTCCATTTCCAACTGCTGTTACTTTACCCTTTTCGTCTACAGTTACCACACTTTCATCACTGGACTTCCATGTTACCCGCGTATTATCTGCATAAGACGGAATTACCTCAGCGGTAAGCTGTGCAGTTTCATCTTTTCTGTTAAGAGTAAGTGTATCCGGAGATACCTTAATACCTGTTACCGGGTAACTTGGGATATAGATTGCCGGGATTGTTGCCGTTTCTTTGTATCCACAAACCTTACAGTTTCTTTCCTTCTCTCCTTCCACTCCGATTGATGCCTGCTTTATTACTGTCCAGCCATCAAATTGATGTGCTTCCTGTGCTGTATCCTCATTTCCAATGCTGCAGTGCTTCCAGTGGTTTGTTTTATCAGACTGCCAGGAATAAGAATGTTCAAACGCAGGAATTACAATAGATGCTGTTTCTTTAGATGTCGCTCTTGCTTGACTTGTAGCTGTTACCTCCACTTTATAGGTTCCCGCCTCAGAGACTGCAAGAGTTCCTCCTGTCTGATCATCCAGAGTCTGATTATCTTTATACCATTGATAGCTGTACGTAATGCCTTTATCGTCAAGCACATGCGTTGCCTTTGCCGTTAAAACAATTTTAGAAAACGGACAGCCTTTTTCTTTATCCGCTGAAACTTGGACAGTTGGCTTTACCAGAGCCCATACTTCCCGTACTATCATATTGTC